>Ga0307992_1002416_pt1 | contig 10649 bp, 9 predicted proteins | sample EllFjometagen133_FD_203162 | JGI IMG/M metagenome (GOLD analysis project Ga0307992, IMG submission 203162) | Marine microbial communities from Ellis Fjord, Antarctic Ocean - #133 | ecosystem: Environmental > Aquatic > Marine > Unclassified | place: Southern Ocean | collected 2014-10-08
TCTTGGCTTGTTCTATTACTTTTTCACATTCAATAATTAATACTTTTACCATTTCCAATCCTCCTTTAAATTAATTGTTTTAAAAATCGATACATCTTCCCCTTTAATCCTCAATCTATTTTGCCTCGCCTCCTTTATTAAGTTTTTAATGTTCTATTTTACTATTCGTAGTATAATACGCTTTTCTGTTTTTGTCAAGCTGATGCCGGATATATTTAACTGATGTAAAAGAAAATCCCCAAATAGTATTATTACTACTTGGGGATTATTTTACCATTCGATTCGCATTTGATGGGTTGCGCCCCATTTCTGTTTGCTACTCATCTCAACCAAGACTTCGACAAAATTTTCTCCTTCGCTAAAAAGAGAGGCAGAGGACCTAGCCCGTATCCTGTAATTTTTCTTATACCTAGGATGATAAAGTTCTGTACTAAATCGATCAGTTACTCCAATGCCTTTTCCTTTGACCCAAAAATAAATCTGATATAAGTCACTGACTGCATCATAATCTGAATCAGAGTGTTGGTTAAGCAGAACAACAATGTTGTCGCTCAACCTTTCTAGATGCCCTATATGCCAATGAGAGGTAAGGCTATTATCGATATAGGAAAGAAAAGCATCGGAATCATCAAGAACTCTTTGGAGTAAAGTAATCCTCGCCTGAGTCTTTTTGTACTCGTCCATATTAAAGGTCAAGACAACTATCTTTGTATTACTATCAACTACTTTAATGTTACCAGCCCCTGTGCTAAATCCAAAATAAACGTTATCAATAATCCTATGCTCTACAATGTGAAGGTCAAAGTTATCTTCTTGATATCCATATGCATTGCGCCATTTTCCACCTACAGTAAAAATGGTCTGCTCATCCTTTTTTACAGTAAGAATGCTGTGATATGCAATTCCTGCTCCATCCACAGGAGAGCTTTTCTCGTACGTACTCATTTTAAAGCCATACCTACTATCTCTCCCTTTGTCTGCATTTAAATACCTTTGAACCAATTCGGGTATTTCTGTCAAATTTTCCTTCTTTTTCAACTCTTCTAATCCTTGTAATTTAATAATTTCCATTTTCTTTCCCCTTTCTTTTTTTTAAAAGATTAATTATAAAAAAAATTAATACATTTCCTCTATCTTTAAATCTGTCTCGCCTCCTTTATTAAGTTTTTAATGTTCTATTTTACTATTCGTAGTATAATACGCTTTTCTGTTTTTGTCAAGCTGATTGCTTGACAAATAACATACTTGTGATATAGTCTTAGGAAAGCGACGGCTCTTTAATAAAAACATTGATTATTAAATAGGAGAAAGGGAATGAAAAACGAGAGTAAAAAATATATAAAGGAAATGCTAAAGAAAATGTCATTCCTGCGGATACTTATTGTAGAAGATGACGAAATCTACATAGCAACTTACAGGTTTGCAATAGAAAGACACTGTAAATCTCTTGATGTTGCGACAAACGAGAGAGATGCGATTAAGGCTATTACTGATACTGAAAAACGGTACGATGTCGTGATAACCGACGGGGCTTTTCCAGAATACGAAGGGGCAAGTTTCATGGGTCACAATGATTTAACTCCCGAAGATTTTAGGGGCAAAAATATAGCAAAAATCGCAAAAGAAAAAGGAGTATTTGTTATAGGGATTTCATCCGAACCCAAAATACTTCAATCTGAGAACATAGATATCTTGCTAAAAAAGCCCTATGATGTCTATGAACTTTGGGAAGCTATTATCACATAAACAATAAAGCGTAGGGAAAATCCTTACGCTTTTAAATTTGTTTTAAAAAATATTTATATTTTCTAAAATAAATACGGAATTCAAAAACTACATATTAAACTTCATTAAATCATTCCTAAATCTCTAAAAGACTGTTCATAGGTAGCTAAAATGCTTCTGCCTTCTTCTATGCTTAACTTGTAATCAGAATCTTCTTTTATTTTCTTACAAACTTCATGGACTTTCTCTATTTCGTCTAAATTAGATATAGTCACAGAACCCAGTTTCGAAATACGCTCTTCAAAAGTAGTATCTTGGAAAAAAGGAACTATCTCTGCTAAAATTCTATCTAAAAGTTTATCTACTTTTATAATATTTTTTTTGTAATCTTTTTCCTGAAAATTGTTTCTCTTTTTCAAAATCTTTTTCCATTTTCTTTTGGCTTTTCTTGCTCCAAAGATATTTTTACTTAAAAATTCCGTAAAAGGATAGATGAAAATAAATTTTAACCAACGAGCTCTTAAAAGAAAAAAAATCAAAAAACCAATTAAAAAAAGAGTTAACCCAAAAAAGATTATTTTTAAAAATAATAAATTTGATTGAAGTTCTGGAGAAAGAATGAATGATTCCATTTTTATTCAATGGGTAAATTACGAGGACTCTCTTCTTGTTGTTTTCTATCTGACCCACCACCTGTTGGCAATTTCGTAGGAGCTTCGCCTTTCTTGGCTTCTACTCTAGGAAGATTTGTGCCTACGGTTCCAACTTTGATAGGTAAGTGAAACATTGTTGCCAACTCTTCTGTATTTAAAATAAATGGTCCGCTCTCTAACGGAAAAAGAGTCTTTTCTCTTAATAGGTAGCGTCTAAAAATTTGTCTTTTCTTTAGATAAATAAAATGTTTAGTAAAAATGTGATAAAAATATGATTTAGTCTTTGTTCTTCTTAGTTTTTTAAAAGCATTCAAGTCTTGAGTATTGAAACCAGAAAAAAACTGTTCCCCAAGTGCGCTTTTACCTTTGTCAAATATTTCTCTTTTGGCTAAATAAATACCCCTAATATTTGTAAGAAAAGCAAGTTTTCCTATTTTTGTCTGTATAGCATTAACAATTTCTCTTTCTCTAGCGGTGAGCTTCATTTCTGGAGGAATAAATCCCCCTTCCTCCGATTGAACCGTTTTCTCTCCTCTGTTTGTTAATTTATCAACAATAGCTTTTGCTCTTTTCATATAATCACTATCTTTTGAAGTTACGGGCGAAATTCGAGCTTGAATCCAAAATTGTTCACCTTCCTCTAACATAGCCATACCTTCCAAAAAAGCGTTTAAAGGGTCAATCCTTTTTTCTTGTTTAATATTCTCGGGTTTTTTCTCAAAAAATTGTTCGTAAGTTTTAATCGGATAAACATCTGGCTTTATAAGAATCTCGTCAAAGCCATACATATCCCATTCTTTATTCGGAATATTATAAGGAACGGATTTTGTGTAGTCTTCAACTTCCCTAATTTCTAAATCAGCATAATACGCATAGAGGGTTGTCTCAATGCTTTTTTTGTGCTCCTTAAGACATCTTATTAATATATGAGAATTTGGTCCATTGCTCATCATTTCTATGCAGAAAGAATAAGGCACTCTTCCTCTCCAATATTTTTTTCCTAAATTTCTAAATCCTTGAGTCGAGCTATAAATAGACCAAATAGTAGAAAAGACTTGTTCCATTGAGTTAAATGGTTGGACTATCTCTTCTGATGGTATTAACTCAAGAAAAGTATATTCTTGTTTCTTTTCCCAAGACTCTCTTCTCCACCAAAACCAAGCTTTTATGGCAAAAGGCAAAAAAACGAAAGGGAGAAAAACCCAATACCATATACTAATAAACTTTACTATTATTTGAAAACCTATAAAAGAATTTATGGATTTATAAATCTCGTTGAAAATAACTATAATGTCTTCCATTATTTTATGTTGTCTTTTAAGTATTTTTTTAGTTCCGGGCCATAAATAGGATTATTCAGCGCAAGGTAAAGATTTGATTTTAACCAATTCAATTTAGTCCCGCATTCAAGCCATTCGCCTTCAAACTCATAACCATAAATAACCTTTCCTTCGGCCAACATTTGATTGAAAGCATCGACTAAAATTAACTCTTCTTGTTTTTTCTTTTTTTCTTTTCCTAAATATTCAAAGACTTCGGGTGTTAGAATATATTTACCAACAATTACTAAATCAGACGGAGCTTTTTCAATGGAAGGTTTTTCTATGATGTTTTTAATTTTATAAAAACGATTAGCTATTTTCTCAACCGCAACCACTCCATAGGCAGGAAGTTTTTCTTTAGGAAGACGCTGAAGAGCAATAATTGGTTTTCCACAAGTTTTGAAAACCTTTTTTAGTTGCGCAAGGCAAGGAATTTTTGAATCAACAATATCGTCTGAAAAAAGACAAGCTATTGGGTCTTCTCCTGCAAACTTTGATGCCTGCAAAACAGCGTGCCCATCTCCTAAAGATTCTTTTTGTAAAACATAACTAAAAGAAACATTTTTAAAAATGTCTTCAAACTTTTTGAGTTCTTCTAAGACAGAATCTTTTTTTCTTTCTTTAAAAACCTTGTTTAATTTAACTGAAGGTTTCAAATAATCTGAAATTATTTTTTTATTTTCAGACTTAACAACGAAAATCACCTCTTGTATCCCAGAGTTAATAGCTTCTTCGATAATATATTGAACCATTGGGATATCCACCAATGGCCAAAATTCTTTTGGCACTACTTTAGACAAAGGCAGAAATCTTGTGCCTAATCCAGCGATAGGAATAATAACTTTTTTTATATCCATAACCTATTAATTATTTTTGATTGCAATTACTCTTTTTTTCTTCTAAATATTGCAGGAATATCCCATACCTCTTCTTTTTTTAATATTTCTTTTTCTTCCTCTTCAGCTGCTTCTCTGACTTGCAAACCACTCCGTCTAACCTTTTTATCTTCAATTTCCTTTAATTCAATTAGATTTCTTCTTTTCTCTTCCTCTGTTATTGCGCGTCTTATCTTTGGCAAAATAGTTTTCACTTCAACTTTATTTTTATCAATTGTTTTATTAATAGCTCTTGCTTCAGATTTTAATTTGTTTTCTTGTCTTGGTTTTTCTGCTATTTTGATAGCTAAAACTTTTTTGCTCTTAGTTGCTGGTAGTTTTTTAATTTCGGTTGTTTTTTCTTTCTTTCCTGTTGACTCTTCTATCTCTTTATCTATGCTTACATCCTTTTCTTGCACAGGCAACTGAATAATTTCAGTTTTTTTCAATTCATCTTTTTTAACGATAGATTTCTTTTTATTTTTTGTTTTTTGTTTCAACTTTTTCTTTTTAGCAACACCATTTTTGTCCTCTACTCTAACTTCTGGCAAATCTTTTTTCAGACTACAGCCAACCGCCAGTAAAGTTATTTTAATTTTGTTTTTAAGTTTTTCGTTTTGATTTATCCCAAAAATAATTTTGGCATTTTTGTTTATTAATTCAGAGATCGCTTTTGATATTAAAGAAACTTCCAAAAGCTGAAGCGTTTTGTCGCTTGATATATTATATAAAATTCCTTTGGCTCCTTTTATGTTGTATGGATATAACTCGTTAAAAATTAATTTTTTAATCATTCCGGTTCCTTCAATATTTTGCGCAGAAAAAGCAGAAATATTATTAGGTTCTATATCTGTTTGATTATTTTGAAAATTATAAAAAGATTGATTTTCAGAACTCTGAGAATCTCTTAAATCGCTTCTATTATAGAAAGAATCATTTTTAGGATTATTAAGTGTTTGAGTCTCTATTGTGTTGAGGTAAACAAGCTTGCCTCTTCCAGATAAAATCGTTTTCAAATCAGCGAAATCAATATTAATTAAACCAGATGAATATATCATTTCAATCAATCCTTGTAGATTTTCGGTCAATTCCCTATTAATCGAAGAGAGCGCGCTTTGCAACGGAGCGTTTTTATCAACAATTCTGAAAATCCTTTCGTTTGGAATAATTGAATAGGCGTTAAGGTTTTGTTTCGCTTCTTCAAGAGATTCCTTGCTGATTTCCATTTTTTTCTCTCCTTCAAATTCAAATGGCAAAGTAAAAATTCCGTAAGTGATACAATCTAAGCTTTTAGAAATTTTAGAAAAAACTGGTAAAGCTCCAGATCCTGTTCCTCCTCCCAGAGAAGCAACTAAAATACAAACATCCTGACCCTCAAAGAGTTTTTTTATTTCTTCTTTCTTGTTTTCGGCGGCCATTCTACCTATTTCTGGATTCATTCCAGCCCCAAAACCATTGGTCAAATCTTGCCCAAATTGAAATCTTTTAACTTTTTTTGGCATTTTTTTAAGAGCCTGAACGTCAGTATTGGCAACCACAAAATCCAATTTATTCATCTTTAGGGCAAGCTCAGAAACAATAGAGCCTCCTCCACCCCCAATGCCAATCAATCTAATCTTCGTTCTATGAAAATCACTCTCAGAAATATGATTTTTCTTTATTCTTCTTTTCTTGTTAGCTTTAATAACCTTTGTAATCCTCTTTGTGGGTTTCTTTCTCTTAATCGATTTAGTCATTTTTGCCTTATTGATTTTTTTAACCTTTCTGGTCTTCGTTCTATTTTCTATCTTTTTAACTTTCTTAACCTTCTTTGGAATTATTTTTTTCTGCGTTTTTTTTCTTTTGCTTGAACTTTTAACAGAATTTGCTTTTTCAGCATTATTTTTTTTGCGCAGATGTAACCCTGATTTTTTTTGTTTTTTTTGTTTTTTTGTAGCCATTAGATTGAGTATTATATATTCTAAGTATGTGTATATTCTAACTTGTTTAAACCTCTAAATCAATAGATGCGCAATCTTTCGGTTTACATCCAGCCGTCGGCTGGTCGGCTATCGCTGGTCGGCTATCGGATAGCCGACTTTAATTAAATTAAAATATTATTTAGCAAAATCGCAAATATCTCTAAAATCGCAAAATTTGCATTGCCAGCCAGGGTTTGCCTTAAAATCGCTTTGTTTAATTTTTTCAATATTTAACAATATTTTTTCTTTTTGTTTTTGTTTTTCTATATCCTTGCCCAAAAAAGAAACTATCTTGCCTTCTTCCAGATAGTAATAACCCAATTCAGTGGGTTTGATCCCAAAGACATCTTCGAGCGCAATTTGATAAATTAAAAGCTGTTGCTTGTCTTTCAACAATAATTTTTCTTTAAATGCACCTGTTTTGTAATCAATAATCCTAATACCATCTTTTAGCTTATCAATCCTGTCAATTACTCCAAAAACAACATATTTCCCAATCTTTAATTTAAAAGGTAGCTCTAAAGCTATTGTTCCGTTAACTTTTAAAATATTTGGCTTGTCTTTTAAAAACTTTTCGTAAAAACCTTTGAGTATCTTTTTCCCTAATTTATAATACTCTTGCTTCTGTGTTTGAGACTCATACCATTCATCAATCCATTCTTGCTTATATATTCTCACTAAGTCTTCAAAATTCAAGATATTTGAAGGTTCTGTTTTTAAGTGTTCTTTAATTTTTTCATCTGCCTTTTTCTCAAACAGATTATCTTGACTGATTGCCTTCTCCTCGTTAACTAATTTTAAAAATTCATATAAAGTATTATGAATTGTCTTTCCAAAAGAGAAAACGGCTTTGCCTTTTGTTGGTACCTTGTAAATATATGCAAATTTATATTGCAAAGGGCATTTTTCGAAAGCTGCTAATTGAGAAAACGAAAAATGAGAAGGCAAAGGTATTCCCTGCTTTGTTCTGTTTTTGATTAAATTAGTTTGAGGTGTTAAATTTTTAAAAATTCCTTGTTCTTTATTTTCATTTTCCAATTTATCTTTTGTTAATTCTTCTTTTCTCGAAAAACCTATTTCATCTAAAAACCTTGATGGTTTTTTGTTCCTTAGGCCACCATAGTCATCAGCTAAGGTAAAAAATAATTTTTCTTTTGCTCTTGTCATTGCAACATAAAAAAGTCGTCTTTCTTCCTCTAAATGCACATCACCCTCAGGAACAACTTCTTTTGCCAATTCTAATGGAATTTCAATCGGTTCTTTGCGTTGAATGGTTGGAAATCTCTTATCGACTAAATTAACTAAAAAGACATATTTAAATTCCAATCCTTTGGCAGCATGAACAGTCATTATTTTAACCATATCAGGCCCTTGTTCTGGATCAAATCTTAACTTGCCTCGTTCGCCAGATTCTATTTCTGAACTCATCTGTTCTATAAAATTTTTAATGGTTGGATATGTTGTGTTTTCTTCAAATTCTTTAACTTTTTTATAAAATTGATTTACCAAATCAAATTCTTGTTTAGCGTCTTTTTTGATTAAATAGCTCAAATATTCCGAATCTTTTAAAAAAGAAATTAAAACTTCGGAAAGTCTTTTGTCGCGCGCCAATTTAGTATGTTGTCTGATCAAGCTCAAAATAAAAGAAATTCTGTTGCGCGCTTTTTGAGAAATTCCTTGAATCAAGGGAAGTTCCTCTAATCCTTGATAAATTGTTTTTGTTTTGCGCGAACAATATTGAGTAATTTTCATTATATCATCTGAAGCAATCTCCAAAAATACCATATTTAAAATTCTATAGACCGCAGAACTTTCCTCATTGTTGTCCAGAATCTTGAAATAAGAAATAATGTCTAAAATAATCGGTTTAGAATAGAGGCCTTCGGAAGCTAAAAACTGATATGGAAAACCTACTCTAATTAATGCTCCGATAAATGGATTGGCCGTTTGGTTGGCCCTAATTAAAATTGCAAAATCACTAAAATTAGATTCATTGTCTTGCTCAAAAATTTCAGCAATTTTATTAATTACTCCTTGAGCTTCTTCATCTGAATCGTTAAAGTGTAAATATTCAATAACGGCTTGCTCTTTTCTAAAAGCAATTAGTTTTTTATCAACTTTACTAATATATTCAAGCCGATTAGGGTTATTGGCTTGAATAAATTTATAGGAAAGGTCTAAAATGTTTTGGAAGGAACGATAGTTTTTAATTAAAGAAATTTCTTTTGCTTCTGGAAAGTCTTTTTTAAACTGAATAATATTATTAAAAGACGCTCCCCTAAATTTATAAATAGATTGATCGTCGTCTGCGCAGACCGTTAAATTATTTTTCGGAGAGGCTAATATCTTTGCCAATTCATACTGCGCCCAGTTAGTGTCCTGAAACTCATCAATTAAAATATATTTAAATTTTTCTCTGTATTTTTTTAAAATCAATGGCCTGGCTTGAAAAAGTTTTAATGTATAATTGATTAAATCCCCGAAATCTAAAAAATTATTTTCCAGAAGTAATTTTTGATAAATATGATACGCACCGGCAACTTCTTTAATTCTTTCTATTTCCTGTGTTTCGGGCAAATCCGTAAGATTGGTTTTTAGTTTGTCGCTATATTCCAAATAATCTTCAGGAAATATGTTTTGGTCTTTGCAACGAGAGAAATGAGAAATTAACGCAGTAATAAATTTAGTTTGTTTGCCCAGAGGCTTGTAATAATTAAATTGAAACTTATCCAAATTTTGCTTAACAAAAAGCCAGGCACTCGTTTGGTCTAACAACCTAAAATCAGTTGACAGTCCAACATCTAAACCATGTTCCTTTAGAATTCTTTCGCAAAAAGAATGAAAAGTAGAAATCCATAAATTCATATAGCCATAATCCAAAAGAGCATCTACTCTTTCTTCCATTTCTGTTGCAGCTTTATCGGTAAAAGTTAGAGCTAAAATTTCTTCTGCCTTAGCTTTGTTATTTTTGATTAAGTAAGCAATTCGTTCAGTGATCACCGCTGTTTTACCAGTGCCAGCGCCCGCAACAATCAAAAGTGGCCCTTGTGTAAAAATAACCGCTTGTTTTTGTTCCTCGTTTAATCTATTTTTTGTGTTCATTAAATTATCTTATCAAATTTTTAAAAGTAAAAAAAGAAGGCTGACTTTAAAAAAAGCCAACCTTTTAATTTTAATTTCCAAATCCCCAGTGTCCGCAGGGGACATCTAAGCCAAACAACAATATATTGTCATAAGAATTCGTAATAGAAATTTTTACGGCAAGCGAATTGTCGTTTACCTCTACCCAAAATTTCACTTCACCCTTCTCTTTTAATTTTTCTTTATACAGGTAATAGACATCGTCAGACATCATGTCTATTGCCTCACGCGCCTTGCCAGAAATCATTATATTCATCAAATCCATTCTCTGCATTGCATTCATTTCATCCCCCCTCTTTTAAATTAGATTTATATAATTGTTTCTTTGTGTTTTCGATTTAATTGTAAATGCACCATGCAATACTTTACCTGTTTTTTTGAAACTTGTCAAAAAATTGTAAATAAAAAACTGTGGAGGTTTGACCTCCACAGTTGCTTTCACGATTACGCTAATAGAACTTAAATTTTTACAAGCTTACTTCAATTGCTCAAGAATCTCGCCTAATTGTTTAATCTTTTGCCCATAAAGAGCCCAATCACCCTGTTGCTGCGCTTGAAGTGCTTGTTCGTAATACTGATTCGCTTGAGAAATAAGTTCTTCTTTGGTCACAGAAGGACTTTCTGTTTCTTCTGCTGATTTGCTTGTCTCTCCTTCGAAAATCTTATTCAACGCTACTTCTAAAGTTTCTTCCATTGCAATTCGGCTTTCAGAGACCACTATAACTCTTTTAAGTTCTGGTATTTTTCCTCCTTCTGCTCTGATATATAGAGGTCTGACATATAAAAGAGATTCTTCTATAGGAATAACCAATAACTGGCCAAGATTAACTTCAGAACCACGTTGATCCCAAAGGGAAATTTGTCTAGAGATTTCTGGGTCTTGGTTCATTCTATTAATGATTTGACTGGGTCCAAAAACTAATTTTTGTTTTGGAAAACGATAAACCGCAAGTTTGCCATAGTTGCTTCCAT
>Ga0307992_1002418_pt1 | contig 10647 bp, 14 predicted proteins | sample EllFjometagen133_FD_203162 | JGI IMG/M metagenome (GOLD analysis project Ga0307992, IMG submission 203162) | Marine microbial communities from Ellis Fjord, Antarctic Ocean - #133 | ecosystem: Environmental > Aquatic > Marine > Unclassified | place: Southern Ocean | collected 2014-10-08
ATTGTAGTTAAATGAAGTATCCATAAATTAGACAAAAAAAGGACAAAAAATCTAGAATGTTAGATTTCTTAGGGTGCTATATTAAGAAAACAATCCAAAACAATTTTAAACAATGTTATCGTTAATTTTTTATGCCATACAAACAGGTGAAACAGTGGGTTCCTGGCCATTATAAGATAATAAGAGGAAAAAGAAAGCTTATTCGTAGAGGGTATTATCGAACTGTAAGAAAATGGGTTCCGCCAAAATATAAAATTTCTCGGAGCTATAAGAAATGAAATACCATAGTAGTATTACAAACATTTGTTATGATTATGGTAAAAGTATAATTGGGGAAAACAAGATTCTAAATTCATTTAAGGAAAATCCTCTTAGCGTTGCTCATATTACTGATTTAAGAAAAGATGTATATAAGTATAAGCCAGATGCATATTACATCAGAGATACGGACAAAAGATACATTACATTTCAGGTTTTAGATTCGCAAGGAAAGAAGCCAAAGGAAATTGTGGGAGATATATTAAACGCTCTTCTAACCTTTCAAATAAAATACGGATATTTTATTGTTAAAAATAAAACAGATTATAAGAAGGTTGACAATATATTAAAAGTTGCTTATTCTATTTTTCAGAATATATATTATATCCGAAAAAAGAATCAAATGCCTGATTTGAGAGTTGCATTAATCGAAAGCAAGTCATCTACTATAGAAGTTGAAGACATTCTGAGAGATATTTGCAAGAAAGATAAATGGTTGTTAAAATGAAAATCGAAAGCATTAGAGTAGATATCTTAATTAATTTAACAAAATCAAATATCTAAAATATTAACCAATTCTTCAGAAATTCGATGTGGGTAAACCATGAAGAAATAAGGTAGGAATTTTTTATTTTTTATGAGTAACTTTGAACTAGGTTTAGCTTTGCTATTTGTCTGAAGCTCTTTCCAACTTTGTGTTTGCTTCAAAAAATTGGAATAATTGATTCCTTTTTTGTTCCAGAAATAAAATAATTCATGGTCTTGATCTGAAATAAACTTACTGACTTGCATATGTGAAATTTTCCTCCAATTTTCCTCCAAAAACCCCCTTAATCCTCTCCTCGCAGCTATCTCCACCAAAGGACCAAGAATAAATGAATTTGATTTAAATTGCATAAGGTCAATTGTATTAATTGAATAATTTGATTTTATTATTGTATCAATATCGTAATATGGACTTGGAAGTGCTTGCTCCATATTTCTAAATCCATTATGTTTTAAGATTGTTTTTATAATGACCTTTATCATAGTTTTTGAATTTCCAGCCAAATTATTTTTTTCTAAATACTTAATCACAAAAAAAAGATGTGGGAAAAAACATTCTCCTCCAAACCATAAATGCTTTAGATTGTTTATTATCTTCTCGTGTAACTTTTCGTCAAAATCTGGATTAAAATAAGTTTTATTGCAACAGATGATTCCTAAAATCATAGTAGCTCTTGCTTTATATATCAAATCCCCGTCTCCTAGAGGTGTGCCCTCTATCAAATTGTCCTTTTTAAGAAATTCATCGGTGATTTTATTCATATTTTCTAAAATTTCTTTTCTAATAAGCTCCATGGTACCATCAATTTTTTTGTCAGATAGTTTTTCTTTTTCAATGAATCCCATTAATGTAAAATATAAAATAGTCCATGTTTCAAATTTTGCATAACAATTATCTTTACTTTCAAAATTATTAAGGATAGTATTTGTTAGTATAACTGATGAAAATATGGAATTAAGTTTCTTTGAATTTTGGCCTTCTGGCACTAATATATTGTTCTGAATAAAATCAAAGAACTTTTTTTTGGGAAAGTTGCTTGTGCCATCTTCTCTAAAGAGTTCTAGAAATTTACTAAAGCTTTCAAATGACTGAGGTAAGAATGCCCCTTTTTTGTCTAAGAACATCTTGAGCAGTTGATCTTTATTTATTGTTTCGAGCTTTGAGAAATGAGTTTCAGTACTATTTATTTTATTAATTGTTTGAAATACGTCATCTGCGATATCTCCATTTGCTACTAAAAATGATTTATGCGGCTTCTTTTTATCAACATTTGGATGATCACACGGTGTGTCTATTAATTGATACATCTCGCCCATATCTTTTCTGAATTTGGTGAGTGTTTGTTTTCCTCCCTTTAACTGGTATGCATGAACCTCCCCTGAAGGACTTTTTGCAATAATATCTTTCCCGAATTCTAACTGACCATGTGGTGATATATACAATATTTCAAAGCCCCTAGAGATTAACACTTGACAAAGGGGAATTTGATAACTCCGTTCATTGGTATTAATCAACCAATTTTCTATTGCTCTCTCTATCATTCCATTCCTCCTTTTTCTTTAATATTAAATCATCAATTTTCTTTTTATGTAGTACGTCTTTTTCCCATTCTGGCAGTTTATTACTCATCTTTTTAGCCATTTTAGGAGATACAAACATGGTTGGCATATATGGATTACCTTCTTCATCAAAATCAATTTGCATTTTTTCCAATGCCTTATATATTAAATCGGGGGATATTTCCTTTCCTTCTCCATCAACAATATTTCCAGTCTCTTTTGTGGCCTCTTCTAATTTGGCTAATATATTATTTCCTATCTGGTTTTGGAGATCTCCAGCAGCCTCATTTATCACAGGAATTAATGCCTTTGCCCCCTCCGCGATAATCTCTTCATCTTTTATATTAAATTCACTTTGAATTTTATTAAAGGTAGTTTCTTTTTTTTCTCCGTTAACAGTATGATAAATTAATTTATCTCCTTCATGGATAAATATTTGTGTTACTGAGCCAACCAAGGGATCAGAAACTGATTGTTTTCTTAGGTGTTCCTCTACGTTCTTTTGAATTTCTAGTTTTATCTTGGGAAAATCTGGAAACATAAGAGTAGAGGATGGGCCGTGTTTAAAATCTTTGTTATACTCGAGAAATTCATTGAAAAATTACAGAAATAGACAAAAGTGTCCATATATCTTGTTTTTCCATCAGCCTTATGATTCTATGATGTAAAGGCTAACTTTCTGAAGCCCTCAAAAATTATGATCCTGATTGAGGAGAAAATTACTTAAATTTAAATCTGCCCTTTTTATTATGGTAATAGATATTGGAATCCAGATATTTTTAGTTTTTATTTTTGGATTAATGACAGTGATTTGCAAAAAGGCGAAAGTGGATTGGGGTGTCAAGTTTTTTGGATGGGGAGTCGCAATATTATTCATCGCCTTTGCAATAATAGACATATCCGAAGCTGTTAATTTGATAAAATGAATTAATTATCTTTTAAGTTGGTCACACCAATTCACATCTCATCTAACTCAAGCCCAATCCCTTTTTGATTAAGTCTCTCACAAGCCTTATGTAGAACTCGAATCTGCAAAAGGATCTAAAATCAAATTTATCCTCTCTTAGCGTTTAGTAGATAAACTTTTAAGTTTCTTTTAGTCTTCTTTTCTTAATCCAATTTATAAATACTTCAGCTTCTTTCTTACTTAAATAACTATCTCCTCTTACCCTAAATGAATGTGAAAACTATCCCCCTTCTTTAAACTTAATGAAAGAATGCCCTCGCTGTTTCTGGTTAGCACAACATAAAGTTTGGAAAAGACCAGCAGGAATATTCCCAAGTTTGCCCTTTGGAATGGATAAAATTTTGAAAATTCATTTTAATAAATTTAGAGATAAAAATCAATTACCTCCAGAAATTTGTGATAATGAAAAATGTAAAGATATGAAATTATTTGAGGACAAAGAAAAATTAAAAGTTTGGCAAAGTAATTTTAAGGGCGTTTCTTTTACAGACGAGGAAGGAAATGAATTGCACGGAGCAATTGATAATATTCTTGTTAAAGGAAATAAATTAATCGTTCTTGATTATAAGACAAGAGGGTATCCTCTAAAAGAAAATACAGCAGAATATTACAGACAACAACAGAACATTTACAATTTTCTTTTGAGAAAGAATGGCTATGATACAGAAGATTATTTTTTCTTGTTGTTCTATGTTCCTAAAGAAGTTATGGCTACTGGAGAAGTTATCTTTGATACTACTTTAGTTAAAATGAAAGTTGATGTTGAAAGTGCCGAGAAGGTTTGGAAAGATGCTTTAAAATTTCTTGATGGAGATTGTCCAAGTAAATGTTGTGAGTGGTGTGATGGAAGATAATTTTAAAAAGTCATTCTTCATAAAAATTACATGGAAAATCAAGAAACCAAATTAAAATTTGATGAAGACGGAAAACCGATTATTCTAGAAGTTCAAGAAGAAAACAATGATATTGAAGAAGGAGAATATGAAGAGATTCCTAAAATAGAAAGAAAAGTTATAACTAAAAAAGCCGACCCAGAGATTAGAGCTATATGTGAAAAAGTTGATAATGGAAGATTAATTGTAAGCCCAGAATTTCAAAGAAATTATGTTTGGGATAGGAAACCAATAATAAAAAGTAGATTAATTGAATCTATCTTGTTAGATATTCCAATACCCATAATTTATACTGCAGAAACAGAATTTGGAAAAGAAGAAGTTATAGACGGTCAACAAAGAATTTTAACATTTCATAGTTTTAGAAATAATAAATTTATTTTGAAAGGATTAACAATTTTAAAAGAACTTAATGGAAAAAAATATTCTGAATTGCCAGAAGAATTTAAAGATAAATTTTTAGATAGAGAAATAACTGTAATAAAAATATTGTCTCAATCTCAAAAAGATATAAAATTTGAAATTTTTGTTAGATTAAATAGAGGTTCTATAAAATTAAAAGAGCAAGAATTAAGAAATTGTATATATCGTGGAAATTTTAATAATTTATTAAAAGATTTAGTAAAAAATAAAGATTTTCTTAGATTGCAAGGATTAGAGAAACCTCATAAAAGAATGGATGATGCAGAGAGAATACTTAGATTCTTTGCTTTCTGTGATAAAACAGAACATAATTATAGAAGTCCGCTTAAAAAATTCTTAAATGATTATATGGAAGAAAAGAGAAATTTAAATGAAGAAGAATTAGAGAAAAAGAAAAAACTATTTAAAAAGTGTGTTGAACTATGTCAGCAAGTTTTTGGAAATCTTTCTTTTAGAAGATATTATTTAGGAAATAAGGAGAACCCAGAAGGGAAAAAAGATAAAAAAATAAATGAGGGCTTAATGGATATTCAAATTTATGGATTTATGCAATATGAAAAGAGAGATATTGTTGGAAAAGAGCAGATTATAAAAGATGCTTTTATTGAAATGATTACCTCTGATGAGGATGTAATAGACAGTATTGAAAAAGGAACTTATGGAACTCCACAAGTAAGATTAAGAACTGAAAAATGGTTTAATATATTAAGAGATATTATTGGTTATCCAAAAGAAGATAAAAGAATTTATACTTATGAAGAAAAGAAATTCTTATTTGATAAATTTGGGGGAATTTGTCAAATTTGTAGAAATAAAATATCTTCTATAAATGATGCTCATGTAGACCACATAGAAAGATTCAGCGAAGGTGGAGAGACTACAATAAAAAACGGACAAATAACCCACAGATATTGCAATTTAAGAAAAGGATAAATTTCTGTGTAAGAAGTAATAGTTATTTTGAATTATTTATACAAAGCCTGAAAAATAGATAAACTTAAAATTGTAATTTGTGTGAGAGGCAATGAAAATCAATTCCTCAAGGAAGAATTTAATGATTGCTTTGCATTTTCAAGAACCAATTTTACAAGAGTGAGGTAATCAAAAGTTCATATTAAATATGTTAATGCAAGGGTTTAGGTCGACAGATCGTGTTGCGAAGATTATACACACATAATTTTAAATACATTCTTGGATATAAATTTTTATGGAAATTTATTCTCACGATTCAATAAATGGTTTGGTATGTAAGGATTATTAATTGGATAAGGTGACATTGACAACAGGACAAAGTAATATATACTCTTGACAAAATAATGATACAAATAAAAATGAATGCAGCAGTTTATTATAGAATAAGCACAGCAGATAAACAAGATATTGGAATGCAACAGAAAGCAGTTTGTGATTATTGTTTAAGAGAAGGGGTTGAAATATATCATGAGTATTCAGATATTGGGCAAAGTGGTTCAAAAGAAAGCAGACCAAAGTTTGATGTAATGCTTCATGATATGAGATTGAGAAAGTTTAATTGCATTATTGTTTATAAATTGGATAGAATCGGAAGAAGCCTCCCTCATTTAATAAAGCTCTTTGAAGAATTCAAAGCAAAGCATATTAATTTTATTTCAGTAACTCAAAATATAAATACAACAACTCCAGAAGGTATAATGTTTTTGCACATGCTTATGGTTCTAGCAGAATATGAAAGAGCTTTGACAATAAGCAGAATTAATTCTGGGCTTTCAAGAGCAAAAGCAGAAGGTAAAAAATTAGGCAGACCAAAAGGAAGTAAAGATAAAGGAAGAAGAAGAAGGGCTGGATACATAAACAGATATTTAACCAAACAATCTACCCCCTAAAATTAATAGTTTTTTTAAAGGAAAAAGGATTTAAAATTTGTAAACAAATAATCATCTGATTATTTGAAATAGATATTTTATTCAAAAATATTCCTTTTCTAATTCTATTCTGTTCTATTTTATGGTTTTGGAAATTTTTTATAAGGTTTAAATCCAAATAGTAGTTTTTGGAGTATAAGTTAAAAAAGGAGTTTATCGTCGGTAAAACATACTTTTTAGAATAATATTACCCTCATAAAGACACGCACAGCAACGATAAAGAGCAAGTTGAACTAATCCTTAACTAAAATAAAGGGAAATTTTGAAAATGTTATTCTCCATTTATAAAACTATTATTTTTTGAATATCAGCTCTAACTGATGAATTTAATGCAACAACACGAACAAATGATGATAGGTTTAAATTTGAAAAATCTGCTTTTCTTTGTAAGCTTTCTCTTTCATTCTCGGAAAATTTCAATCTTAAATCATAATTTCGGGCTTTGTGATTTTTTAATCCTAAAATATAATTATCTGCTCTATTTTTTCTAATAAATGAGCCTCTGCATTGAGGACTACAAAATTTCTTTTGTCTTTTAATTAATTCTTTACCACAAAATAAACAAAATTGTTCAACCATTTTCATGCGAATATTAACCCAATAATTAAAAACATTAATGTTAATCCCAAATAAATAAAAACACTTAACACTACTTGGGTTAAAAAATTACATTTCATAAAACTCCAAAAATCAACATCTATATATTTATTATCAATTTTTAATTTCATTTCTTTTTCCTCCTTTTTGTTTTTCCAATTTTATTTATTTTAATTTCAACAATATCCCCAACTTTTAATTTTTCTACTACAAATTTTTCTCTTTCTTGTTTTAATTCTAATAAAGTAATATTTCCACAAGCGAATTGGTTTATTAATTCTGTGTCTTGTTTAATAAATTCTTTTACATCTTTTACTTTAATTAAATCATCATTCTGTTTTAAAAGATTAATATCTATATTTATTCTATCACTTAAATTAAATTCTTTCATTTTTGCCACCCCTCACCAAGTAAAGATATTTCACTCCTCTACCTAAATGTATTTCTTTTAAAACTTCTTTTTCACTCAAATCCTTTTTAACCCATGTTAATAATCTTAAAAACAATTTCCTAAAAGGATATAATCTTAAAGGCAGATCTTCAATCAATCTATGAGCATAAAAACCATTTCTATACAAATTCTTGATTAAAGAATTAGATTTTGAAGTTCCCATAACTCTTGTGTGAAATTCCATAGCAATTTTATTTATATTTTTATTAATATTGCCTTTTCCAAAAATATCATATTCATAACCCTCTGCATCCATCTTAACAAAATTAATATTATAATTTTCCACAAAGTAATTTAGATTATTAGAATTAATCAATTTAGCACCAATTACATTCTTATCTACAACCTTAGATAGATTTACAGCATCTTCTTCTTTTATATAAAGTTTTTTGCCATCTCCCAAAGCAATATTCAACACTTCAACATTCTCCATGTTATTTAACTTGATATTCCTTTCCAATATAGGAATACACCTTTTTACAGGTTCAATAGCAATGATCTTATTGACTTTCTTTGAAAGAATAGTAAAAAACCGATATTAGCACCAACATCTAAAACAACATCCTCTTTAGTTACAAACTTTATGTATTCTCTAATATTTCTTGGTTCTCTAACTCTATATGCTTGTAAATTCCTTGATAATGAATGATAATCAATATCTTCAATTATTTCAAATGGAAAAGAAGTATTCCCAAAAGAAATATCAACAATTTTATCCTTACTACAAAAATATTGATTTCTGATCCAATAAGGCATCCAACTTATTTCTTCTACTATTTTTCTTATTTTATTCATTTTCTCCCCTTCTTAAATAACTCTAATATTTTCTTTGAGTGAATTTCCCAATTAAATTCTTTCATTTGTTAATCTCCTTTTCTTTATCTAATTCTACCGAAATAAAAATCCTTTTCTTTTCATAATCATTTTTAGTATAATTAAACCATTTAATATAAGTTTTGCACGCTTAAATTAAGAAGTCTTTTTTGGGAAAGCCCCAATCTTTTTTTCTATTTATTCTTAAGTCATTAAAATTATTAATTGGTTCTAATACTCTTATAAGAACACATCCTGGGCTGCCTTCAGATTCGGCCACAGCATTTAAACAATGATGTCCCCTTAATTGAAAAACATAAGAGTGACCTGCTGGACCATATAATACCCTATTCCTTTTTGTTTTCCCATTAGTTACGTGAGCAGCTTTATCATGTTCCCCCAAGTATGCTTCTGTCTCAACAATTTTGCCAAACTATAATTTATCTCCTATTTTCCTAACTAATATTTTTCCTAGAAGTTCTCTTGCCACCTTTTCTGTTTTTCTTTCTAAAAATCTTTTTCCTGTAAATTACCCAATATGCTACCCCAATCAAAACTATAACTAAAACTATTGTGATTAAAATAGTCATTAAAGTAAAATCACTCTCTTTTTCTTCTGTTGTTATATCGCTTGCTGGCTCAGTTTCTCCTGCTCCAATAACATCAGAAGGAGATGAAATCAGTTCGTTAATTGCCTTAAGGGATATATTTGCCTTGGACAATGAAATTGAATTAAGTTTAATAAGCAAATCAAAATATTCATCATCATTAACATTAACTTTCAATTCTTCACCAATATTCAATGTTTTTGTTTGTGGTGTTGAAGTTATTATAATGGTTGCTGTTGTGGATGTTAATCTGGTTAGTCTGACAGCATGATTTTCTCCACCAATACTCATGGTTAATTTATCATCTACATTTAAATCCTTAGAAACTCCCTGTAAAAGCTCATTAACACTAATTATAGAAGTAGTACTACTAATACCACCACCACTAGGGCCGCCTCCTGTTGGGGCTTCTGTTGAAGTTACGGGGGTACAAACACTATTCAAACAATACCCAGAGGTACAATAATCATTTACTGAACAAGGTTCTCCATCAGCTTGTTTACCTACAGATAAATTAACACAATCTGGACCTCCACCATAAGCAAAATAGCTAAATGTTTTGTCAGCGTAAACACCGTTTACAAAAAATCTAACGATTGAATCTTCTAAATCTTCGCCTTGAACTAATAAAGACGAACCTTCTTTACCATAATTTCCATTTAATGTTTCCACAGGATTTTGAATGTTTGCTATTACGGTTTTTCCAGTTATTTCAGCGGATATTAAAGTTCCATCAGGAGCAGGTAAATCATTAACTAATACATCTCCACAAAATTCATGAGGAAAACCAGGGATTGCAAAAATACTAGGAATTAACATTATTGATAGAAAAAGAATTATTAAAAAACTATATATTTTTCCCATTTTCATTATTTATCACCAACTAATTTTTTTTAAAATAAAAAAAGAAGCTTAATTCCTTTTAGATATTTTAAACAATCGAATTTACAGGTAAACTAAATGTGTCATCTTTATTCATCTGTACCCAGTAACCGTTTTCTGCATCTACTTGGTTTAAACTCCAATCAGATTGAATATCAGCTGAACCTGCATTCCAAGCATAAACTGTAGTTAATCCAAGATTTGTTCCTTCAATTAATTGAGCAAATGCTGTATTAATTACTTCATCATCCACTGAATTTGGAACACTTATTACATTCCAACCTTCAATTAAGTCTATAGAACTTTGAGTAGGTATTTCAACATCATCATATATTACACCAACATATCTTTCACTTTCAACTTTTATAAAAAGTGCATTTACTGGTGTTAAATCGTCTAATGTTGCTGTTAGGTATGCACCATCTACAAATTTATACATAAGTGTGTAATTTCCACCAATCATTTCAATAGTGTCAACGAAAGCTGTTGTTGAAACTAAATTCCAACCTGCTGATAATGTGAATACTTTTTCATTTTCGACTAATAATCCAATTGCATCATTTATTGCAGTAGTTTTTGTTACAACTTCTACATTTGTACTTTCAGGTAATGCAAGAGCAGTTGTTAAATCAGCCCAAGTTAGTGCTGTATAATCTGATTCAGTTAATTCTGCTGCATCTTTTGCGTCTTGTAAATTTAGTGCAATTTGTGCATCTAAATTTGTTTGTGCATCATCAATTTCACCTTG
>Ga0307992_1002419_pt1 | contig 10643 bp, 4 predicted proteins | sample EllFjometagen133_FD_203162 | JGI IMG/M metagenome (GOLD analysis project Ga0307992, IMG submission 203162) | Marine microbial communities from Ellis Fjord, Antarctic Ocean - #133 | ecosystem: Environmental > Aquatic > Marine > Unclassified | place: Southern Ocean | collected 2014-10-08
TGTGACGGTCCTGTCAACTAGTCCAGCTTGAAGAATATCTATGGTGGGGAGTGAGCCACCCAGGAGAGTCGAACTCCTGACCTACGCATTACGAAACTGCGGTACATCGGTCTTGCATTGAATTTGTGATACGGGGGTTTTCAGTCCTATTGTCTGGTTTTGTAAGTGGCTGTGTATCAGTGTGTTGCAGAGAGGGCTATTAATTTATATTCATCGCGATGTTACCCCGAAACAGGGGCGGAGAAGGGTTATGGATGGGACCACCAGTTGGTCATGATCATGACGCGCTTTTTGGGGCATTTCTGGTTCAAATTGGAGTATCTTTTTATATACAAGGATGGAATGATGTTTGTTCAATAGAGAATATGATGAAGTAGAAGAATAATTTAGCTTTGAATTCACGCTATCAGAACTGAAGCCAGTGGTTAAGGTGGAGCTATCCAAAACAGGCGATATCTCTTTTTGATATACTGTATTAAAATCGACAACAATTGTACAAGAGTGACCTGATGTTTTTCACACAGCCTCTTTAAGCCGAAGGTGCCTGTTTAATTATAATGAATAGTCTCCTCAAGCTATTGAACTCTCACATCTTACTTATCTAGAATATTGACAAATAGTTTAAAAAAATTCGATAAAAAGTCGGCATAATATCAATAAAGAGAGTAATAGTAATAAAAGTTGACATATATTACAAAAGTGACTTGACATGTGAATGGGTATCGAGTATACTGTAGAAATAAAAATATTGATCAAGGATAGAATCAAACCCTGTAATGCAATGATAGTGTACTAGAAATATCATAAAAACGTTCAAATTGTATTCACTGACAACAAGTATAGAAGTTAATTAATAATCGACCATAGGGAGGTACGATGATGAAAGCAAGGAAATGGGTATTAATACTTTTTGGTGTATTAGCGATGATTCAGTTTTCGATGGGTCAGATTGCTGTTACAGAATTTATGAATGACCCGCTTCAAGCCGACGGTGATACTGGACGGGAATATGTCGAGTTCTTTAATTATAGTGATGCTGACGTTGATCTGATGAATTGGACTATTAAAGATGAGGATAATGACAGCCTAGTGGTCACATCAACATCAACGATTGTCCCGTCAGGTGGTTTTTTGTTATTCGCGTCGGGAAAGAGTGCTATTGAAACAGAGTGGTTTGGTGGAGTTTCAGATGATCGCATTATTGAGTATGGTGGACCGAGTAGCGAGACCATGGAACTCAGTAATTCAGGAGATGAATTAGTACTTATAAATGCTTCCGGTGATACCGTTTGGGTGATTGCCTACACGAATGATGATTTGTGGGATACAACCGGTACAGGAGATGATGGGTTTTCCACTTACCTGGACTACAAGACCGATTTCACGACTCATCCAAATAGGTGGGGAAATAAAGCTTCACCCGGTATAGTTAGGTATGGTTTTGATGATGTGGTAGGACTTACAATTAATGATACCACATCAACAGGGGCCGATACAACCTATATTGATCCAATACTTGGTTATGAAGGTGGTGCATTTACCACAGATTCTTTTGCAAGATTAAGCTTAAATGGTGATTCCGGTAGTCCTCTGGCAGGGTATTACTCACAGGTTTCAGGAAAGCAAAGATCGAGCGCAAAGATTGCAATTACAGAATATCTGAATGACCCCTTAGGCGCTGACACTGATAGTGGGCGGGAATATGTAGAGTTGTTTAATTATGGCGGAATAGATGTGAATATTCAGAATTGGACCATAAAAGATGAAGATCATCATACTCTGGGAAGCAATGATTGGTTGGTTATAACCACTGATCCAGTCATAATTCCTGCTGGTGGCTATTTACTATTCGCATCCAGCAAAGATACAATTGAGACAGAATATTTCTCAGGAGTGGCTGATGATCGGATCATTGAATATGGTGGTCCCAGCTCCTTAAATATGCAGTTAAGTAATTCTTCTGATGAAATCATGATTTTGGATGCCCCCGGTGATACGGTTTGGAACATGGGTTATGTGAATGATGATGCTTATGACGGTTCCAAAGATGATGGTTTTTCAACTTATCTCGATTATGCTACAGATTTTGGATCAGTCACAACTGACTGGGGACATAAAAATCTGGGAATTGTGCGATTTGGTCCTGATACGTTAGTGGCCGGTGCACCACTTGGTTACGAGGGTGGGGCTTTTACATTAGATATGCATTTTATGGTGAGCTTGAATGGTGATATGGGCAGTCCTTTGGCGGGTAGCTACACAGCTGTGGTAAGTATTGATGATGACATGAATGAAACTTTACCGCTAACACTCAAGCTGAATCAAAACTATCCTAACCCCTTTAATCCAACGACAACAATTAGCTTTAGTCTGCCTGCTCAGTCTGACGCTCAGTTGGTGATATTTGATATTACTGGCCGCACTGTTAAGACTACAGAGATAACCTCAATGTCTGCAGGTTGGCATGAATACGTTTGGGATGGAGCCAACGCTCAGGGGCAGATTGTGAGTACTGGTGTCTATTTCCTTAGGTTGCAAACTAATGGCAATAGCACTGGAGCGATTAAAATGCTATTCCTGAAATAGTATCAATGATACTATTTATGTAGTAAACATTAAACTTTAATTAATGGAAACAGTCGATCTCCATATGATTCATTCGGCTGTTTCCATTAGTTAATTAGTGCCAGTGAAGAATTATTGAGTATGGGCAATTCTTCAAATTGAAAGTGGTTCATTCCCCAGAGCTGGTTAGATGTATAGTATAATCACTAATTAATTTGGATCAAAATTTTATAAAACCCACGGGAAATTCGAAGTATTAATTAAATAGCCGAAATCTAAATATCGGATCATCATGTAAGTTAAATAGTGATGATTAGCTGGAAGCATATAAGAATTGGTAGCATATATCCAGGGAGAATAAGTTTGAACTTTACAAATATTTTGAACAGACAAAAAGGACATTCTGCTTATTTCTTTAAGATTTGTGTATTGTTTATTTTGTTTTCAGTAAACGGCTTTTCTCAAACATCAGGAAAAATTTCTGGTAAAATTACTGACAAAGCAACAGGTGATCCACTTCCAGGTGTAAATGTGATAGTTGAGAACTCCTGTCTCGGTGCAGCCAGTGATGCGAACGGGGATTATTTTATCCTTAATGTTTCCCCTGGTTTTTATGCTGTAAGAGTTGAGATGATTGGCTATGGCACATTCAGGATGGAGAATGTACGTGTCTCAGTTAATAGAACATACAATTTAGATGTAACTCTGGAAGTCTTCGCTATGCAGGGGGAAGTAGTGACTGTTGTTGCTGATAATTTATCTATGAAGAGGGATCAAACCAGTTCCTCTCGCAACATTTCTTCTAATAATATTGAGATGTTACCTGTTGAAAATGTAAACGATGTGGTAGAGCTCCAAGCTGGTGTTGTAAAGGGTCATTTTCGCGGCGGAAGATCAAATGAAGTCTCATATTTAATTGACGGTATCGTCGTGGATGAGGTTTATGAACGAGATGGCCAGTCTGTGAATATTGAAACCGATGTCGTGGAAGATCTGGAAGTTATCACGGGTACCTTTAATGCTGAATATGGAAATGCCATGAGCGGAATTGTCAATATTGTGACAAAAGATGGCATGGATGGCTGGCATGGATCGTTGAAATTGAATAATGAGTACTTTTTAACCTCACATACAGATCTTTTTATTAGCAATGACCTGGTCCAGGATATCGGGGTCCGGGATGACTATAATATCTCTTTGCGGGGTCCTATTATCAGCAACAGATTAAGTTTCATCTTAAATGGTCGTTTTCAGGATAAAGAGGGGCAATATTTTGGTATAGACCGGTTTGAGGTTGATAACTTGAGTGATTATACCAGTACGGATTCTTCCAACTGGTATTCCGAGTATACCGGTGAAAATAATAAAGTACCCATGAGCTCCAAACAGGACTACAGTTTATTTGGAAAACTTACTTTTAAATTGCTGCCAACCTTAAAGTTGTCACTTACTCAAACATTGGAAAATAATGCAGCCTATAATTACAGCCATCGCTATAAGTATAATCCAGATGGTCGTTTGGGCACTTTTTCAGTCTCAAAATTTTCAGCTCTGCAAATAGATCACACAATCTCTAAGCGGATGTATCATAACCTTAAATTGGCTTATAACGATGGATATTATGGACACTATGTCTACGAAGATTCCAGTGACCCCAGGTATGTCAGCCCGAATTACTCAAGAACCATAGCTGGCTTTGCAACTGGTGGGAATAGCAAAACCCACACTGAAAGATGGACTAAAAGTCAAATTGCCAATTACAGTCTCACTTGGCAGATTCACAAAAAGCACAATTTGAAAACAGGTTTTGTATACACTAATCACAATATCGACAGTCGGCAATCTCAGATACAGAATAAATGGGCTGGTACGTCAGAAGAAAATGATGGGGTTTATGATGAGGATTCTGAGAGAACGATCTACACTTATTATGATCCTATAACTAGACCGGATACATCTATCTATTCAGATATTTACGTCGTATCTCCCAGTGAGTTTTCTGCCTATTTTCAGGATAAAATGGAATTTGATCAGATGGTTATTAACATGGGTTTGCGTTTTGATTATTCCGATCCCAATACTGTTTATCCATCCCAGATGAGAAACCCAGGAAATCAACTATATTTTCCTTCGGTAGACGAAAATGGGAATATAGTAACTGACTCAGATGGAAATATTGTCCTGAATGAGGAAAGGATGTCGACTTATCTAAAGGCAGCTCCCCAAAAGCAAATTAGTCCTCGAATTGGTATTGCATATCAATTAGGAAGAGCAGCTCTTTTAAGATTTTCTTACGGACATTTTTTTCAAATGCCGCCTTATTATGCACTATATGACAACAATTCGTTTTTAGTTAGTCCCATTGATTATGATACAAAAATGGGCAATCCGAATATAAAAGCTCAGAAAACGATCCAATATGAAGTTGGTTTCTGGCAAGAATTAAATAAAAACATGACCATGGAGATAGCCCTCTTCTACCGTGATATTTATGATTTGTTAGGTGCAAAGGTTATTACGACCTATAATCAGATACGCTACGGTTTGTATAGTAATAAAGATTACGGCAATGTCAGAGGTGTAGAGCTTAAATATGATTATGCGATGAATGATTTGCATATCGGGATGAATTACACCTTGCAGTACACAAAGGGTAATGCAAATAATCCTTCCTCAACTTTTGATCGGGAAGGGAGTCAAAAGGATCCCATAAAAAGGTTAATACCCATGAGTTGGGATCAGCGCCATACAGCAAACTTGGCAGTTGGTTACAACAGGGACAAGTATGGTATTACAATGTTGGGATTCTATGAATCAGGTACTCCCTATACCTGGGAACCGATATCCATTAGTCCTTTATCATCTGTTAATTTGTATCCTAACAATTCTAAGAAGCCAAGCACGTATAAGATTGATTTAAACGGATATGTTAATTTGTTGGACAGGGATCACTCAAAATTACGGCTAATATTTAGAGTCTATAATCTTTTTGATCGGCTGAATGCCCAAAATGTCTATCCCACTACTGGAAGTCCAAGTTCAACTATCGTGCAAGAATCTGAAAAGGATCGACTGCAAACTGACTTTTTTGATTACGACACCGCAATTATGAATCCAACCTATTATCAACGCCCAAGATTGTTGAAAATCGGGCTTGAATTTACTTACTAGGGAATATTTCACTTATGATATCAATAAAACACTGTCAAAAAATGCTCTTGCTCATTTTGGCTATCTTCTGCTTAATACAGGTGCCAGACGTAACAGCACAAGGCATTCCTTATGAAGGTCCTGAAGATCCGGCCGGTGATATTGCTGCGAAGAGGGGTGGGTATATGAGTGGAAATAATACCTATTTATACTTTTCAAATAATACAAGACTTTCAAATTGGTATAGCGGTTGTGGTGATCAGTTTTCTAAATGGCCAAACAATGTTGATGGTCGCAAGATGGTCGATGCCATTTCGGTGATGATAGGTGCTCAGGTTTATTTAGACGGTGATTCCATCCCCATTGATAATGAAACTGAATTAGAAAATCACCCCAATCCAAACACATTATATTATTTGCAATCATCCAGTTATTACAATCCACGCCAGGATACTAATCTGGAAGGAACAGTAGATTATACGCTACAACCTGTTTTTGGATATTTTAATGATTTGAGTGAATATCCCGCTATGAGCAATATTCCCGATTCGTGGCCTCTTGGAGGCTGGCCCTCTCAAGGCTTTGATAAAAAATGGCAAGGTGAATGGAATGGCCGTTTTGGTCGCGGAATAAAGTATGCCGATCTTGAAACCTATTTTGTGGCAAATGATGCCCAGGATCAAGAATATCTTGATGGAACCAATGGTCTCCTCAAATATTATCCACGACCAGGAAAATATATAGGGGATCTACTACCAACCGTTTCAACTCAACTTGGGAAACCATGGGGTGGTTTGGGATTACGAATTGAACAAAGGGGCTTTCAATGGAATAACTCTCAAGCTCGCGATGTAATATTTTTTGAGTATACCATTTCAAATATATCAGACTACAATATTCTAAAAACCACTTTTGGATATTACTTGAATAGTGGGATAGGTGATGATGGTGTTGGTGATGATATTGGATTTTGGAATTCCAGTTTAGATATGGCCTATTTATGGGATACGGATGAAATCGGCAGGGGGGGTGTTAGAACCGGAGTTAGCGGACTTGCCTTTTTAGAAAGCCCAGGAGTATCCGGGGATGGAATTGATAATGATGATGATGGCCTGATCGACGAACAACGTGATAATCAAGCTGACCAGCTCGTTGGTCCTTATGATGGTATTGATAACCTGCCCCAGTTTTTAGCCTTTTATTCGTTAACGGAAGATCAATTGCGGGAGCATTGGGATGCCGATGAGGATCAGGATTGGCAGGATGGCAATGACCTGAACGGAAATGGAATTTATGATGCTGGAGAAAACCCTGGTGATGATGTGGGGCTGGACGGGGTTGGTCCGGGGGAATTGAATTATTATGGCCCAGATGCAGATGGTACCGAATGCAATCATAAGCCTGATTATGCTACCGGCATTGGAGCTGAACCAAATTTTGGCTTAACTGATATTTCTGAGTCAGATATGCTGGGGTTGACCTCATTCCATATGTTTCCCAATCCATCAAGATCTACTGAGGAGTATAATTTCCGTGGAGATCAGTTTTTCTATGAGATGATGGATGATGGAGACTTAGCAGATTTTACCGGTTTAAACGGCAATTGGATCGTAATATTTGCATCTTCAAATTTTCCACTATACGCAGGACGAACTGAAAGAATTTCGATAGCCAATATCTATTCTTATGATCCTTTAGCTGGTCTCACTGTAGGAGAACACTCGGCTCCAGCTTTGTTTGAGAAAAAACGTGTCACCCAATTCATATATGAAAGTGATTATCGGTTTGCCCAACCTCCCAAAATACCAACTCTAACAGCAATTGCGGAAGATGGTCGAGTAGTACTGACTTGGGGCGATATAGCTGATAAGACAACTCGTGAACCTTTGCTAGGTGGTGAAAACGATTTTGAAGGTTATAAGTTATATAAAGCAACTGACAAATATTTTTCAGATGCTGAAAAATTGTTTGATGGCTTCGGTAATCCAATTGGTAAAAAACCCATATACCAGTGCGATTTGGATAATAATATCAAGGGGTTTGCTAATTTTGCTCCCGTTAATGGAGAATTGTTTTTTCTGGGAAACGATACCGGGATTAAGCACTATTATATTGATGAGGAAGTCCAAAATGGTCGCACTTACTATTATGGGCTGGTAGCCTATGATCACGGAATAACAGGTCTTGAGTTAGAGATTGCCCCAGCCGAAAACAATATTATCGTTGATATAGATGAAAATGAAGCCGTGAGATTGGTGGGTCAAAATGTACAGGTCGTGGTTCCATCGCAGAGGGCAGCTGGCTACTTACCGCCAACCCTGCTGATATCTGATACAGTAAATACTGTCGGGACCGGGGTTGTATCGGCAGAGATATTATCTGCAAACGGCTTGGACTTTGGTCATCAATATATGGTAAAATTTGAGGTTGACACATTGGGAGCGTCAGCACGATTTTCTTTTTGGCAACACCCTAGAGATATTCTCTTTACAAATACTGGATTTAAAGTCTATGACATGGATGATGACAGAAATCTAGTGTACGAAGAGAATAAAACTGATTTCAGTTTGACAAATGTTGTTGAAACAATTGGTAAAAATGATTTTAAATATTGGCACTTAAATCCTGACCAGGTTGTTTCTGATGCTTTTAAGGGCTTGCGCATATTTGTTGAGGTAGCTAGAGATAGTGGTTTTGCGAAGATTGATCCAGAACGATCAGGCTGGATCGTGGGAGAATCCCAACTTGAAATTACCCCAAGCTCGGAAACATCAATCTATTTTCCGTGGCAATATGATATTATTTTTACAAGTGATAGCTCTGTGTACCAGGGTCAGATTACATCAACTGCCAATATAAAGGATGTTGACGGAACGATTGCGCCACACATAATACAACAGCCTGAACTCAATTTCTATATTCTCAACAAATCATTTCCTGATAGTAGCGGTAATTACGAAAAATTAGAAATGATAGTTATTGATAAGAATGATAATGGTGTCTTTGATTGGGACGAGGATCGCATCATTGTTGGACACATGGTAACTTTAGGTGTGCAGCAAATATGGGCAAATACCATATTTGGTATAGATTTTAAGGACAATTTGAATAGCGCATCATTACCCGAACCCGGTGATGTCTTGCGAGTAGATTTCTTGAGACCATTTTTAGATACAGATTCAGTATTGTTTTCTGTTCAGCCTGAAGCAGAAATGGATAATAGGACTCTGGATGATCAAATGGATAATATTAAAGTAGTCCCTAATCCATATATCGCCACTAATGCCATGGAGCCCTTTTTAGCAAACTCGGCACTAAATCAGCGCAGATTAATAATCTTTACCCATATACCTGCGCAGTGTACCATAAAAATATTTTCTTCAAGTGGTGTGTTTATTGATGAAATAAATGTCGATAATCCGACGGATAAAGGACTGGTGCATTGGGATCTTTTAACACATGAGGATTTGGAAATTGCAGCAGGAGTGTATTTCTATCATGTTGAATCCAGTCTAACCGGAAAGACTAAGATGGGCAAATTTGCGATCATTAAATAATCATGAATTTAGTGAGATTAAAGAGATTTAGGACCATAACAATGAATAAAAGTCACCATTCGCTCAAGTTAATTTATACTATTCTGATTGCTTTAATTGCATCTGGATCATTGGCTCAGGAACCAACTAGGCCAGGAACTACGACCATGAATTTCTTGGAAATAGGTTATGGCGCAGCTGGCGGCAGTATGGGAGATGCTTACGTAAGTATGGCCAACGATCTATCTTCAATATATTGGAATCCAGCTGGTCTCGCTTATCTCAAGAAACAACAGGCTTTGTTTGTTCATCAACCCTGGTTTGTTGATTCTCATTCAATGTTGTTAAGCGTCGGTTTTAACGTACCTAGTCTTGGTTCTTTTGCTCTTTCCATGATTTCTCTGGATTTTGGAAGCATGGATGTTACCACCTTGGCTGAGCAGGAGGGAACAGGTGAGACGTTTACTGCTGTGGATCAATCCATATCCCTTTCCTATGGCAGGAAATTGGCAACCTGGTTTGCTACTGGAGCCTCATTGAAATATATCAACTCCAGGGTTTGGCATATGAGGGCTAGTGCTTTCGCCTTTGACCTCGGTGTTCTCATTCAAACTCCATTTTTATCCTACACCGGGAATCCGTCCGAAGGCTTGACAATTGGTATGAGTTTGTCAAATTATGGAACGAAGATGTCTTATGATGGAATGGATCTTCTATTCCCAATTGATATTCTGGAAGAGGAAAATGGAAACTATGCATTTGCAGAAGGAAAATATGCTATGCAGGAGTGGGAATTGCCCTTGATCTTCAGGCTGGGAGTTTCGGTGAATTTGCTTTACACGGATTATCATCAACTTACAGTTGCCGTAGATGCCTTACATCCAAATAATAATAGCGAATCAATAAACATTGGTTCACAATACTTAATAAAACTACCTGCATTTGGTAAACTTTATTTTAGAGGCGGTTATAAGGCTTTATTCATGGAGAATTCTGAATATGGACCAACCTATGGATTCGGACTTCAATTAGATAAATTATATAATGCAGGAATCAATGTCGGTTATGCCTATCGCTCAATTGGAATTTTGGGAGATACAAAAAGTTTCAGCGTCGGTATTAACTTTTAGCAATTACTATTAATAAGAGTTATACAGATTGTTCTAATATTCCATGAAGCGATACACCAATATTGTTAAATATCTATTATTAGCAAGCCTATTCCAAGTTACTAATTGCACAAAACATGATCCCTATCTGGCTCCACCTGTTTTAGTGCTCCTTAGAAACCCACCTTCTCCGAAGGTGGTAATGTTCTGATCGGTTTGCGTGTAGGCTAAAAGTCACTAGATTGAAGGATGAGCCGCTATAAGAAGATATCGCATGTCATCT
>Ga0307992_1002420_pt1 | contig 10642 bp, 7 predicted proteins | sample EllFjometagen133_FD_203162 | JGI IMG/M metagenome (GOLD analysis project Ga0307992, IMG submission 203162) | Marine microbial communities from Ellis Fjord, Antarctic Ocean - #133 | ecosystem: Environmental > Aquatic > Marine > Unclassified | place: Southern Ocean | collected 2014-10-08
CGTGGACAATAGGGCTAAAGGGTATTCGTTCACTACCAACAACACAGCTGATCTTACTGTAGCTTTAGGTAACGGAGATTTTAATGGCCAGGAAATGAACTTCTTTCTGACAACGAAAGATACAAACAACGTAGTTATCACTCCTGCCAATTATCATAACGGGAGTACTATAACCTTAGACACAACACTCGATTGGGTACACATGATGTATATTGATGGTGGGTGGATTGTTCTGAGTAGTAATGCTACATTAGCTTAATAAACCTGGGGGCCTTCGGGCCTCCTTTCATAAGGAGAATACAATGAGTTTTACAGCAGTAGAAATCTGTGCCAACGCATTGGTACGACTGGGTGCAAGCCCCATTCAGAGCTTTACAGAAGGGACAGATATCGCAACCTCCTGTAACTCTATATATAACTTTAAGAAGGACTACATGCTCGCTGTGTACCCTTGGAACTTTACAAAGAAGTTTGTACAGCTGTCACGTCTTACAGCATCACCTACAGCACAGTGGAAATACCAATACTCTTTACCTGCTGACCGTACTATGTCAGGATTGATCGCTGTATTCACAAGTGAGTCAGTAGGAGCAATACCAATACAGAACTACACACTGATAGGCAACAGCCTAATGTGTGACCAGTCAGAGCTCTGGGTTGAATACCAGGCAGATGTAGCTGAGTCACTATGGGCGCCTTACTTCACTGAGATGATGGTTAGTGTTATGATGGTCGAGTTATCCTTCCTGGTAACTGACAATGCATCTTTACGACAGGAACTTAATACGCAAACATATGGTGTCCCCTCTGAGTTTGGTGTGGGTGGTATCTATGGGAAGGCTATGGCACTGGATTCTAGAGATAACCCAACCATGCAAGTACTTGATGATATCTTACTCGAAGCCAGATTTGGTGGTGGGGGTCTTTAAAATATATAAGGAGGCATTATGCCTGTAGTATCAAAAATACAGAACGGCTTCACTGCCGGAGAACTAGACCCGAAACTGCGGGCACGTACGGATATAGGCCAGTATTATAACGGTGCTGCCAAGATGCGTAATGTCCTCGTAATACCTCAGGGTGCTGCAGTCAGGCGTCCTGGATTAGAATATGTAGGTAAACTACCTTCAGGGAATATTAAGTTTATACCTTTCGTATTCTCTGAGACAGATCATTATCTGTGCGTACTAACGACCAACCTTCTGACCATCTATAAGGGTGGGGAAGTTATGGACACAGTAGTATGTACAGTATCAGACACACAAGTATCAGAAGTAACATGGGCACAGTCCTATGATACTCTTTTGATATTTCATGAAGATTTTGTAATAACTTCATTCCTCCGTGCTTCAGAGACTTCATGGTCAACTGCAGCGTGGCCTGTAATTAATACACCAACCTATGCTAATAGATCTGTACAGTCAACAACCTTAACAATAGTTGATAGCGCAGACGCTGAATTAGATTGGTCTGCCTGGACAACAGGGAATACAAATGCTGGTGTTAAATTCGGTTCATCTGGAACTCCTTTTGTGGCTGGTGATGTAGGTTCATACATAAGAGGTTCAGCCGGTGGGTATGCTAAGATAACAGCTTATACCGACACAGCTAATGTAGTTGGAACTGTAGTAGCTCCCTTCACGAATACAATTGATGGGGAAACTACAAATACAGTATTAACCGCTACAGACTGGAATGTGGAAGATCCAAGCTGGAGTTCAACCAATGGGTATCCTCGTTGTGGCACCTTCTTTCAGGGAAGACTCTGGGTAGCTGGAACAACAGCGCAGCCTAACACGATATGGGCATCCAAAACAAATCAGGAAACAGACTTCCAAAGTTGGATTCCTTCTTATGATGATAGTGGCATGGAGATAACAGCTGGTGGTGGTGTTATGTCAAACTTCAAGCAACTACACTCTGGACAGCACCTTGTGGCTATGGCTGATAATGGGCAGTACTATATACCTATATCAAAGTCAGAACCTGTTACCCCAACCAATGCTTCATTGATCAGGAACAGTAGCTATGGAGTAGAAGGTACGACACCTATAGTTGAAGTCGATGGGAATCTCTTGTTCCTGAAACAAGGTGGTCAGTCTTTAGTTGAATCCTCATATAACTTTGCAAACGGAAGCTATGTGAATACTGACTTGTCTTTACTATCCTCACACCTACTTGATTCTCCTATAGCAATGGCATACAGGAAACAAACCAGTACCAATGAGAGTGACTACATTCTCGTTGTTAACAGTGATGGTACTCTAGCAGTACTGTGTACCCTACGTGTGCAGAACGTAACCGCATGGACCTTGTGTGAGACTGAAGGTGACTTCATCGCTACCGGCGTTGATGACTCCGTTATGTACTTTGCAGTAGATAGGGTTATAGGGGGAGTATCAGTAAGATGTCTTGAGAAGTTTAATTTCGATGCTCTCCTGGATAGTGCAGTTGTGGATCAATATGACACACTTACTACTGATGGAACAACCATGACTTATGATGGAGTCCCTCTAGTATATAGGACTGGTGAACCCTACCAGTTAACAACTGATACGGAAGACATGACTTATGATGGTACTGATCTGACATATGGTGAACAAGGCGTTACGACGTTCACACACCTAGGACATCTCAATAATCAGGAAGTACAGATTGTTATTGATAATACAGTACAGACAGCACAGCCCGTAGTGGATGGTAGCTTAACCCTTGCTAAGACAGCAAACCGTGTTCAAGCAGGCTTACAATTCCCTATAGTGGATGAAGACTCTGACTCTATTGTTTATGTTGAGACCATGCCTATTGAAGCAGAAGATGCCTCAGGCTCATCTGTTGGTAGGAAGAAGCGCGTGGTGGAAGCTACAGTAATGCTGTATGACACTTCTAGCTGCGAGATCAAGAAGAACAAGGTAACAATTAGAAAGATTGGTGTTGACCCATTGGATGCTCCTGTACCCAAGAGATCAACTAATATAACGGTAAGTGGCCTACTAGGGTGGGATGATGAAATAGAAATCAGCGTTGGTCAAACATTGGCTTTACCATTCCAGCTCTTAGGGTTGGCGTATAAGGTAAGGATTTAAGGAGGATATATGGCAGCATTACTAGCGATAGGACCGATGCTTTCCGGAGTTTTGGGAGCAGTGTCGGCTGTGTCAGGTATAGCAAGTGGGATACAACAACAGCAAGCAGCTGAGTTTCAAGCTCATCAACTGGCTAATCAGGCTAAGACAGAAGAACTCGCAATGCGGGCTGATGCAATTCAGGTCAATGAAGAACTGATGCAGACTCTGTCACACAATACAGTAGCAGCTGCAGCAGGGGGATTACAGAGTAGTGGTTCTGTAGCTCGTGCTCAGGAACAAACAAAGAGAAGCGCAGCCCTTGAGCTGTCTACACAACAGTTTAATTCAAGAAGCAGACAAGACGCATTAAAGGCGAGTTCTGAGAACGCCTCGTCCCGTGGTGAGCTGGCATTAACAACCAGTCTATTCGACGTAGTCCAGAGTGGATACGGAACCTATAAGACAATAAAGGGAACTAAATAATGGCGAACTTAACAATCGGGGATTTTACCCGAAGCAGACTTGCTATGCCAGCAATAGCTCCAAACTTGTCAGGTGCCGAACTCCTCTCAAATGTAAGTAGGAGCCTGGATAAGATCAGTCAGGACTCCCTCCAAGAATGGCAGCAAGCAGAAGTAAATAAAGCTACCGCTGAGGGAGAGGCTGATGGAGCGTCAAATAGTATTCAATATAGAGAAGGTAACACAGTAACAGCCGCTGCCTACCAGCAGAGCGCTGATAAGACCAGAATGAACATGTTAGGTGTTGAGAGCCAGATTAAGTTCAATGCCCTCAAGGAAACCTATGCAACCGACCCTGGGGAGTTTATGGCCCAGTCTAATGAATATATAACGCAAACAGTTGATAGTTTGGCCGGTAGTCCTGCTGCACAAGCAATGATGGAAGGTCAGCTAAAACTTAAGCAACAAGCCGATGGTTATGCGATTCAGAAGAGATATCAGAAAATAGAGACTGAAAAGTTCAAAACCAGCACCGAATCACTTATTCATACAATGAAAACAAGTGCTTACGAAACAGCTGGGGAAATCTTCTCTAAGGACCAGAATAGCCAAGCTTTGGCCTTGAATCAGTTCGGACTCTCTAAGAAGCTCTTAGATAGCTCTTTAAACGCGGTTACTCCTCAAGGGGAAGCTGTATACTCATCTGGCGAGAAATCGAATATTATGAACCAATTTCACGCCGACTTTTACACAAGAGCAGCATCAGACTACTTTACAAACAATGATCTGAGTACTAAGGAAATGGCTAACCTAATTGATGGTAAATTGGAGATTAGTATTCCAGGTACAGACCAGAAGATTAATATCCTGAGGGAAGTCGGAGTTGACGCCTATGAGAAGGATGTCACGAAGGCTGCTATCAATTCAATGAACCAAAGGAACGTTGAAGAGAAACAGGCGAATGCAGCGGACAAAGCACAGTTGAGGATTGACCAAGACATCATGTCCTTTGATATAATGTCTAAACTAAAGACTGGTGGTACAATGCAGGTTAACCAGGTGAACGACTTGGTTAAGTCTGGAGCTATCACTGCTTCCCAAGGAAAGAGTCTTATAGATGAAGTCCTGGATCCAAGCATTGTTGATAATGAGTTTACGGTGGAAGAGATTAACAACATGATTATAAATGGGGAAGATGCAAGCCAGACTATAGCAGCTGGCAAGTTATCCTCCAAGACTTATGTTCAATTATCTAAAGCTAACGCAAATGCCCTGAATTCAAAGACAGAAGGGTTGGATAAAGAAAACATGAAGATGATCAAGGAAGAATTCCAAGATGTAGGGCAATATGGTTTTGCATCAGCAGAGGAAGTAAGAACAACAAATGATATACAAGCAATCTATCAAAGGAACAGGCAAGAAGGAATGCCAGAAGATTTGGCCTTCGAGAAAGCTCGTATTCTAATTGATGTTGCTAAAGATAATAAATTCAAACGAGTAAATGTTAATGTTAGGATTAATGAAAATAAGTCTGTGGATATAGCCGGAACAGTTTCTGGTATGGAAACAGATCTGAAAGCACACATTCTTACTCAAGAGGAGTTTGATGTGCAGCTTGCACTTTTAACCAAACTTCAAAAGGGGCAGGTAAATAATGACTGATTTTACAGATAAATATAAAGAAGGTTTAGTAGTGCAAAGTAGAGCTGATATGTACAAACAGCTTGGTCTTACACCTACCGAGAACATGCCTGAGAAAGACCCTTCGCCTCCCCAACCCCCAACAAAAGAAGACGCAGTACAAGCGGCTGAGTCCGCTCCAGCTGATGATAGTGGGATGATGGATGCAGTAGGTAATTTCTTTAAAGAACTACCCATGGCGGTAGTAGGAGGTGTAGGTGACGCGGTCAATAATACAGTTAGCGCTGCTCGGGACGTTGGTCATTTGGTGGGCATCCCTGATGTGGGTGCTCTTCAGATACAAGATGCGAAAGGAAATTTTGACCTCAGGTTCCTATCTAAAGAAGAACTTGATGCGGCTGGTGGAATTCAAAATGCACTGCCTAAGGTCGATCCTCAGGAAAATGCGGGAGCTGGAATGGTTCGGGCTATTACTACGTTTGCTGCAGGTTTTGTCCCGGCTGCCAAAGGTCTTAAAGCGGCGGGAGTAGCTGGAGCTGCTGCAAGAGGCGTAGTAGGCGGAGCTGTAGCGGATGCAGTTGTAATGGATCCACATCAGGCTCGCTTGGCTACAATGCTGAACGAGGTGCCGGTGCTTGGGGCTATTGTCCCTGATTACATGGCAGACAACAACCCTGAGAACGAGACAGCCTGGGAAGGCCGAATGAAGAACGCCATTGAAGGTGTTGGTATTGGTCTTGCTGCTGAGGGTGTAATTAAGATGGTCAAAGCTTACAAGGTGTCTTCTATGGCAGCTAAAGCAGCTAAGGGCGCAGATGAGACAGTAGAGGGTTCAGTTAAAGAGATGGGAGCAGCAATGGATGCTAAGGCAGAAGCTGTTGACGAACTTGTCCAACCTCTCACACCTACAGGCAATAAAGCTGTTGATGAAGCACTTGGTACTGTTGATGGCACTTATATTAAAAGTGTGGACGCTGCAGAAGCAAATGTTGACGAAGCTTGGACTAAGTTCGGTGAAACACGTAACCCTGTTGATGGGGAAGCTATCTCTAAAGCTCAGGCAGCACTTGATGAGGTTAGAGGAGTTAAGACCAAACCAGGTAAAGTATATATCAATATGAACAAGATCAAGTCCTCTGAAGATGTAAAGAAGATGATGCAGAAGGTTGCAGATTCTCAAGCATCTACATTGAATGCTGGTGGGAAGACTCATGCCGGAATCAAGGAAGCCTCCAAGTCAGAGATGAAGAAAGTAGAAACTCTGCTGGGGCGTAAGCCTGCCGTTCCTTTTACTGCAGAAGAAGCAGTAGCAGCACGTGAGATAATGAATGCTTCCGCTGACAACCTCTCTGAACTTGCTAAGTCAGCAACAGGAACTACTGCCACTAAAGAAGGTCAGTTTGCTTTCAGACAAGCTCTTGCCAAACATCAAGACATCCAGTCTGTTGTATTGCAAGGTAGGAAAGCTACAGCCCAGGCATTGAATAGTTGGAAGATCCCAACAGGCTCTCCGGAGTTTAGAGGGAAGGCTATTACACAAATGCTGGAAGGTGGCGGAAAGAACATCGATGACATGGCAGCAAAGATACTCGACATCGCTAAGAATGGTGGTGAAGTATCCGCAGCAGCTGGTAAGATGGTTAACCCGGCATGGTCTGATTCTATCTATCAAGTATGGATCAATGGACTCCTGTCAGGACCTGCAACTCATGCAGCCAACTTTGTATCCAATGCGGGTACTACTATGATGGGTGTAGGAGAGAAGTATATCTCAGCTGGGATGGAGACCATGTTCACAAAGAACGGTCATGCCTTCGTTGAGGCTAATGCCAGAGCAGCTGGGTTCTCCAGTGGGCTTATGGATGGTATTAGGATGATGTCAGGTAAGCTTGACGATACTGCGTTCCTGGTTGGTACCAAGATTGAGCATGAGGCTTCTGGTCTCAGTTCTATTGCTTGGGGAAAGTCTCCTGAGTCCTTTATGGGAAAAGGGATTGATTACCTCGGTAAGATTATTGATATGCCAGGTGCCGCACTACAGAAAGGCGATGTGTTCTTCAAGAGCATTAACTATAGAATGATGTTGAACGAAGGCGCTACTAAACAGGCCTTTGAGGAAGGATTGACCGGAGGAGCCTTTAAGTCTCGGGTTAAGGAGTTGGTATTGAACCCAACCGAGTCAATGAAAGAAGTAAGTATGGATTTTGCAAGATATCAAACGTTTACAAACGAAGCAGGGCCATTGACCAAGGATATCCAGAAAGTTTTCAATGGTACTCCTGGTGGTCGGTATATTATGCCATTTGTACGTACACCCGCTAATATCCTTAAGTATGGTTTTGAAAGAACCCCGTTAGCCTTGGCTTCCGGTAAAGTACGTGGTGAATTAGCTAAAGGTGGAGCTGAGGCAGCAACAGCCGCAGCAAAGATGGCAGCTGGTGGTAGCATTATGATGGCAGCAGGTGCTGTCACTCTTAGTGGTAACCTAACAGGTGCTGGTCCCGTTAACTATAAAGAAAGACAAATGCTGGAACAGACTGGTTGGCAACCATACTCCATCAAAGCTGGTGACAAGTACATATCCTACTCAAGGCTTGAGCCTATTGGTTCTCTCCTGGGATATGCTGCTGACATGGCGGAGATTGGCGGAATGGTCGGAGAAGAGGAAGGCGAAGAGTTAGCAGTAGCTGGAGTAGCAGCTTTCTTCAGGTCTCTCGGTCAGAAGACATTCGTGTCTGGTGCTATGAAGGCAATCGAAGTCGCTGGTAGTGGGGATCCCACAAAGATCTCTAAATACATGCAAGCTATGGGAGCAAGTTTTGTCCCTTATAGCGGACTTGGTAAAACTATAACAAAGTATACTGATGAGGTGAAGAAGGACTATACACCTGATGATGAGATGGGTTTTCTTAGAAGTACGTTGGATAGAGCGAAACAGAATGTCCCTGGATGGGGATCTGACCAACCACCTATCAGAGATATCTGGGGTGAGGAGATGCATACTAATAATGGTATAGCTCCTGTATTCGAGAATATGTCACCGATAGCCATAAGCGCGAATAAGAACGATAAAGTAAGTGAGATGATCTCAGAAAACAAGATCGTGGTTGGAAGACCCTCACGTACTGTTATGGGTGTCAAATTGTCAAATAAGGAATATAGTAGGTTTACGGAATTGGCCGGAAAGAAAGCCAAGTCTATTTTGGATGAATCTTACAGTGATGGAGACTTTGAGGATCGAACTGGTGGCCCTGATGGTACCATGGCACTTCAGGTTAAGACAACTCTAAGGCAAGCTCGTAAATGGGCTACAGGTCAACTGTTTGAAGAGATGCCTGAAGTTAAGGATAAGATCATTCAACATAAAATGGACGCTCAAGCGAAATTAGAAGGAGAATAACATATGGCACAACTACCCGGGGATCCAAGGTACTTACAGTACACTGCGACTGCGAGTCAGACCGTATTCAGCTATGACTTCATTGTCTATGCAGATGACGAGCTGATCGTACAGTCCGATGAGACTACCTTGACTCTCACAACAGAATACACAGTACAGGATGCAGGCGAATCCGCAGGAGGTACCATCACACTTGTGACTGGAGCCACCGTTGGGGACGTCATCACTATAACTGGTAACTCAATGGTCGAAAGAGATACCACCTTTGTAGCTGGCGGAGACTACCTCGCATCTGCAATCAATGGTGAGTATGATAAATTAGATAACATATCAAGTGAGCTGGTAACAGCTAATGCAGAAGCTTTTAAGTTGGCTAAGGCTGACTCAGCTATATCCAAAGTAGTGCCAACGCCCTCAGCTGGTCTTGGTATCAAATGGAATGCTGGAGCAACAGCTCTGATAGCTACAACCTATGACCCTGATGATGCACAGACAGATAGTGCAGCAAGTGCAGCAGCAGCTTTAGTATCAGAGAATGCAGCAGCGCTTAGTGAGACTGCAGCCGGTACATCTGAGACTAATGCAGGACTTAGTGAGACAGCAGCAGGGCTTAGTGAGACTGCAGCAGGACTTTCTGAAACAGCAGCGGGTACATCTGAAACTAATGCAGGTAACTCTGAGACTAATGCTGGTTCCTCCGCTTCCGCAGCTTCTGGATCAGCCGATCAAGCTTCAGCAGCTCAGACAGTATGTACAGCTAAAGAAGTTCTAACGAATCAAGATGCTCTCGACACAGCAGCAGACGTAGTAACAACAACTCAAGATGCTATCGATACTGCAGCAGACGTTGTAACAACAACTCAGGATGCTATCGATACAGCAGCAGACGCTGTAACAACAGCTCAGGATGCTATTGATACTGCAGCAGACGTTGGGTTCACTAACGCCGATGTAGTGTCAACTAACGCAGACGTTGTGACAACAACTCAGGACGCATTAGACACAGCAGCCGATGTAGTGACAACAACTCAGGATGCTATCGATACAGCAGCAGATGCAGTAACAACAGCTCAAGATGCTATCGACACAGCAGCTGATGTAGTAACAACAACCCAAGACGCTATAGACACAGCAGCAGATGTAGTTACAACAACTCAAGATGCTATAGACACAGCAGCAGATGTTGTATTAACTAACGCTGATGTAGTGACCGCAGCAGCCAGTGCAGCTTCTATCAATGCAGCAGCATTCGAAAAGGATCTTATCCCAGATAACGATAGTTCCAGAGACTTAGGTTCAACTGCAAAGAGATGGGCTGAATGTTGGACAGATGATATCAATGGTAGGCTTGTACGTGAAAAAGCCTTATATACCTACGTGGTTTCTCAGGGTACATCAGGTGGGACAGCCACAACTGGAAGTTACCAGGAAAGACCAATTAACACTGAAGTGTTTGATACCATTGGATGTACACTCTCCTCTAATCAGATTACAGTTCCAGCAGGTACATATCTAGTTGATGCTTCCGTGGCTAACTTCAATGTCAATGCTGTTGAGTGGGATATATTTGACAATGAAGGAGGAGGAACTATAGTAGCAAATGGAATGGGGGTATACTCTGGCGGTAGTGGTAACTGGATAACCTCAATAACTACAGCATTCACAGTAGCGGCATCATCTGCTATGTCTATTAGATGTAATGTTGAAAAAACACAAGCTACAAACGGAATGGGAGTCTCAACTAATGAAGCAAATCACACAGAAGTCTTCCTAGGTCTAAAACTAACTAGGGTAATATAAGGAGAATAACTAACATGGAAAGAACTTTAAAATGGCATCTGATCATGGAAGTTATGCCTGATGCTAAATGGTCTGGGATGGCATATGGTACAGATAGCTTTGAATGGTTGGATGAACGACCTATACCAACCGAAGAGGTGCTGTTAGAAAGATTAGCAGCTAACAACGCAAGAATTGAAATAGAGATGGAGGCACTTGTTCGAAAGAAAGAATATGAACAAATGTTATATCAAAATTATTTGGATAGCTTGAAGTAAACGCAACACTTGGCC
>Ga0307992_1002423_pt1 | contig 10633 bp, 13 predicted proteins | sample EllFjometagen133_FD_203162 | JGI IMG/M metagenome (GOLD analysis project Ga0307992, IMG submission 203162) | Marine microbial communities from Ellis Fjord, Antarctic Ocean - #133 | ecosystem: Environmental > Aquatic > Marine > Unclassified | place: Southern Ocean | collected 2014-10-08
CTAATTAAATACTGGGTTATTTTAACATAGTAGGTCCTATTTGGGTCTATATGCCTTTATTTTCTATTTAATTTTCAAAAAACAATGACATTAAATAATATCATTTAAAAACAGTTTTGTCAACAACAAAATCCCCCCAAAAATACCCTTCTCAAATATTGCCAAACTTACCGAAAGCCCTTTATTTATAGGCACTTTTAAACAAATTTAACAAAGGAGTCAATTTTGACTCCTTTGAAACAAATTAAAAACTATCCGCTGTCATTCCCAACTTGATTGGGAATCCAGTTTACGGCAATCTTGTTCCCTCCCTTAGCTTAAGGGAGGGTTAGTTACAAAAAACTACCCCTTCCATTCTTCTCTGAGAATGCCAAGAATAATTTCATCAACATAGCGACCACCTTTGAAAATCGCTTTACGACGTCGACCTTCAATTTGAAAGCCGACTTTTTTCTGCATAGCAATACTTCTTTCATTAAAATCATAAACCGAAGATTCAATTCGTTGAAGATTCAATTCGTTGAAAGCATATTCAATAAGAATTTTACCAGCCTCAGTTCCATAGCCGTTGTTCCAAAATTCTTTCACTCCAATTGCAATGCCAGCAGTTGTTCTGCGATTCTTCCACTCAATCTCATGCAATCCACAGGTTCCAATGGGCTTCAGGCTTCCATCTTCCTGCACAACTTGAATGACAAACACCATGTCATTTTCAGAAAGACTGTTTCTTTCCAGCCATTTTTCTTCACACAGTTCCGTAAGTGGAAGATAAAATTGCAGAAATTTAATAACCTCTGGATCATTAAATCACACCAACAATAATGGTAGATCTTTTTTCTCAACAACACGCAAAACAACTCTTTTTCCTTTCAAAGTAGGCATAATCATTCTCCTTTTTTCCTATCTCCTCCCTTATTATAAAGGAGGATTAAGGTGGGTTATTATAAAAACTCCAATTTTCTTCCCTGTCATTCCCGTGAAAACGGGAATCCAGTTTACAGTAATTGTATTTTCTTTCTTATCCCCTCCCTTAGTTTAAGGGATTCGCATTTGCCAGTAACAAATACAAGGGAGGGTTAGCTACGAAAACTCCTTTCTTTATTTTAAATTGTTAAAAAACACGCTCGAACAAAAGACAAAAAATCCGGATTTTGTTCAGCCGGGATTATCTAAAGAGTCGTGTAAAAATTTAAATTATTTTATATATAAAAAGTTTTTATGCCTTAGGTAATTCCAGCTGAACAGAATGTTTTTGCTAATTGGAGACGCGAAAATACAGCCGTTTCCAGTAACGGTTTTGTAATTCATATTCAGTTGATAATTACGCTGTTGCATAATAATTTCTAAAAATTAACTTTGCTTACTTTCTAACACTATTTATCCTTTTTGTCAAATTCTTTTTCATTTGCCTATTCTAAAAAACAATCACATTTATTTACAAAAAACCAGTTCGCACCAAACTGGTTTTTGTTAAAAATCGTTTTTTATTAAGCCTTACCAACAATAATTCTAATTCCACCCATATTTCTTGGCTCGATAGTTTGCCCCTTGATTGGTGGGTTAAAAACAGATTGATTAACTTCTCCTACATTATAATTCTCCTTTTCTAGAAATTGTTTTATTTCACTAGCAAACTGAAATGCTTCATAGTTTCCCGTAATCGCAGTTAATGCAATAATATCTTTTTTGCCTGGCAAATGAGGTAGCAAAGCTCTTTTTGCTTGCTCAGTAAAATGACGATCTTGTTTTTCAACATTCACTTTTAATGGTGCGATATAGCACTGCTGAAAATAGTTATCTAAACTAACGCTATCCTGATAAATATTCATATGTGTTTTTGTTAATATTAATTTAAAACCGATTATACTATTCACAATTATTTAATACTGTGATATACTTCAGATGAAGAGAAGCGACTTGTATGATATTTCTATGTCATTCAGGTCGTTTTTTTATTGCACTTTTTCGCAATGAGGATTGATCTTGTTAACCAACATCGACTTTCTTTCTGTCCCCCTACTACTACAAGATGTTTCTGCTAACAAATAAATCCATTTTTTTCTTGAAGACTTGTCCAATAGATCCTTAAACTTGCACCAGTTATCCATATTTTCTTTGTCCGCCATAGCCTTTGGTGAAGGCGGATTTCTTATTTTAATCTTTCGATTTTAATTTTTATTTCTTCTCCTTAGAAAAATCCGACCACATTTTTCATAGATATATCTTTCCTATATGTCAGCTCACATTCAGTGCGGAACTCATTAGCCCAACTACTAAAATTTTTATTGAAAATTATTTAATTGTAAATTTACTAAAAATTGTGAATTGAAAATTGAAAATTATTTCTTAATCTATGTCTTAAAAACATCAACAACTCGCCCATTCACAATAAATTCATCTTCTTGTGAAATAAATATTGGTTTATGTTTTTTTTCTGTTGACTCCGGAAATAATCCAATCATTTCTCCATCAATATTTTTAAATGTTTTTATTGTTGCTAGTCCATCAATAATCGCTAAAACTTTTTCACTTCCATCTCCTTTATATTCTTTATAACCACTATCGATAATCACAAAATCTCCTGATTCAACCTTTTTCCTATTAATCAAACTTTTATTCATTGAATTTCCCGAAACCTCTACTGCAAAATAATCATCCTCTTTTCCACCTTTCAAAAAACTCTTGGAAATTTTTAACGTCCCTTGCAAATATTGTTCTCCAATCAAAGTTGGCGCTCCCGCATTTGCTCCTCCATAAATCGGAATATTCACTAGCAAACTTTCACACACACCAATAAAATCATATTTTCTTTCAGCGTTCTTTTTAATAAAACCTTTTTCCTCTAATTTTTTTAAATAGATTTGAATACTTTTGGTGCTTTTCAAATCCAACCCAAACTTAACCAACTCTTTTCCAAGTTCTCTAATCGACGGCATCTTATTATTCCGAGAAAAGAAACCTCGAAGTGCTCTCAAAACTTTTTCCTCCTTGATGTTTATTATTTTTTTCATATTTTTTAATTATTTAAATATTTTCTATTTTTTAACAGATAGTAATGTCGTCACAAGTGCAACCATTTGATTCTTATTTTTCGGATTACTTTCTGCGATTAAAAGCGTAAGAACAGTAAGAGCGCTAGGATTAATATTTCTCATCCCTCTTATTTTTACTTTTCGCAAAAACCACACAAAAGCAAACGCTCCGGAACGCTTATTTCCATCATCAAATGGATGATTTTTCACCATAAAGTAAAGCAAATGAGCCGCTTTTTCTTCGAGAGTTGCATAAACTGATTTACCATCAAAGGACTGCATCACATTTCCCACAATTCCCTCAATACTTCCATCTCTTTTTTCTCGTGCAAAAAGATCTGAAGCTTCACCTTTTTTCATAAGATTCTTACGAAGATCAGCTATTGCACTTGTCAATTCCTCGCCTGATAATTTAATCGTTTTTTTGGTTGAACCAACCACACTAAGAGCTTCTTTGTCATAAGCATTCAAAGCCACCCATGTACTAGCAAACTCCTTAATAAGCTCCAATATCATTTTTGGATCAAGCATGACATGCTCTGGTAAAAGATTTTGAATACTTGCCACAGTTTTCATGAATTCATTGTAGTTCTTGGCAATTTGCTTCTTATTGATTGTGTAACCTTGAATAATATGCTTTCTCAAAACACTCGTTGCCCATTTACGAAATTCTGTAGCCGTTTTTGAATTAACACGATAACCAACAGAAATAATAACGTCTAAATTATAATACTCAACCTGATAAACTTTTCCATCACTGGCAGTTGTTGCATTTTTTGCAACAACTGATTTTTTTATTAACTCCTTTTCTTCAAAAATGTTTTTAATGTGACGAGAAATAACTGACTTATCACGATCAAAAACATTAGCGATCTGATTTAGTGTTGCCCAAATATTCTCATGCTTAAAATCACTTTGAAGCTCAATCGCTCCATTTTTAGCTTGATAAATAACTATGTTACTTTTCTCTTTTTTATTTTCTACTTTCTTTATTTTTTTGTATTATTTACTGTTTCCTTAATTACTACACTTAGTCTACACCCACCCAAAAACCTTGTCAAGCTTTCTTAAATAACATGCCAAAAAGCTTTCCAACACCCTTGTCATCCCGCATTCAGTGCAGGATCCATTAGTCCGATTTCTATGTAAGTAATAGATTACGTAATTATTGGATTAACTCTATTCTGAGGAGATTTTTTATATACTTCCACAAAATCACTCCAGGCAAAAAGATTGTGCAATTTTATATTATGCTTATTCAAATTCTGACGACCTGTTTGCTCAGTATCACAAATTACAATAACATCCTTAACTAAAAGACTATATTCTTTTAAACGATTTGCATACTCTATTACGGTTTTTGCCGTAGCAGTAGCATCTTCAATAAACAAAACTGTTTCACCTTTTTTAAACTCTCCCATTAAAGCTCCTGAAATACCATAGCTTTTCTTTCCCTCTTTTCTAGCAGCAATGCAAGGAACTTTCATGTTAGTCACTATTCCATAAGCAAATGGAAGTGCTCCATATGGAATACCCATAATTCGATCAAAGGAAATTTTTTCATTTTCAATGATTTGAATAGCAAAACGATTAATTTTGTCTAATAATTCCGGATGCGACATGAGAATTGGTAAATTTATAAAATATTGAGTAAAAACCCCATTTTTCATTTTAAACCACTTACTTTTATCTTTAGAATCAAATACGACGAACAAGCCCAGGTCTATAATTTCTTGAACTAAAGAATCTTTTATTACTTCTAATTCCTGACTTCTCATTGGCATAATTAAATTATTATTTCTCCTTGTCATTCCCACATAGGCAGGAATCCATTAGTCCGATTGCTATGTGAGTAATCTATTACTTACATGAATTATAAATATTTTTTTATAAAATTACTAGAAATTTGTAAAAGTTCTTTTTTCGCTTCTTCTATTAAAAAATCATGACCACCTCCATCAATCACAACAAGCTCTTGCTCAGCAAGAATCATATCCAAATACTTCCGTGTCTTATCTAATTCTATACTATCATCCTCACTACCAACAATAGTCAACACAGGACATTTTATTTTATTAAGACTCAAAACAGGATTAACATCCTTAAAATCTTGCCACATCATTTTGCCTATTTTAAATTCCTTGCCTGTAAGTCCATTCTCCTCTATAACATATCCCTTTTCATTAATCTCATCCCTGTATCTCTCATGACGACTTATGAGATGAAAAGAAGGGCTCCAAAGAATCATGCATCTTATAGCATCATCATAAGCCATTATTGAAATTGTCGTACCTAAACTCAATCCAACCAAACAAATATTAGAATATCCTTGTGTCTTAATATATTCAATTACATCTTTCAGGTCATCAATCTGAGTATTCACACTTGATTCCTCAAAATCACCATCACTTTCTCCAGAACCCCAAAAATCAAATCTAAGAAAAGCATAACCCTCAGCACAAACTGTTTTAGCAAAATCTACTGCGACATAATCCGTATCCTTATCACTCTTAAAGGAATGTGTAAATATTAAAATTTTATCTGTTTGATTCACTGACTCATGTAAAACAGCAGACAATCCTTGATTTCTCTTATTGGTGATTATTATCTTTTTCATTTTATTGTGATTAAATCTAAATCAGCTCTCTCTTTGTCATCCCTATCCTGATTGGGGATCCATTAGTCCGATTTCTATGTAAGTAATAGATTACTTACATGAATTATAACTTTTTAACCAAACCATTATTAACCAGAAAATCTTTTATTCTTTTATACATCTTTTCATGACCGATTTCATTTGGATGAAGACCATCTGGCAAATCTGAATCCTCCAACACATCAATCATTTCTATAAAATTAATATTTTCATCTTTACAATATTTTTTTACAATCTCATTGTATTCTCTTATAATATCATTTCTCCAGCAAGCTATTCTACGCTCAATAACTTCTTGCCAAGGATCAGTCTTCTCTTCATCAACCTTCGTCATCCCAATAAAAACCAATTCATTCGCATTCCTAATGCCAATATCATAAAAATTTTTTAAGTTTTTTCTGAATCTCCTAACAGACAACTCTGGATCAGCGTCAAGCGCTCCTGTCACTCTTATGTCATTAATAGGAATTCCAATAATTAACAATAACTTCTTTTCTGGATTTTCACTTTTCCTGGACAATGTCTCACTTTCCATTCTTCGAATAATTTGATCTGAATTTTCACCAGATATTCCTAGATTAAAAACATGATGAAATTGTCCTGTTTTAGCAAAATAATTTTTCAGCCTAACGACCCAGCCCCCAAAGGTCCAATCATTAGATCCGAATGCAATGCTATCCCCAAAAACAATAATCTTCTTAATCATTTTTATGTAAGTAATTAATTACGTAATTAATTTTTATTGGTTATTCCCATTTTTTATAATATGGATGAAACATCCTAAAGCCATCTTGTTTAACTAATTCTTTTTCAATAAATGCTTTTTCTATTTCTTTTGTTTTAGCATTTAATGGAAAGTCTTTACTATCACCTAATTCAAACCACCACACACCTAGATCCTTCTTGAAAAAAGGAATATTAAAAATTTTTGCATACATTGGAATCTTGTATTCCAACATTCCAATTTTTCGATCCTTTACAGTTAAATATTTTTCGAAGAATATTCTAGGGAATATTTGAAATATGAAAAGGCAACATAAAGTTTCGCCGACATAATTAAATTTGTCTTTTATGTAATCAATAAAACCAAGATAATTTTTTCTCTCCTCTCCCTCCGGCTTTGTCCAACTCCATCTGTTTTCGGTTTCCTTATCAAGCACTTTAGTACCAGATAAAAATATCTCCTTTTTTTTCATCTCCGAAAATTGTTTTTCAATCGAATCAAAAATTAGTATATCCCATTGAACAACAGCTATACTATCCCACTCTAAATTTTTCCCCCTATTTTTATACCAATCCAAAATCATCAAATCGCCATTAATCCATTTCCAATCAGAATCGTCATGTGGTGAAATATAAAAATTATCTAAGTATTTTCCTAATCGTTTTTCATATTTAGTTGCTTCATTTTTTTCGCCACCAAAAAGACCGTATATTTTCAAATTAGGATTATATTTTTCAAGAAGTTCCAAATGATTTTCACAAACCTCTATTTCTTTATAGAACCAGAATAATATAGCTAATTGCATAACATTTTATTTATAAAAATTATTTAGACATTTTTTATTTTTTAATAATCTCCCAAAAACCTCCGGAATTAGATGGGTGCATTTCCATTGCTTTCTTAAGCAAGCTTATTTCAACTTCTCTCCATTTTGGTTGACTTGGAGATGGGTCAACTAATCTGATTATTCCCTTAGAAGGATATATTCTATCCACAACACAAACATGCCCTCCTTTCTCCTCATTACCACCCAATGTTCCATGATTGAAACAAACTAAAAGATCCCTATCTTCATCAATACAATTTGAGACAAAATTAATAAAATCATCCTCTGTTTTAAACTTTTCAACTGGATGAACCACTATTCTGAGTGGAATATTTAATTTCTCAAAAGCAATATCTGGATTATATTCCTCTAGCCCTATTTGAGTTCCATATCCTGCTGGTGGTCTTTCTCCAGTTCTTGGATTCCAAAAAAAATCTTTACTCTTTTCATCAACAATCAAACCCAAATGATAACCTAATAATTCCTGTGGAACCAACGGAATTCCAAGTTTATACATCACAATAGAAATCGAAGTTGGAACACAACATGATTTTTGTTGCGTCATCGGAACATATCGACTGTCTTTTGGAATTATGTTTTTCATATATTTAAAATTATTTCTTCACCTCATCCCCTGCAGCCACACACTCAATTTCTACTAAAGCGCCTAGGGGAAGCTCTTTGACAGCCAGGGCAATTCTAGCAGGTGGGTTTTCTGAAAACTTTTTAGCATATAGTTCATTAACTATTGCATAATCATTCATATCAGTTAAATAAATTCTGGACTTTACTACATTTTCAAATCCCCAGCCCGTTTCAGAAAGAACAGCTTCGATGTTATCAAGCGTTTGCTGGGTTTCTGCCGTGATGCCACCCTCAACAAGCTTGCCAGCATCAGGATCAATTCCTATTTGACCAGATAATTCGAGTTTGTATTTAGAGTCATACAAAACCGCCTGTGAGAATGGACCAGTTGCCTTTGGAGCATTGTTAGATGAGATTATTATTTTTTCCATTTTATTTTTCATTATTTAATTAAAAAAGTATTTTCATTTTGGCTTGAAATTCTTCAAGACTTATATAGAGAAAAGCGTTCCATCCGCAACTATTTGCGACATCAACATTTTTTTGATCATCATCCCAAAATATAATTTCCTCAGGAGCAATATTTTCTTTTTCTTGCAGATTCTGAGAAACAAATTCATAGAATCTCTTATCATTTTTATTATACCCCACCTCAGCCGAAGAATATATTCCATCAAAAAAATTATCCTCATATTTCAAATTAGTCGCGTCCCCCACTTCATAATCAATTTTCAACTCTTTTTCTTCAACAATTTTTTTAGCATTTTCAATCATTTCCGGCACTAAATCAATCCCCAAAACTTTATACCCCAAATTATGCAAAGGAATAGTAGTTCTTCCCGTACCACAACCAACATCCAAAACAGTTGATCCTGATTTGAAATGTTTTTCAATAAGTTTCTTTTCACTCTCCCATAAACCCTTATCAGCTTTTTTGAGATAACTCTCCTGAGTCACACGAGATCCAAATTCTTCAATTATTTTATTTTGTAATTTTTCTGTTGTCATTTTATTATTTTCATTCTTCCAAAGATGAAGCCTATTAATATAACCTATAAAAATTATTCCTCAAAAATACTTTTTCTTAAATTTTCTTTTTTCTTTTCATCATATCGAGCCTCCGTTAATATATTCACAAATTGTGAAGCTACCCAAAATCTTGGGTTCTGAGACAAATCAATTAATTCTTCAAAAGTAATTAGCTTCGTTTCAATTTTTTCACCAGCATCCAAATTTGGTTCCTGAATTTTTCGACAATCTTTCGCCACATAATAATATATATCATGCAAAACTTTAGTCCCCATCTGATGTTCTAATATTAAGTTCCAATTGTCAGAAATATAACCAGTTTCTTCTAATAATTCACGCTTAGCCGATTCTAATGGAGTTTCGCCTTCATCACCTCTTCCGCTTACTAAATTAACTGTTTCATCTCTATCAGGTTGAGTTTGTTTTTCAAATAAAATCTTATCTCCAACTGTCGCAATTATTTCAACCGTTGGAAATCGCCACACTTTTTCGAAAGTTGCATTCGTCCCATCGAACATTTTTTGTTCCCATTGCCAAACTTCAAAAATAACGCCCTTAAAGACTAACTTAGCATTTTCCGGCAATCCTTTTCTTGGTATATTTTTTTTATCCATAATTTTATGTAAGTAATTAAATAAGTATTTTTAGAATAATTATTTCCTTATAATCTCCCAAAAGCCACCTTTGTTAATGGGGTGATTTTCCATGGCCTTTTTGAATTTATCAATTGCAAGTTCTCTCCATTTGGGTTGATTCGGAGAAGGATCAATAAGTCTAATAATATTTTTTTCGGGATAAATCCGATCTACCACACAAGTATGACCATTGCTTGATCCATCACCTTTTAGTGTGCCATGATTAAAACAAGCTAAAATATCCCTATCTTCATTAATACAATCTGAAACAAAAGTAACAAAATCCTTCCTATTGTCATTCCCGCGCAGGCGGGAATCCATTCGTCCGACCTCTTTTTTATTAAGAGAATCCTCCTCCCGCAACTCAAATTCATCAACTGAATGAACCACCATCCTCAACGGAATATTTAATTTCTCAAAAGCAATATCTGGATTATACTCCTCTAGTCCTATTTGAGTTCCATATCCTGCTAGTGGTCTTTCTCCAGTTCTTGGATTCCAAAAAAAATCTTTATTCTTTTCATCAACAATTAAACCCAAATGATAACCTAATAATTCCTGTGAAACCAATGGAGTTCCAAGCTTATACATCACAATGGAAATAGAAGTCGGAACACAACATGATTTTTGTTGCGTCATCGGAACATATCGACTGTCTTCAGGGATGATATTTTTCATTTATTTGTGATTAATTAAATAAGCATTTTATTTCACTCTAAGATCTTTTCCAGGCGAGAAATGCTTCTAGTGTGACTTCCTCATTAAAAACACCCAAGCTATCCAGTCTTAATAATTCTGCACGAAGATCGTTTTCAAAACCTTGAATATGCTCACCGAATAATCTTCTTGCAGCAAATGAGGTTGAACTGAGAAAACCAAGAATTTGATCTATGGTCCATTCCTGCATATAAACCTCAGTGAAAGTTGTAAAATCTGAAAAATCGGATCTTTTTATTATATCCTCAAATCTATCTTGAGGTTCTTTAAAATAAGCTTTACCTGCCCTACGTTTCTCACCAAGATATTTTTCTATTATCGATCTAACAATATTTTTCCATTCGTCATTTTTTTGATTCCTATAAATTGACGTGGTATTTGAAACAATCACAATACCCCCATCTTTTTCAGTAATATTATAGATTTTTT
>Ga0307992_1002424_pt1 | contig 10632 bp, 5 predicted proteins | sample EllFjometagen133_FD_203162 | JGI IMG/M metagenome (GOLD analysis project Ga0307992, IMG submission 203162) | Marine microbial communities from Ellis Fjord, Antarctic Ocean - #133 | ecosystem: Environmental > Aquatic > Marine > Unclassified | place: Southern Ocean | collected 2014-10-08
TAAACTAGTTGGCTAGCTGGCGAGGGTGAAAAATTAAAGTGTAAAGGGATTAATATCAGCTAAATTTTCTTGATCGGATAAAATCATGGCCAAGCGCTCCACGCCCAAACCAATGCCGGCATATTGCTGTTGAGTTTGATGAAGGGTGGTTAGAGTTTGCAAAAAATCTTGATCTATGGCTGGCTGAGATAAATTGGATTGCTGTCGATATTTCTGCTCCGCTGAGAAGTGCTTGGCAATCAGCTTAACATCGGTCTGTTCCGTGTTACCATTGCCAATCTCTAAACCATTTAAATAAACTTCAAAGCGTTGAGCTAGGTGCGGTTTATCTGGTCGAGGCGCACATAATGGAGAAATCTGAGCAGGAAAATCTATTAAAAAGAATGGTTGTTCGCCTAATTCTGTTTCAATCTCATTCATAAACAGCTGATTAAATAATTCTTCCCAGGTGCTGTTCTCAAGAGTATAGCCTTTACTTTTCGCTAAAACTTGGATGGCCTCAATCGATAATATTTCTTTGAGCGACACTCCCAATTTTTGTTTAAACAGCTGCTCTAAAGAAAATCTGGGCCAAGGTGAAGCTAAATTAAACTGTCTTTTCGATATTTCAAGCTGATTAAATAAAAATTGAATCAAAGCTTCGGTATCGCCCATAATCTGTTTGTGATCAGCCTCAGTTCGATACCACTCTAACATTAAAAATTCCGGGTTGTGTTCAACGCCGGCCGGTTCATGATTACGAAAGGAGTGTCCAATAGCAAAAACTTTTTTTAAACCTAAAGCTAACATTTTTTTTAGAGCTGCTTCCGGCGAGGTTGATAAATACAAAGTTTGTTTATCTTTCATCGTCTGCCAACTCGTTTTAAAAGCATACAAATTAGGTTCGAGGGGTAAAGCTTTGTTTAAAACCGGCGTAGTTATTTCTTGAAAATCTTGATCTTCGAAAAATTGACGAGTGGTTCTAATCACTTGCTCTCTAACTAAAAAGGGGTGGTTCTTGGCTATCACGATCTATCCTCCTGATTATTCTTTTGTTTAGATTGAGCGTAAATTTTGGCCACACCACAATTAAAATCTGGGTAAGTACAGCCCAAGCATGAATGTTTATCTAGAGCGGTTGGGATAGCCACTTGTTGTTTAAATTTTTCAAGTAAATCACTAATGTCGTCGTCAATCTGGCCAATCGGTTTAACTCCCTCACAGCAAGCATAAACTTGACCAGTACTCATGAGTGATAATTGATAACAGCCTAATTCAATCGGAGAAAAAATTTTTCTAGTTTGAGCGAGCTGTAGGATTTGTTCAGCAGTTAAAAATTCAAAACCTTTAATTTGTCCGGTTTCATTAACCAGCGGATGATTATCTAAATATGCTAGGGGTTTTCGGGGATGATAAGTAACTTCAATGGGCTGATCTGAATTAGCCTGCAAAAATTGTTCAAACTCAGCGAGTTGATCAAAATTATGCTGACTCACGACTGTAAAAATTTCTGTGTGAAAATCCATTTTCTGCGCTTGTTGAAAAAATTTAAAAGACCGGTCAAAATTACCTTGGCCCCGATTAGCATCATGGGCCTTGGGTAAACCATCTAGAGAAATAATGAGATTGATTAGATTGGGTTGTTTAAACTCAGCCAGCTGATCAATAGTACCATTGGTAATAATTTCAATTAATAGTCCCTGGGTAGTTAGCTGATTAACCAGCGGCACAAACCAATCAAGCAAAAACACTTCGCCACCACAAAAAGTAATCGCGTCTAACGCCTGTACCTGTTGATAGCGCTTAATAAAGTCTTGAATCTGGAGGATAGATAATTGGTCGGTTGTTTTGCGTGTATAACATAGCCGACAATTAAGATTGCACTGTTCTAGCGGACTGATGTACAAATGCCTCAATGTCTGTTGAAGGTGGTGATCAATAAGCGGTTGGTTCATCAGGCCACATTATATAACGTGGCTGTTAATTCGCTACAAATGACAGTTTGGTTACTCTGTTTCGACTTCATCAATGAAGCCGTAACCAACTAGTCTAACTAAAGCGGCAATTAATAGAGCTGCTAGCCAGTACCAATTATTAAGTAATTGCTGGGCAGAGCCGTCACCATAACAATCAGGATTTCTTAATAAATAGTAACTAAGGATTGAGGCTAATAAAACACCTAAAGCCATAACTAATTTTACCGCAGAACTATCTCGACGCTTGATAATCTCAAATATTGACAACGCCAACAATTGTAAAACCAGCAAAATCATTGGCAAAAATACCTGCCAACCCGGATAGCTAATACTCGCTCCTAAAACTTGATCCCTTGACTCTCCATTTGTTTGAGAAGCAGCTTCATCAGTCTCGTCAGTTTCGCCTAACACTTCGCCTGCTTCTTCAAAGCCAGTGGCCGGACCGCCAACGCCTTCACCCAAATAGGCTGCACCTAAAATGGTACCAGTACTAACTTCATTAGAATTAGAACTTTGATTGCCCGCTTTATCTTCCGCTCGAACGACAAAGTAGTAGCTACCAGCAGTTAAACCTTCAACAGTATAAGCGGTGGTATCTCCAACGCGAGCTGCATAGATGTGATTGCCCGCTTCTAACCCGTAGAAAATAATATTCATCGGCATCATCAACAGCAGTCCAAGAGAGATCAACTGTACCATCACCGGTACCGGTTAAAGTCAAAACTGGCGCTGCTGGAGCAGTGCGATCGACAGTTAAAGAAGTATCATCGCTTCGACTATGACCGGAGTGATCATAGGCAGTTACAGTAATTTTATACTCGCCTGCCTGAAGATCATCAATTGTAGTCTCATTGACATCACTGCCGACATCTTTGCTGTGATCGGCATCTCCATCTAGCCAATCCCAAGCAACTTGATAATGATCAATGCCAACATTGTCGCTGGCATCATCCCAAGTGACGGTAGCTTCAGCGTCACTAGTGGGGTTGGGACTGACGAAAACATTAAAATCTGTGTCGTCTAGTTCCGTGGCGTCCCAATTGAGGGTTTTAATACCAGTTTCGGAGGTTTCATCAATGGTGGTTTTATTACCAGCTAAATCAACAGCTCGATAATATAACCGGTGATGACCTTCGCTAGGAACTTGAAAAGTAACTGGACTGGTCGTAGATGTTTCCCAAGAACCAGTGTCACCATCCCATTGATACTGAATGACATCTAAACCACTGTTAGATGGATCAGTCGCAGTTAAAGTAACAGTTGGTTGAGTAATAAACCAACCATTGTCGCCATCAGCTGGTTCAGGATCGACAGTTAGATTAACTTCGGGAATAGTACGATCAACAATAATGGTTAATTGAGAGGTATTCTCTACATTTCCCGCATTATCTTCTGCGTGAGAAGTCACTAAATATGAATCTTCTGGAATATCTCCCTTATTATCTACACTATTATCAATCAAATCTTGCAAGAAATTATAAGTCCAATCATATTCACTATTAGTATTTCCATCGGCTACAGCCTCAAAAGTAACTTCTATAGCTGAAGTTATCCAAGCAGAACCATTCCAATAGTTACCAGTTCCATTATCACGTTGAATTGATAGCCAAACTTTAGCTACTCCACTATTATCATCGCTAGATGTACCTTCAACCATTCCGTTCCAATCATTTGAGTAAACAACACTTGATCCTGCTTCTGGAGCTGGATAAGTTATCTCACTTTCTGGAAGAGTGTTATCAAAATTGACAGTGATCTGTTCATGATGATAATTCCCTACCAGGTCTTTACCAGCGGCTCTGAGTGTGTACTGGCCATCTAGCTGGCTACCAATTCCACTAAGCCACAATGCTGGATTAATTGAATCAAGTGTCCAAGTAAAATCTGTACCATCGATTTTTATAAGATGATGTTGACCAATAGATTTAGCATCAACAATTGTTTGACCAGGGCCCCACCACCAGAAATTAATGTAGCTACAATCTCCTGGTGTGCCATCACAATCTACGTCTAAAGTAACATCGCCACTTAATGCTGTTGCTCCATCTAAAGGCTCAACCCAAGTGACGTCAGGTACTGTAGTATCAATCCAAAATGGACCAAGGTGTTCCGTGTTAGTCCAGTTACCGGCATTATCAACGGTTGCAATGTGAAAATAGTGAGAATCACCATCAGCTAAAACCGAGCTAGTTTCACTACTATCTGTTTCTTCATATTCTTTTGTTACAGATCCTGCCATCGTATCAGTTGACGTATTCCATTCAGTGTAGAAACCATCTACACCAGATAAATTATCGTTAGCTCCTGACCAAGTTACATCAACAGTATTGTTTTTAGACCAAGTACTAATAAGGTGACTGGTTGAAACTGGAGTTGGATCGCTTGGAGCAGTGTTATCGATAGTTACAGGACTTTCACTAACATTCTTTTTATTGCCTACAATATCAGTTGCAATCACACGCATTTTATAATCATCATCAGGGAGATCGCTAGCAGAATCTACTGAATATTCCCACGTATCACCAGAGTTATTTGTCATTGTATACGTTTTAACGATAGCGTTAGTTATTGCATCATTAAATCTTAATCGTACATCGCTTAGTCCGTTTGTATCTGTAATTGTGGCTTCAGCTGTAAATGTCCCTGCTTTTACGTCATTAGCTAGAGGCTTCACTATTGTTACATTCGGAGCAGTATTATCAACAACTACATTTCTATGTACTAAAGTTATATTTCCAACTCCGTCTTTTGCGCGAGCTTGTAATGTGTAATTACCATCAGCAGGTACTTTAGTTGTATCAGTTGTATCCCATTCATAAGAGTATGGTGCAACTTTATCCTTATTTATAAAGGTTACATATGCAGAATTTAGAGCACCTTCTGGTTTTACTTTAAATCCTACAAATTTTATACCACTCATAACGTCTGTAGCTGTTACTTCTAATATTGCAACTCCGTTTAAATATTCTCCATTTGTAGGAGTATCCCAAATTACTAATGGATTTTTAGTATCAATATCAAATGTTACTGCTGCGCTAGATTCAGAAAGACCAGAAAGATCTTGTGATCCTGTACTAGCGACTGTAATACTTGTTGATTCTTCATTCGCATCAGAAACTTTATATGTAATCTGATATTGTGTTGGAGTCTTCCATACTCCTGCTATTTTGACATTCCATGTACCATCTGCTCCAACAAAGTTAATTGTAGGAGAAACAGATGTATTCATAGGTTCAGAATAGTTAATTGTAACTATTTCTTTTCTAGTAGAATCAGATAGTATTGAGTTGTTAACCGTAATTGTCCCAACAGGAGCTGTTGTATCTTGAACAGTTACTGTGAAAGTTTCTGGTGTTGCGGGGTTACCTGCATTATCAGTTTTATTACATGTTACCGTTGTAACTCCATAAGGGAAATTTCCAGTTGAATAGTTACATGTAGATGCAATATCTCCGTCTACAAGATCATGAGACATTGGAGGTACAATTGTTACATCAGCATTTGAGCCTGAAGTAGCGGTGCCCTCTGCTACTATATTTGTTACATTATCAATTGCTGGTGCAACTGTATCTATTGTTACATCCCATATTTCACTCCAAGCACTTTCATTTCCAGCAGGATCAACTGCTTTTACTTGCCAGTACCATGTCCCATCAGATGCACCTGAAGAGTGAATCATATTTGATGTAAGTACTCCAGATTGCCAAAGACCAGTAGTAAGTACTCCACCAACTTCAGCTGGATTTTTTGTTGAAACAAACAAGTATGTAAGTGGTGAGTTTGTATCTATAGAAACGTCCCAATTAAAATCAAAATTGTTTGTGTTGATAAAAGTATTATCTGGGGTTCCATTAATAGGAACTGAAGGAACTATATTATCAAAAGTAAAAGAGATAGCTTTACCATGTATATAGTTACCTACTACATCATATGATCTTACCCAAGCTCTTTGTTCATTTAACCCTAAAGTTACTGGATTATGAGTATTTACATACTTGCCATCCACTGGCATTGTGAAGTTGTATCTATAAGTATCACCTGAGCTAGCAGTATGTTTTTTAGCTAACGCTGTAACATATTCACCTGTTGTCCCATTTTGAATTCTGAATTCAACATAATCAACTCCTGAAAGTGTATCGGTAGCATCAGTTTCAATTCTAACCATATCACCTGGTTTAACGACATTCTTTACAATATATGTAGCACCAGCATCTGTAGAAACAGACATAACTGGTGTAGCAATTGTTGGAATTGTTTTATCGAATGTAAAATATTCTGCAACATTAGCATTTGTAGAATTTCCAGCAGTATCTACTGATCTTGCCCAAAATACTTGCCCAAGAAGAGTTTCTGTTATCGGCAAATGTGTATTTTTATATTTACCATCAGCAGGGATTTGGAATTCATATCTATAAGTATCTCCTGAAACTGGAGCGTAAACACTATCATTAGCAATATATCCACCACCAAAAGCATCTTTAATCCTAAATATAACATGATCAACAGCAACATCATCTTTTGCATCTACTTCAACACGTACAAAGTCTCCCGCACTAACATAAGCTTCTTCTGCATATGTAGATCCACCATCGTATGAAACATACATATGTCCATTTGATACTGTTGGTAGTGCCGTATCCACCACAGGCACGATCGGAGTTAAATGATTTAGAGTAGCAGTGATTACATTAGTATCTTTATCTATTAAAACCGTTGAGGCAGGATCATCAAGTTTATAGTCATACCATACACCTGCTTTTTGATAATAGAGTGAAACAAAATGATCTTCATCTAAATAATTAGAATCGCTAACAGTATCGCTGTAAGAAATTTCGATATCGATCGGGAAAGTTGTTCCGTCAGGAGCATCAATATTGTAGTAAAAATTTTCTGCTCCAAAAGTAGTTCCTCCATTAGGAACGTCTGAAACACTATCATATTTTGCAACGAATATATTTCCTGCTCCAAATGTTCCATTAATAGATAACCCGCCAACATCAATCGTTTGACTAGCGCCAGTTGAAGCAACTGTTTTATTATCGGAATATACACTATCTGACATTGATGAGCAGCTAGAATCCATGCACCATGGATCATAATCAACATCTCCCAAAATTTTATCCACAAATTCCGTAGAATCATCCGTTCCCCACCAATTTTCTGTAGCATCAATTACGTTTGAAAGTGTGTTGGCATCCACCGCAAATAGGCTGTTATTGGAGAAGTCATTATTTGTGATAGTTGCTTCAACAGTTGAACCAGCTTCATAATAAGCAGATGTATCATCACCGTGCAATAGGATTCCTCTAACAAAGCCACTTATAGCGTTATTTGTGATGGTATTATTTGTGTTGTATGGTTTTTCCCACATCCAGAAGAGGTCACCATGGTCGCCCATCACAATCGCTGCGCCTTCAGACACCACATTACTAATACTATTTGTAGAAGTAAGCGTGTTGTTTGAGACGATATTCGGTACAGGGATGCCAGTTGAACCGCGACCGAGATAAATTCCACTATCGGTATCGTTCATAATTAATGTATTGTTATCAACCGTCGTTCCTGCACAACCTCCAATGTACATACCCCAATTCGCCTCACCATTTAAGGAGTTGATTGTATTGCCCTGGATGATTGAATTTCCATCAGCGTTGTAGATATACATTCCTAACACGCCTTCATCTATCGCTTCAGCGCCGTCTCCAATCGTGATGTTATTCCCAGTTATGATGACGGTTTGATCGACGTTTGGATTGCGATAATAAATAGCGTGTGATGGCCAGCTATGGCCGTAGTATTGGCTGTATGTCCCCGCTATATTAAACAATGTATTATCAGTGATTGTTATTGTCATGCTGGAAGAAGTTGTCTCATTGGGAGTTACGCGGATTCCTGAGCCTGCATTAAAAATTGTATTATTGGAAATCACTATGTTACTTGTGTATGCAGCGATAGCTTGTTTGTATTCAATATTACTAATAGTCGAATTAGTGATTTGATGCCCACTTGTGGTTGTAGGATTTAAATAAATTCCTCGGAAACGAATGTTGTTGATATTTACATTATCGATTGATAAATTATCAAATCCTTGCTCAGATGATGAAAAATTAAGAATTCCAATTCTATAGTTATTATGGTTTGGAAGGGTTCCACCATTTTCGATATTGTTAGCTTTTCCATCTATTGTCAGATTGCTGATGGAAACATTATCTGCTGTGATCATTATGCCATGTTGATAATTTCCATCAAAGGAACTGGTGCCTGAGCCCGTATCCTCAGCTGAAGGTGCGAGAATGACGCTTTCTTTTGCTTCACCAACAATAGACAATTTTTTATCTATTGTAATGTTTGATTCTTTGTATGTTCCCGCCGCAACATTAATTGTGTCTCCTGCAGTTGCTGCATTAATCGCTGCCTGAATTGTTCCAAAACAATTCTCGTTTGCATCTCCATCATTATTAACTGCACCCGTCACGCAGACAGATCCATTGTGTAACGTCCAATCTGTAATGCCACTTACCACAAACACCGTCATATGATCCAGCTTCTTTACTATCACCACTGTTTTATCTTCACCAACAGTCTCTACCTCAACCACAGTTTCTCCATCCTTTTCCGACTCAATTGTTTCTACTTCATTAGCTTCCAAAGCCGCTTCACTCTCAGCATAAATTACTTCCACTTCATCACTATTCTCAATTGTTCCCGGTAAAGTTAACTCATACTCAAACTCACCGTCAGTCATGTCAGTGGTAATATCAAAAGCTACTTCACTGCCATACTGACTAGTCAGTTCATCATTCAACTCAATTCGGCGAATGCTTAACGGACTAGTCTCGTCAGGTAGCTCTGTAAATTTCACACTCACTCGTTCGTCTAAAGGGAAAACATAAGTCTCATCTAAAACTACCTTGCCGGCGGTAGTTGCTGTCTTAGCATCTTCACTAATGACCCAACTAAGCCATTGTTGTTCATCAGCTTGCAAATCTAAATTATCGACCTGACCAATTTGAGCAACAGTTAAGCCATCAGTAGTTCTTATTAACTGATAACTATAAGTGTCACCGCCGGGCATCTGAGCCTTAAAAACCATTTGATTAAAATCATGCGCTATAAAATCTTCATCTGACTGAGTTCCAATAAATAAAGCATTTTCGCCAGTCATTAGCTCACCTTCGGCGCTCTGCAATACTCCCTCATATAGATAGTAGTAACTATATTGGAGTTGATCTTGATCTGATTTAACAGTCAGCAGCTCACCATCAGCTGAAGCAGTAAAACCCAAACTTTCAGTTGAAAAATTGGCGGTCTGAGTCTGAGCGAAAACAGAAGTCATTAATGGACAAAGAGGCAAAAAGCAGGAGAAGAGCAGTTGGATAGTTAATAAAAAAGAAGCGGTGTAACGCTTAACTTTTTTAATCATACGAACTTCCTTGGGCAATAAAAATTAATATTATTAATGTTAATTGAACACATTATATCACTATATAACTGTAGCACCAGTTATATTGAAGTTACATTGAGAATGCAAGCGAGATTACAAACTAATATCTAGGCTAATATCTATAAGCCTCAATACCAGCAATACTCTAAGCTTTACTTCCGCGAAGGAAGTCGATAATTTTCGCAATTAAGCCGCCAGACCTAGGCTCTCCAGTAAAATTATGCTGTCTTTCAAGCGTGGCATTAATTCCAGTTGGGCTTTCTTTCACTGCGTTCCTTAATCCGTCTCTCCTCCGCCCGTTCCTTAACTTACGGCCTCTTTCTAAAGCTTTACTTAGTGGCGATTCTGGGGTTCTTCTAGTCATAAATTTATTAAATAGTTTATATATAGATAAACGTAGATTAGACTAAAATACCTCTTCTTTTGCAAGCACCAATTTAATCACTTGTTTGATATTTTACAAACTACCCAAACACCAATTTTTGAAAATTAGCTCTTATTTAAATCAGCTTTACTTGAAATATTTCTTTTTTTGAATTTTTTCCGGCAAGCAACTCTCGCCTTTAACTGGATACATCTCGTAGCCCTTGCCATAATCAAGTTTTTTCATCAGCTTAGTCGGTGCATTCCGCAATTTCAAAGGGATTGGTAAATTGCCATGTTTTTGCACATCTGCTTGAGCTGAGCGTAGCGCATCATAAGCTCGTCTATCTTTCTTAGCTAGAGCTAAGTAAGTCACCCCATGAGCCAAACTAATCTCACCTTCAGGCAACCCCACTTCTTGAACCGCTTTAAAAACTTCATTAGCCACCACCAAAGCCGTCGGCTGTCCCATGCCCACATCTTCGCTGGCAAAAATAACCATGCGTCGGGCGATAAATAATGGGTCTTCACCAGACTCAAGCATCCTGGCTAAATAATAAATAGCGGCATCGACATCACTAGCCCGCATACTTTTAATAAAAGCACTAATAGTGTTGTAATGTTCCTCCCCAGTTTTGTCGTAGCGCAAGCGTTTGTTTTGATAAGCCTTTTCGAGATTCGGCACTGTAATTTTGTCATACAACTGCTCGGTGGCCTCCAATACATTCAGCGCTTGTCTGGCATCACCATCAGCAAAAGCAATCACCCAATCTTGAGCTTTTTTGCTTATTTTTAGCTTGGTGCGGCTAATAATTTGTTTCATCTGATCGCTGGTAAGCGAGTCTAAAGTGAATACCCGCAACCGCGATA
>Ga0307992_1002426_pt1 | contig 10623 bp, 10 predicted proteins | sample EllFjometagen133_FD_203162 | JGI IMG/M metagenome (GOLD analysis project Ga0307992, IMG submission 203162) | Marine microbial communities from Ellis Fjord, Antarctic Ocean - #133 | ecosystem: Environmental > Aquatic > Marine > Unclassified | place: Southern Ocean | collected 2014-10-08
GTCCCCCCTGTCGGTTTAATGCTAAAAATTGGTATATTGTTATTGATTTGCATTTGCGGTGCAGTCAAAGCACTATACGCTAATGTTGATTTTATACCTCCACCAACGCTTACATCTCCACTAAAAGTTCCTGTAGTGCCTGATATGCCACCACTAGAAGTTAAGCTTGTTAATGTTCCAACGCTTGTTATGTTTGGTTGTGTTGCTTGAGTTGTAGCTGTGTCAGGTGCAAGTCCTGTAATAGTAGCTACTGTGCCAGCCTGTCCAGTTGTGTTTTGATTTAATGTAGGGAATGTACAATTTGTTAATGTACCAGAACTAGGAGTGCCTAACGCTCCACCAGATACTAAGTCACCTACATTTGAAGTATATCCAGCACCATTAGTAATTGAGTTATTATTAAGAGATATATTAGCACTACCATCAAAAGGTACAAATGCAATTGTTCTTGCGGTTTGTAAGACAACTGCCTCATCCGCTTCGCCTGCCACATTAGCGAAAGATGCACTATTAGCAAAGGTAGCTGTTAATGCATTACCCTGTAAATCCCCAATGAAAATAGGAGCAGTAACATCTGTACCTGATATGCCACCACTAAAAGTACCTGTAGTACCTGAGATGCCACCACTAAAAGTACCTGTAGTACCTGTGAAAGTATCTGCTATTATGTTTCCATCTACGTTTAAAGGAACATTAATACTTACGTTACTTGGACTACCTTCAATTATGTTTCCTGTTGTCATTTGTTTTATATAAAAATAATTGTCAGGACTTGAACCTATCTGATATGCATAATCCCCAGAATGTAAATATATTACGTTTCCAGAAAGTAGAGATAATCCACTGGAGCCAATACCTCCAACAATCTCTCCACTTGATATAAACCCTATATATCCTCCGTAACTAGGAGAATCAAGGATTATGTTTCCAGCAGAGTTAAATAATCCTCCACTTCCTCCACCATTAGAAGTATATATATATGCTGGTTTATATGAACCACCCGATATTTGCTCTGTCTTAGAGCCTCCGAACAACAATTGTCCTAGTGCTGTATTATCATAACCTATCTTTATCTCGCTTGCTGAACCCATGTCTATATATGACGAATTTAATGTTGTAATAGTTGCACTGTCTGCATCTATATTATTTATATTTGCTGTATTTACTGATAGTTCATCAAATGATAATACTCCAACATCCAGTGTCGTAGCTTCTAATGTATCACACTCTATAGTTAAGTTATATGTTACCTGACCATCGTTATATGGGCGTATAGCTTCGCCTACTCCTAATCCGTTCGGTACGTTAGTTGGTTTAAAACCATCTATACCAAATGCCAAACTTGCTACTAAAAATAAACTTAATGCTATACGCCTCATAATTTCTCCTTTTTATTTAGATGGACTTGCTTTTAAATACAAGATAACACCATTTACCAGTATAGGAACATTAACATCTGGTGTAGCAACTGTTACATCACTAGTAGTAGTCGTTAAGTTCAAAGTAGGTACTGATGCTTCAGTATTAATTATTAAGCTGTCTACTTCCAATTTAGGAAGCACTGAGTAACCATCTGTATAACCAAATGCTAATCCAGCTAATAGTAATACCATAAAGATTGATTTTTTCTTCATTTTGAATTCCCTTCTTTCCTTTGATGGGCTAGAACTAGCCTAGCCCACTACCAAAGGAGATAGTTGTTTACGCTCCTGCGTTACCCCAAGAACCAAGAGTTTTCATAAAACCTGTACCGATAGAAGTCCAACCTCTTTCAACAAGATTATTAGTCTTATCTTCAATATAGCTGTCTAGCTTGATTGGGCAAGCTTCTAGCATATATCTAGTGTTAGTATCAGTGTCAACAAACCAAGCATCTGCATCACTATAATAATGATTTAGGTTTTTCGCTAAACTGTAATCTTGAATTACATTATAAGTGTTGTTAGATGTTTCAGGGTCAAGAGTAGACTTCAATAACTCAGGTAATGTAATAACATTATCATAAGAAATATCAATAGCTTTCATCTTGAATGATGCTGGAATATCTTGTTCCATCTTAGCGTTCGTTACTGTTTTAATAGCGTTCTCTAAAGATGTCTTAGATAGATCAGCAGAAGTTAGCACGTTAGAAAAAGTTCCACCAGACTTCCAAGCGTGGTCATTAGCATAATATGCTTTACCATCACCAGCAGGTCTAGTTGCAGAGAACCCTAGGTTCTGTACATTTGCAGAAGAATATTCATATCTTAGAATCATACTTCTACTTAAAAATTCACCAAGTAAATTCAGGAACTTAGCGTTCTTCACAGCAAAATACATTTGTTCCCAAGTAACTGGTACTTCGTACGTAAATGTTTTCTGTGCAATAGTCTCTTTGTATCCTTCATAAATCTTAGCCTGTGCTGAAGCATCTCCCTCTGATTTCTCAGGTGAAGCTCCCATGCCTTCATACCCTAATGATCTTTCAATCTTAAGGTCTGCTTTCTCTTTCTTAAGTATCTGTGGATACTCCTTCTCATGTAACTCGAATTGTGCACCAGCGAATAGTTTAATATTTTTAGATATTTCTATCGTGGTGTTGTAAAAATCTGTTGAAAATAATGGTGTTCCCATTTGTGATTGCTCCTTTCTTATTTATTAGCTAACGTGTCCAAATAAGTGTTTAGCACTATTGAACATGAATACACATTTAGCGTATGCACCAGCAACAGACTTTTCACCATTTGGTTCATTAAACAATCTTTTAACTCTAACCTCGTCATTAGTAGATGCTGCTGCATTTACATATTGAACTCCTGTAAGACCAGCACCATCATAACAAGCAGAACTTGCAAGAGTAGTGATTGGAGCAGTAATAGCCATTGTAGTAATCTGACCAGTGAACTCCATATCAGGGTCATCATATACCATGATATAATCTTCCCTTGTAGAAACTGCAGTAGTTACTAAATCTCCTGTTAAACCATTAATTATGGTAGAAGCAGAGATACCTAGTAATTTTCCAGCATTTACTGTTTCATCAACTGTACCAGCATCAGCCATATAGATAATATCGCCTTTACTAACAGTTGCACCATTAGTAACTGGATATCTCTTAGGTGTTTGCTTTTCAACGTCTAAAACGCTAAAACCATTTTGAATATCTTTATTTGCCATTTTATTTTCCCTTCGTGCCTACAAACTAGCTAGTAGTTGTTCGGCTGATTTAATAGCCTCATCTCCATCGGAAGTATTAACCTTCTTGATAATAGATTCAGCAGACTGTCTCTTTCCTCCACCTGCGTTAGCGTGAGAGTCTAAAGCCTGTACTGCTTGGTCAACATCAGTTACGTTCTTCATATCCTGTGCAAGATTATCGCTTTTTTGTTTTTCAACGACATCCCGAATCATAGCCTTGGCAGTTTTTATCTTTGTACGCTCGTTGTACTGACTAAGCTTAATGGCACATAGTACCAAGTCTCCAACAGACCAAAAATCCATTGTCGGGCTATCATCTCTTGCAACAACAAGTCTAAAAGTACCATCTTTTTTCTTAAGGGCAGGAAATGATTTACTCATCACTGTATATCCCTTGTTTTTAGTAACTCCGTTTCCAGAGTCAATAGATTGGTCTTTCTTCCTCCATCTAAAAGCTAAACCTAAGTTTATAATTACAGGGTCATTAAGTTGTCTAACATCGACACCATCAAAAGAGATGTCTATATCCTGATTACCTTCAACATCAGTATTGATGTCTCCGATATGTCCTAATAATTCTGAGAATTCTGAAGGGTTATCATCTTTTTGGTTATCTAAATCCTTATCTAAATCCTGATTGCCTTTGATAGGGTCTGGTTTAGATTCATTAGAGCCTGTGTTATTACCTTCTAGCAGTTTGATTAGTTTCGCATTAGAGTCTACTTTAGACTTAGCTAACACGACTTCATCAGTGCCTACAATATAAATATAGTTAGCACCTTTCCTTTTTACCATACCATCTGCAACAAGTTTATCTAATATACTAGTATCTGGTTTATCGTTTGTCATAACTTTTCTCCTTTAGAAATTAATAGTGAAGTCTTTTCCACTGTTTAAATTAATAGCTTGTTTATTAATCTCGGCAACAAGTTTCTTATCAAACATACCTTCTAGCATAATCCTTGATGATTCATCCATGCCTTTAGGTTGTTGTGGCGTTCCACCTCTATTTTGAAGCGTATCAAAGTTACTCTTTGGTGGAGTAGTCTTAGGAACAACACCTTTAGTCTGTAAACTCTGGTGAGCTTGTTTAGTAAGAGATAATCTATGCTTAAGGTTCTCTGGTTGTGATAAATCCATACCAGCATATACATCTTGGTTAAAAGTGTATAGTTTAGACATCTCTGAATGAAGCAGACTGCCCTCTATATTATGTTCTGGATAGTTAATATCAAGGAAACTTAAAACTTTATCCTGCTCGTTCTTAACATTGTCCATAGATATATTCTGCTGTTGAACTGCTTGTTGTTCAGCCTGTTTATTTGTCTGCTTAATATCATATTCAGTAACAAGCTTCTTACTCTTAAGGTCAGATAGTTGTTCAAAATAATCATCATCATCTACATCACCATTATTTTTATCTGACTTAAGCTCTTTAATCTGCTCATCTATTTCTTTCACAAGATCTGTTTGAGTATCAGTGTTAGCACTTAGGTTATTAAGTACTAGATTCATGTTCTCATCAAACTGACCAATACCTTTAGATTCTAGCTCAACCTTAAGTTTTGCTACAACAGATTTAAGCTGGTTAGATTCAGCTTCTTTAGCTTTATAACTCTTAGTTACATTATCATATACAGCCTTATCAACTGTCTCTGGTGCTGGTGCTTGGTTTTCTCCACCAATATCATCATTAGTTATATCATCAAGATTTTCTGCTACTTCCATAATTTTCTCCTTTTAAATTGGTACGTATCTATGAACAATACTAATGCACATCTCTTCTGCACTATCTATTGTTGCTTTTTTTGTCTTTAGTTTATTGAGTTCCTCCATTCCCATACTTCCAGCATAGAAGTTATCCATGTTTTCCTTATGCTTATTGACCATCTCGTTCTCAACTAATGCTTTAATGTCTGTCTGCTTTATACTCATACTGTTACTGCACTTCCAAGTTGAGCACCTTGATTAGGAACTCCTACGCCATTTGCAGTAGGAGCACCACCTTGTCCTGCCTGTCCTGCCTGTGGAGCTTGTGCCTGTGGCTGTGCAAGTTGCTGTGCAGGTTGCTGTGCAGGTTGCTGTTCTTGTTCCTTTGGTTTGAATATATCAGCAGTTGAGTATCCAAGCTTAGAGAAAGCTTTCTTGATAATCTTGTATTCATCAAGTACAAGTTCTTCTCCACCTTCACCAGTGAATGTCTTATCCTTACTAGTTGGCTGTCCTGTCATAGGGTCAGTAGTTTCCTCTTTAGCACCAACCTTAAGTAAAAGATCAACTGCTTCCATAGTTTGCTTACGTTCTACTGCCATAGCATTAACATCGTTATCAAGTACTGTAATATTAAAACCGATACCATCAATATATAGCTCTTCTGCTTGAAGCTCAATAGTCTTAAGTACTGGCTCATTAGATTTGATTCTATGTGCATAAGACTTAAGGTGAGTTCGCTCATCCCTGTTAAGCATAGTATAAACATAAGAATCCTCTAGCATCTCTATAATATTGCTACGCATCCTGATTGCCTGTCTATTAACGCTTTTCTCTAGTTCCTTCATAATACTATCAAATTCAGTAGCAGATGGATTAGGAGCTACCTTCTCACCTGTAGAACCTTTTCGTGATGTCTTATCACCTAGCCTCTGGATAAGAGCCATAAAGTTTTCAGCATTACCTAGCATATCAACTGGTGGTCTTACCCAATCAAACGCTGTTTGTATTGGCTGACCTTCCATGTTCTTTAACTGAATGAAGTCTCCTGCTTTAATACTAGATAGTGCAGCAGGGTTACATATCTTAGACTTATCGCCAACAGTAACACCCTTTATAGAGAAAGCTATCATATCAGCCATAAAGTTGAATATGTCATTATTCATCTTCTGTAGTTCTAATAACTTATCAGGTACACCTCTTCCACTTATGTCATTGTCTGCATTAAACATTGTACAGAATCCATAAGGAGTTCCATCTCTAAAATATGTAGGCATTATGCTTATCGGGATATGATCCTCATTAATATATAGCGTAATTATCTGACAAGATACTACTCGCTTATTAATAATCATAGGTACATTGTGGCATTCATAGACCTTTATATTCCCATCAATAGCAAATATCTCACTGCTCATAGAATACTCATCTTCATCGTTAGAACCATAAATCTGGCTATTATCTATATCCATAGACGATTGGTTACCATCCTTAATGTATTCCTTAATCTTATCTAGTACCTTGATGTCGTATTTGGAGTTTTTCTTTGGCTTTCCATCTTCTCCTATTGTAGCGTTCACTAAATCGCTAAAACTAGTGTCTATAATCTCGAACACCCAATCCTTGAACTCTTTCTTGAATATTAGTCTTCGCTGATCAATAGCTTTAAATCTAAAGTTCTGTTTCTTCTGAACCTTCTTAACAAACTTATCTTGGCTGACATACTTATCCTTACCATCCTCAGTAGTCTTCATGATAACTACATCTTTACATACATTGCCAAAGTCTCCTTTGTAAACGAATAGACCACCGATAACACCGAATCTTAAATATGCTTCAAGTTCAGTATCGTATCCACTCTTCTCAACAATGTCCTTCATAAAGTCTTTTACTATGTCATGCTTCTTAAAGTAATACATATCTGTCTGCTTAAACTTATCAGTTACCTTGTTAAGTAATGATAGTAGCTTACCCTGCTTACCCTTGAAGTCATTCTCATCTACTTTTTGTTTACGAACGATATTAGTATGTAGTTCCTTGCCATCTACCTCAATAGAATCTTTGAGAGTACTGTACATAAGGAATAGGTCATCAACCCAATCTTCAACGGAATTGGTGATTAGTGGATAGTTCATCTTAGAATTAGCTTCAGTATTAACCTTCTGCTCAACCTTTGCGAAAGCATTATTAACTCTTTCAAGTCTATCTTTAGTGTATTCATCAACACCATCAATACGAGATGTAATAGCTTCTTTAGCTTGCTCTGCTAACTCTTTAGTTATCTTAAGAGTTCCACTCTCATAGGTATCCTCTATCTGAATAGATTGTGCTTCCAATGCTGTAGCGTTAATGTACTGTTCTCTTTGTTCACTATCCAATGCCTCTACTTTAATATCGTTCATAACTTCCTCCTAGATTTTATCTGCCATAGCACAAGTAGTTTTAAGCATAGTACCTGCTACACTTATTGCGTGTTCTAATGCAGTAATTAGAACCTTTGCTGGGTCTACTATACCCAATTCAATCATCTCCTCTTTAGTAGAACGTAGCTCTTTAATAGAGTAACCACCTTTATCAACTGAATTAACACTAAAGTCTGCGTTATCACATATCTTGTTCATTGGTTGCATTATTGCCTGAAGGACAACCTTTTCACCAACACCCAAAACCAGACCTTCTTTAGAGTGTGCTATTCTCCATAGCTCAACACCACCACCATTAACAACACCCATCTCTTGTGCTGATTTACATGCAAGTATCGCATCATCTACTCTATCAATGATTTCTTTTTGTTCAGTCTCAGTGTCAGCGAATACTTTAATAGTAGCAACTCCACTGGATAACTTAGCCATAGAAATCTTTGCACGTTCTTTCAATACTTCGTTATCATCACCAAGCATCTTCTTTAATGCCTTAAGTCTATCGTTATAGTTGCCATCCTTAGACTTACGCTTAATAACTGTAGTCTGCTTAGAGTAAACACTATAAACACTATCTGCTTTACCTAAATGAGCTTTCTTTAAATCTTTGAAGTTGATTCCACCTTCACGCTCTATAAATGTAGCACCAGTAATACAAGCTATATCTGCAAGTTCAAACTTTTGTGAAGCTCCAATACTCTCTGGCTCTATTACTACAATATGAGCACCCTGTTTAGTGTTTGCTTGTCTTATTGCTCCAAGTGCTTCTTCTCTACATTCAGGACAGAATATAACTGTAGGCTCTTTCTGAACAATCTCTCCTAGTTCTAAAAGATCAGTTGCCCACATGATTGGTTGGTCTGTTACTATTACATTAGGTTCTTGGTAATCACATATATCAACCTTAGTCATAAACTCAGGAAACTTAATACCCCTCTTAATAGAGTATCCGTTACTATGGTCTAGCTCATGTTTGCTAGTATAACTCTTACCAGACTTAATTATTCCATACTTACCAACCTTCTTAATAGCTGTAGATATTAGACTTGCTAACTCTTCACTGCCATTGGTTGATATAGTTGCTATATCTCTTATTAGTTTATCATCAGCTTTAATAGAACGTTTCTTAAGTTCTTCTACTATAAACTTCTTAGCTTTATCCATCTGGTTCTTGAATAGTGTTCTATTGCCACCATTCTTAAGAGCTTCTACTCCATTCTTATATATCTCATAAGCAAGCAGTATAGTAAGAGTAGTTCCATCTCCAGACTTATGAACCTGTTTCCTTGCACCCTCAATCATTAGTTGTGCTGATAGATTCTCAAATGGGTCATCAAGTACTATCTGACTAGCAACGCTTACACCATCTTTGGTAGCTGTTGGGTATAATCTATCATGCGAATCGAAACAAACTAAGTTTCCTCCTGCTCCCATTGTTGTAGTTACCGTATCATTCACAGTCTTAGCTCCATTCAAGAACTTTGCTTCCAATTCTTTACCTGACAAAATATCCTTTGGGTTAAACATTAGTCTTTATCTCCTTTATTATTTTCTTTCAGTGTCTACATCTGTAGCAAAACACCATCTTACTTTATTACCACTCTTCAACTTAAATTCTATCTCACCTCAATCCCTTCTGGTATATCACTTAGATTAACAAGAATCTCGTCTATGTCCACAACAAACCAGCCAAACTCTTTAATCATCTGCTTATTAGTGAAGAATACTACCTTATCACCCTCTTTGCAGAACTCAACACCATCAGCAACCATAAGCACAGTTCCAATGTTCCTGACTACCTCATCAACTGCAAAAGCACTCTCCCCTTTGGTTATCTCTGGTTTAATCAACACAACGCTATCTCTTAGCTTCATAACTTCTCCTTCTTTAATCCTTCATAAGCCCATTTGCAAGCACCTATGAATGATAATCTCTTATTCTTTGGCTCTTTATATCTAAAGAAGCAGACATATATAAGAGCTCCAGCAACAACATAGTAAGCATTAACGATAACTTTCTTTATCATCTTTTTCATAGCTATCTCCTTTGGTTTATTACTTTCCAGCCTTGAGCTTATTACTTAGTAATAGCCAGTACGTACGATTACTAGTCCCTTGGACTAGACTAGCTATATTAATTATAGTCGCTTACCTATCTTTTTTTCATATTAGCTATTTCTCCCTCGTAATCTATGACATCGTGCATCACACACCAATCGTCTAGTTTTCTTACATGACTATTAACTGAACAAGCGTAATCATCCATGCTGAAGTAGTTACAATGTTCACAATATGAGTACTTGTCTATCGGTACTACTACAAGGAACTGGACTACATAGTAGAAGATAGCCAGTGTCATAACTCTATCATCGTAGCAGTTCTCATCAGCATTAGTCCTGCCAGCATTATCTCTCATATATGTACGCATCTCCGATATGTCCTCATAAGTGAGCTCTTGTATAAGATACTTTATAAGCATAGATGCAAGATTATCAATAATCAGTGGTTTACTTGAACTAGTTGTCAGAAAGCCATATCTCTTATTAGGCTTATTGTACTTATCGTCAGACTTAGTTTTTAAATGCTTACCTTGAAAAATTCGTTCTGCAGGGTAGCCCATATTTCTTAGTTGGGTAATAGCTCCGATACCATGATTATTAGCCTCAGTGATTATCATAGCCATATTGTAGTGATAACCAACCTTATACTGCATGATGCCTAATTCGTAAGGTTCACAGTGTCCATGCCATTCAGCAACCTTTTCATTAGTCTCTATATCAAAGACCATTAGCGTAGAGTAGTCTCCATCCTTCTGGTTACCATCTCGCTCAATACCTTCTGCTACATCTGATACAATCGCATACTGTCCATGTCGCTTCTTACTACTATAGAATACTATTGAACCATCCAAGATAACCTTGTGGTCGATATATTCGTTCTTATTCCTTACTATAGTATCAAGCACAATATCACCAATAGCTATTGGTTTAAGTAAGTGCTGTTCATATTCAAGTAGCTTGTCTTGTTCAAACCTTGTTGTACCTGATGACATAAAGGCTTCTTCTGCTGTCTCTGGATACTCTTTGCGTACATGATTGATACCGTAGTCTATTATCTGCTGTTCTCTCTTCTCTATAGTATAGTCAGGGTCATCCCAACAACTACTAAAGAACGATATATATGAACTAATCTTCTTAACTGCTTTGCTCCACATATCATAGAACGCTCCATAACCATCGGAAGTGGTGATACCTACTAGCTGTCCACCTGCTCGTTCAAGTGTAGGCTCTATACTTCTCAACACCTCTTCAAGCTTT
>Ga0307992_1002429_pt1 | contig 10612 bp, 10 predicted proteins | sample EllFjometagen133_FD_203162 | JGI IMG/M metagenome (GOLD analysis project Ga0307992, IMG submission 203162) | Marine microbial communities from Ellis Fjord, Antarctic Ocean - #133 | ecosystem: Environmental > Aquatic > Marine > Unclassified | place: Southern Ocean | collected 2014-10-08
TGCGAAGGCCTTTTGCATTTGATAGAATAAAGAAACTTGGGCGTGTGGCTTAGTGGCTAGAGCGCTTCTCTGATAAAGAAGAGATCGTAGGTTCGATTCCTACCACGCCCACTAGATTATCAAAAGAAAAAAGGGGCTCGTAGCTTAGTTTGGTAGAGCGCCACATTTGCAATGTGGAGGTCAGGAGTTCGAATCTCCTCGAGTCCACTAGTTAGAAAATATTTGGAAGAAGCATTTAATCATTAATTCAAATTAATCTTATATGGCTAAAAATAAAATTCTTCTTATTGAAGATGAAGCGATGCTGATTAATATGTACAAAGATAAATTTGCTCGAGAGAATTTAGATATATCAATTGCTAACACCGTCAAAGAGGGGATTAAAAAAGCGCAAGAAGTTAAGCCGGATTTAATACTTTTAGATATCCTCTTGCCTCACGAAAATGGATTAGAATTTTTAAAACAAGCTAAGAAAAATCCGGAGATTTCTTCCATTCCAGTGGTTGCCTTTTCAAACTACAGTGATCCTTCAACTCAAGAAGAAGCAATAAAACTAGGAGCGAAGGAGTATATTATAAAGGCTAATTACAACCCCCAAGAAACAGTGGAAAAAATCAAGGAGTATTTAAAATAATTATGCAGAGAATAAAAATTTCTAGCGCCTCAGAGCATTTAGGCAAATCAATAAAATTAGCCGGATGGGTTAACTGTTATCGTGATCATGGAAAGTTAATCTTTGTTGATCTAAGAGATCGTTCAGGATTGATTCAAATAGTTCTTGATCAAAACATTGATCAAGCCAATAAACTTCGTTCGGAATGGGTGATAGAAATTGTGGGTGAAGTTAAGAAGCGCCCAGAAAACATGTTAAATAAAAAAGTAGAAAACGGAGATATTGAAATAAAAGTTAAAGAATTAATTATTTTATCAGAAGCAAAAACTCTCCCTTTTTCTGTCAAAGGAGATGGGAAAGAAATCAAAGAAGAAGAAAGACTAAAATATCGCTATCTTGATTTAAGAAGAGATCGCTTGAAAAGAAATTTAATATTTCGGCAAAAAACTTTGGATTTCATGAGGGAGTTTTTAACCGAAAGAGATTTTATATCAGTCGAAACTCCAATTTTAACTAAATCGACTCCGGAAGGAGCGAGAGATTTTCTGGTTCCTTCTCGAATTTATCCAGGCAACTTCTATGCTCTTCCTCAAAGTCCTCAGCAATACAAACAATTATTGATGGTTGCTGGCTTAGAAAGATACTTTCAAGTTGCTCGTTGTTTTCGAGATGAAGATTCGCGAGCTGATAGGCAGCCAGAATTTACTCAACTTGATTTAGAAATGTCTTTTATCGAGCAAGAGGATATCTTGAAGCTTATCGAAAAGTTAATGGTTGATTTAATTAAAGATATTTTCCCGGAGAAGAAAATGACATTTACTTCTTTCCCAAGAATTTCTTACGTAGATTCGATGAAGAAATATAAAACAGATCGTCCGGATTTGCGGAAAAATAAAGATGACGACGAAGAATTAGCTTTTTCTTTTATTGTTGATTTTCCTATGTTTGAAAAACAATCTTCGCAAGAAGGATGGACAACAATGCATCATCCTTTTACTCGTCCGCAAGAAGATGATTGCTCGAAAATTAAAAAATCTCCCGGAGAAATTAAAGCCTTTCAATACGACCTTGCCTTAAATGGACATGAAATTGGAGGGGGAAGTTTAAGATCACACAGACCAGAAGTACTAAAAACTGTTTTTACGATATTGGGGCATGAGGCAAAAGATATCGAAAGAAAATTTAATCATTTGTTAACCGCCTTCGAATACGGAGTTCCTCCTCATGGAGGGATTGCTATTGGTTTAGATCGACTCTTAGCCATTCTTTTGGGGGAAAAGAGTATTCGAGAAGTAATCGCTTTTCCAAAAACAGGAGATGCTCGTTCCTTGATGATGAATACTCCTTCAGTAGTAGAAAAAAAACAACTAACGGAATTGTCTCTAGATATCAAAAAGAAAGATGACGCAGAAAAATAAAAAACTTCTTTTCTGTATTTGCGGAATGATTTTATTCTTAGGAATGATGGGATCCTATTATTTTTTTTATGCCAAGCAAATAATTGCCGAAAAAAAACTTGCGGATAGCACAGCAGATTCCTATCAACAAGTTCGTTCGTTGGCAGAAATTTATCAGCCAATGAGAAGATGGAATGTAAAAGAGATTGATTTGACCGCAAAAGCAGGAGGAGCCATTGAGTTAGAGCAAGGAGTTCCTCTAAAGGTACTTTTTACTAAAAATATGCAACAATCCTTGCCAGTTGCTAGTTTAAGCAAATTAGTAGGAGCGATGGTTTGTTTGGACAATTACAATTTGAAAGAAACGGTTATTATTTCCCAGGAGGCTATTGCTCAATCAGGTGCCGTGGGCTTATTAAAAGTAGGGGAACAATTAATGGTTAAAAATCTATTAGAACTCAGCCTGATAGAGTCAAGCAATGATGCTATTTATGCTTTGTCAGAAATCATGGGAACGAACAACTTTGTTCGATTGATGAATAAAAAAACTCAGGATCTTGGGCTAGCTAAAACTTATTTTGTTAATCCGACAGGTCTTTATGAAGCAAATGGCCGAACGAATCATTCTAGTGGAATGGAGCTCGTTAAGGTGATTGAGCGTATTTTATTCGATTCTAATTATGGACCAATTGTAGACATTATCTCGACGGAAGAAAGTAGTTTTTATTCTAATAATGGTGACATCTATCATTCCCTAAGGAATACCAATGAACTTTTTTCAGAGTTCTCTTTCCTGATTGGAGGGAAAACGGGTTATCTTCCTCAAACGGGTGGATCATTAATTACTATTTTTCAACAACCTGAAAAAGAAATTTACCTGATCAGCATAATCTTAAATTCTCCGGACAGATTTCAAGAAACAAGAATGCTCCTAGAATGGTTGCCTCAAGGATATATTTATCTATTTAATTATGGTAACTGAGTTAAGCATAGGAATAACAGCAGAGGTGATAAAAATGTTTAGTTTGGGAGCTCTTTCTTTTATTATCTCCATTTTGTTAACCCCGGCTCTTACTCATTTTCTTTATAAATATAAGTTATGGCAAAAAAGAGAAAAGAAAAAGAGCATAGACGGAGCAAATCTTCAGATTATTTCAAAATTTCATCAAGGGAAAGGAACTCATACTCCTCGTCTTGGAGGACTTCTGATTTGGATTGTTCCTTTAGTAATGATATTTGTATTTTTTCTTCTTTCGAAAACAGGATACGGCATCTTTGAAAAAATGAATTTTCTCAGCAGAGGAGAAACATGGCTTCCTTTGTTTGCGCTAATAGTTGCTTCTTTATTGGGATTAGTAGATGATCTTTCTCAAATATTCGGAAAAGGAAAATACGTTGGGGGAGGATTAAGTTTATCGAAAAGGATCCTTATAATTGTTTTAATCGGTCTTATTGGTGGTCTGTGGTTTTATTTCAAACTTGACGTGGAGACTATTCATATTCCTGGAAACGGAGATTTCAATATAGGGTGGTGGTATATTCTCTTGTTTATTGTCGTTATGCTTGGTACTTATAGCGGGGGAGTGATTGATGGATTAGATGGATTGGCGGGAGGGAGTTTCGCTACTTTTTTTACGGCTTTTGCTATAATTGCCATTTTTCAAGGACAAATTAATTTAGCTACTTTTTGTTTCGTTTTAGTTGGAGCGATACTTGCCTTTCTCTGGTTCAATATCCCGCCAGCAAGATTCTACATGGGAGAAACTGGAGTAATGGGATTGTGTGCCACTTTGGCGGTTGTTGCTTTCTTAACGGATTCTGTTTTTATTCTTCCGATTATTGCCTTTCCTTTGGTTGTTGAATCGGGTTCGTGTATACTTCAATTACTTTCCAAAAAAATTAGGAAGAAAAAAATCTTTTTAGCAGCTCCTATTCATCATCATTTTGAGGCCAAAGGTTGGCCTGCTTACAAGGTAACGATGAGGTTTTGGGTTATGGGGCTTGTTGCCGCTTTAATTGGAGTAGGAATTAGATTGTTGGGATAATTTTAAAAATTTATAAAAATGATAGGAATCTTTGATTCGGGATTAGGAGGGTTAACCATAGCTAAAGAAATATTTAAACTTTTCCCTTCCTATCCACTTCTTTATTTTGGCGATACAGCTAATTTACCGTATGGACTTAAACCAAAGCATTTAGTTAAGGAATATTCTGAAGAAGCCGTTGATTGGATGAAAAAGAAGGGAGCTGATTTGATCATTATTGCCTGCCATACCTCTTCTTGCTTAGCGGGAGATTATTTAAAAAAGAAATTTTACCCTTTCCCTGTAATAGATATGATTGCTTCCACGGTTAAGGCGGGAGTAAACTCTACGAGTAATGGGAAAATTGGGATAATAGGAACTCCTTCGACAATTAAAAGCGAAGTTTACCAAAAAAAATTACAAGAAGAAGATCCCAGTTTAAAAATTTATTCTCAAGCTTGTCCTTTGCTTGTTCCATTAGTGGAAGAAGGGTGGGAAAACGAAAAAATGACAAAGAGAATAATCCAGAAATATCTCCTTCCTTTTCAGTCTAATGATATCGATGCTCTAATTTTGGGATGTACTCATTACCCCTTATTGACAAAAGTCATTCAAGAAGCGATGGGGGAGAATGTTAAGCTTGTCGATCCAGCATTTGAAATTGCTCAAACATTAAAACCATTACTTAATCGTAATCAAGATTCAAATTTAGAATTAAAGGAAGAAAACATGCACCAATTTTTCTTTAGCGCCTATCCTTATAATTTTAAAAAGATAAGCCAGAGATGCTTGGGTCAAGAAATTGATCCAAAGATTATTTTTCCCCCAGGCAAAGTTAATTAGATGACGAAAATGAATTTAGTTACCAAATATCGCGACAAAGAAATTTTAATTTTTGGGCTCGGAAAAGAAGGAGAATCCTCTCTGCGTTTTTTTCGATTTCTTTTCCCTGATAAAATTATTGGGGCATACGATAGAAAAGAATATCAATCTCTATCCTTAGAGATGCAAGATTTTATCGCTAAAGATCAGAAAATAAAATTTTATTCAGGAGAAAATTACGAGCAACTAATAAATGATTACGATGTTATAGTTCGTTCTCCTGGAGTTAATCCACGGCTCGTTACTTCTCTAAAAAAGAGAAGCGATAAAGAAATAGAAATCACAAGTCAAACTAAAATCTTCTTTCAAAATACTTTGGCGACAATTATTGGAGTAACTGGAACAAAAGGAAAAAGCACGACTACTTCTTTGATCTTTCAAATGTTGCAACTAGATGAGGACAATCAAATTATAAAATTGGCGGGAAACATTGATAGGCCGGTTTTATCAGAAGTTTCTTTTGATGGATCTTCTATCGGAGGTCTTCGAGAAATATATGCTTACGAGTTATCTTCCCATCAATTGTGTGATCTAAGAAAAAGTCCCAATATTGCAATACTGTTAAATTTGTTTCCTGACCATTTAGATTATTTTGATAATTTCGAAAATTACAAGGAAGCAAAAGAAAATATTGTTCGATATCAAACTCCCAAAGATATTTTGATTTACAATGCCGATGAAAAAAGTCTTTCGGAAATAGTGGAAAAATCTCTTGCACAAAAATTTTCTTTTAGCCTTTCTTCTCCTAAGGCAAATTGCTTCTTAGCAAATGGTAGTTTTTATTTTTCTAAAAAAGGCGACGGAATTATTGATAATAGCGAAAAAATTCTTGAGATCAAAGAAGTTCCCTTGCTTGGGCGATTTAATCTTCAAAATATAATGCCTTCAATTATCATAGCCAAGATAATGGGGAAAGAAACGAATTCAATCAAAGCGGCTATCAGGAAATTTAAACCTCTTCCCCATCGCCTTGCTTTCGTTGGAAATTATCAGGGAATTGGTTTTTATAATGATTCTATTGCAACTGTCCCTCCAGCAACAATAGCTGCTCTCAAGGCTATAGGGAGCTCGGTGGAAACTTTAATTGTCGGAGGATCGAGGAAGGGATTGGATATGAAACAACTTAGAGATTATATTGTCGAGGAATCCTCTATTAAAACTCTACTTCTTTTTGCTCCCACGGGAGATGATATTCAAAAAGATCTCATAGAGCAAAAAAAAGCTAATTCCAAGGATAAGATTCCTCAAATGTTTAAAGTTGAAAGCATGGAAGAAGCGGTTGAATTAGCTTATAAATACACAGCCAAGGATAAAACATGTCTTCTATCTCCAGCTTCGGCTAGTTTTAATTTATTTGAAAATTATAAAGAAAGAGGAAATACTTTTATTGCTTTGGTAAAAAAAATGGGAGATGAAAAAAGACGAGAATAAAAACGTTGAAAGAAAATGGTTTTTAGCCATAGTTGTCTTTTTAATAATTGTCGGCTTTCTTAATCTAGCAACGGTTTCTGCTCCAATTTCTTTAAGCAATTTTGGCGTTACAGATCATTATTTAATTCATGCCCTTATCTATGGACTTTGTCCAGGAGTGATGTTGGGAGTGTTGTTTTTTTTGCTTCCCCTAAAAAAAATTAAAAAATATACACCTATTCTTTTTCTCTCTAATCTAATAGTGGCAAGCCTTGTCTTTATTCCTTCCCTAGGGGTAAAATTGCAAGGAGCACGACGTTGGTTGTCTATTGGTCCTATTACTTTTCAGCCGAGCGAATTTCTAAAAGTGAGTTTTATTCTTTATATGGCTTATTTACTTTCTGTGTTTAGCAAAAAGAAAGAAGTCAGAAAATCTACCATTGTTTTCTTAATTATTTCAGCAATGATCGTTGCTTTGTTGGTTGCTCAATCTGACATAAGCACTCTCGTCATTATTCTTTCTACTGGAGTTGGAATGTATTTTATGTCGGGAATTTCATGGCGTACTTTTGTAATGGTTCTTTTGGCTGGATCAATACTTTTGGGGGGAGTCGTTTTGTGTGCTCCTTATCGTGTTCAGCGTCTGACCACTTTTTTCTTTCCAGGAGAAGCAGATTCATTAAATGAAAAATACCAAGCTCAGCAATTGATTTTAGCTGTTGGCTCAGGAGGAGTAGTCGGAAAAGGGGTGGGGTTAAGTACTCAAAAATTTGGCTTTCTTCCTTACTCGATGAGTGATTCTATTTTTGCTATAATATCAGAGGAGGTTGGTTTGCTGGGGGCAAGTATCCTAATATTGGCGTTGATAGCTTTTGCCGTGCTAGGATTAAAAATAGCTATACATAGCTCAGATTTGTTTTATAATTTAATTGGTATGGGGGTGATATTTTGGATTATGACTCAATCCGCAATCCATATCGCTGCCAATCTTGGAGCAATACCGCTCACGGGTGTTCCGCTTCCGTTCTTTAGCTATGGTGGTTCAGCTCTTGTAGTTGAGCTTATAGGCATAAGTCTAATATTAAATGTCTCGAAAAAATAAAAAGATTAAAATTGTATTTACTGGAGGAGGTAGCGGAGGACACGTTTTTCCAATTTTAGCTGTGATGCGGGAAATCAAAAAAATTCTTCCTGATCAAAGTAATCATGTTTTTTATTATATTGGGCCAAAAGATCATTTTTCTTCAATGGCTCTTTCTGGAGAGGGAATCAAAATAAAGAAAACACTAGGAGGAAAGATAAGGAGGTATTTTTCTTTATGGAATTTTGTGGATATTTTCTTTAGAATTCCAATAAGCTTGGTTCAATCTTTTTTCTATATTTTTATCATTAGTCCGGATCTTGTTTTTAGTAAAGGGGGATACGGGTCAATGCCCATAACTTTTTGGAGTTGGATTTTTCAAATTCCCATTCTTCTTCACGAATCTGATATAGACATGGGGTTGGCAAATCGAATTACTAGTCATTGGGCAACGGAGATTTTTACATCTTTCCCCCAAACTAGATTCGAGAAACAAAGGATATTTACAGGAAATCCTATTCGCACAAGTCTCTTAGAAGGGAATAAAGAAAATTCGCGAAAGAATCTCGGGTTATTTTCTAATCAGCCAGCGATTTTGATTTTAGGAGGTTCACAGGGAGCCCAAAAGATTAATGATGTTGTATCGGTTATCCTAGAGGATCTTTTGGAAGATTTTGAAATTATTCACCATTGTGGACAAAAAGATTTTAAAACTATCAAAAAAAACATTCCAATAATAATCAAGAATCCCGATCTCAGAAAGCGTTATCATTTATATCCTATTTTACGCGAATGGGAATTAAAGCACGCTTATCATGCGGCGGATTTAGTTATTGGTCGTGCTGGAGCGGGAGTGATTTTTGAAATAGCAGCTTTAGGGAAAGCTAGTATTCTTATCCCCTTAAAGTTTTCGGCAAGAGATCATCAAATAAAAAATGCCTATGATTTTGCCAAAGATAGAAGAAGCGTCGTTATAGAGGAAAATAATTTTTTTCCACATTTTTTCCTTAAAACAATTCAACATCTTTTTTCTTCTCCAATAGAATTAGAAAATATGAGACAACAAGCAAAAGATTTTTCTCGTCCCAAAGCAGCTTTTGTCATAGCGAATTATATTATTAACTACTTAAGTTTTAAAAAATAATTCTTAATAATGGAAGCCGAAAAACTAAAATTAGTTAAACCACAACAAATTCGTGTCCGTATTGCTCCTTCTCCAACTGGCCCATTTCATGTTGGGACAGCAAGAACTGCTTTATTAAATTATTTATTTGCAAAAAATCAAAAGGGATCTTTTATTCTTCGCATTGAAGATACTGATCAGGAGCGATCTCAAAAGAAATGGGAAGAAGACATTATTAACAACATGCGCTGGTTGGGAATAACTTGGGACGAAGGGCCAAATATAGGAGGGGATTATGGGCCTTATCGACAAAGCCAGAGAAAAGAATTTTACAGAAAGTATATTCAAGAGCTTTTAGATGACAACTGTGCTTATCATTGTTTTTGCACTATGGAAGAACTGGAAGCGCAAAAACAATATCAAGCCAGCACAGGGGAGTATCCTCATTATTCGGGGAAATGTAGTCATCTTGACGCTCAAGAAGTAAAGAAGCGTTTGGCAAACAGAGAAAGTTCAGTAATAAGACTTCGAGTGCCAATCAAAGAAATAATCTTTAAGGATATTATCAGAGGGGAAATTCGTTTCGATAGTCGTTATTTTGGAGACTTTATTATTGCTAAGGACTTAGATCATCCGCTTTATAATTTCGCGGTAGCAATAGATGACTTTATGATGAAGATTAGTCACATAATTAGGGGGACTGATCATATTTCCAATACTCCAAAACAAATCTTGATTCAAGAAGCTTTCCAGTTTCCCCGAATAAAATATGCTCATTTACCTCTAGTTTTAGGATCTGATAGGCAAAAATTAAGCAAAAGAGAAGCGGTTGTGGCTATTTCTGATTATAAAAAAGATGGGTATTTGCCTCAGGCTATAGTTAATTTTTCTGTCCTACTAGGTTGGAACGCAGGAGAAGATAGAGAAATGTATTCAATGTCAGAGATTATCGAAAAGTTTTCTCTAGAAAAAGTCCAAAAAGCAGGAGCGATATTTGATATTCAAAGACTAGATTGGATGAACGGTTTTTATATTAGACAAGAGGCACTCACTAGCTTGACATACCTATGTATTCCTTTTCTAATAAAAGATGGTTTAATCGAACCAACAAAAAAGAAGTTGAATCAAGAAAAGAAGGGGACGGATGGGCAAAATTACTTAATAAAAACCACCCAAGAGGAAATATCCATTAGTCGTCTTGAGAGCATAGTTAGTTTATATCACGAAAGACTCAAAAAACTATCAGAAATTAGTGAATTAATAGATTTTTTCTTCAAAGAGATAGATTTTGAAAGAGAGCTCTTGACGTGGAAAAAGCAAACAGAGAAAGATGTTAAAAATTCCCTTAAATGTTCGAGGAGAATATTGGCTAAAATAAATTCAGATTTTTGGGAGGAAGATAAAATAAAAGATGTTCTATTGGAAGAGTTAAAATCCTGGGACGATAAAGGCGAGTTACTATGGCCACTTAGAATAGCGTTAACGGGAAAAAAGAATTCAGCTGGACCATTTGAGATAGCTGCCGTGCTAGGGAAACAAAAAACGCTAGAAAGGTTAAAATTAGCAATTAAAAAAATATGAACAAATATTTTGTCGGATTTTTATTCTTGCTATTGATTGTTGCGATATTTATTTATATTACCCCATCTAGTTTTCGACAAATCATACCAAGCGTTGGTTTAAAAATTAAAAATATCTTTTCTGATTTTTTAAACTATGAGTCGAAAGACGATCTATTACAAAACGTAGATCAAGGGAAGATGCAATTATTCGAAAAATTAAAAATTAGAGGAGAAGAGTCGATCAGAGAAATTCAAGAAGAAGCCCCAAATATTTGGAATAAGCTCTCAGGGTTTCTAGAAAAAGGTAAGGAAACAATAAATGATCTATAGGTCCTTTTTTTAGTTTGCATCTACATAAAGTGAAGGGGGAACAGTATTTGTAATTGACAAAATCATTAAGAGGGCTTATCATGAGTATAATAGTTATGAGTATAATAACCCTAACACTCAGTAACTAATGTGTAATTTTGATTAAAACAACATGCTTAATCATCTCGAAGATTTTCTCCTTCATATACAG
>Ga0307992_1002430_pt1 | contig 10608 bp, 11 predicted proteins | sample EllFjometagen133_FD_203162 | JGI IMG/M metagenome (GOLD analysis project Ga0307992, IMG submission 203162) | Marine microbial communities from Ellis Fjord, Antarctic Ocean - #133 | ecosystem: Environmental > Aquatic > Marine > Unclassified | place: Southern Ocean | collected 2014-10-08
AGTGATGCCCGACGCCCTTTCCTCCGCTCACGCTGTAGAAGTAGCGGTACTTGGGCTTCGCCTTCCCTGTTGGCACGCGCCGGATGTACTTGTGCCCAGCGCCCTTCTCCAGCAGGGCCTCCTGGCGATCCCACAGGGCCTTGCCCAGCGCCTCGGGTAGCTCGACCTCCACCATGTCGCCAGGCGCTGCGTGAAGTCCTGCGCGCCCTCTGGCCTCTTCGATTCGCTCGGCTGCGGTCATGCTGCACCTCTAGCTCTGCGGGCCTTCGCAAGCAAGGAATCGGCTCGATCAAGCACGCCATGACGCCGCCCGTAGCGGTCACCACCCTGCGTCACGCAGCGTCGCAGCGAACCTCGCGCATCGGTAAGCATGGCCTTCACAAGCTCCGCCTTGGCAACGCCTGAGCCGCGGGTTGGGAAGTGCCCATGCGGGACGGGCCGGATGCCTGCGGCCTTCATGCTATCGACGGCCATCTTGATCCGGTGCCGCGCGTTGTCGTCGAGACCGTAGAGCGCGTCTTCATCCCCGGGACGCCAGGCGCCAGGCTTGAAGGTGTACCCGTTGAGCCACGACTGCTCAGCCGCCCGACCCGAGCCGGAAGCGCGAGCGGCCAGCGCCGACTTGCTGCGGTCGGTCTCGTGGGTCTGGCCGGACATGATCGCCCGCCACTTCTTGGTAAGTTGCGTTGCCTCATCTGCTGCCATGCCCCTGTTAGCGATGGTTGGGGCGCTGTCGTGCTCGGCGTAGCGGGGCTGGTCTTGCTTGGCGCGCTCGCGTGACTTCTCCCTGGCCGCGGCATAGCCGCCCTCGTATCTGGCGAGAACCCCGCCTCCGCTGCCCCATCTAATCGAAGTGCCCGCCCTCACGTCCGTGTGCCCGCCTCGAAGATGCCCAGCGATCTCGCGCATTCGTTGGCCGTCCTTCGCGCGCTCGTCCGAATATCGGTCGTAGCCCAGCGGCCCAGCCTTGGCGCTCCACGAATCGCCATGCACCACCCTATCGTGAGCGCTAGATGGCGTCTCAAAGTCGTGCCGCAGGTGCTCGGGGATCTCGAACGTGGAATGGTTGAGATGCCCAGCCACACGATCGAGTTCATCCGCAAGCTGCAAGTGCTCGCGGGTCGGTTTGCCTGCTCGCGCGTGAGCCGTGCGGAGATCCTCAGCGTAGGCTCTGGCGTCGCGGCGCTTCGACACCGAAGCGTCGCCATGAATCGTGGTACTCCCGTCGTCATGATGCTCTACAACCCGCCACCTTGGCCCCTGCGAGTCTGTGGTGCGCACCACGGTTACGTTGCCTGCGTGATGGTCAACGCTCGCGGGCGTGCCGGCAGAGCCGCCGACGTCCATCGCGACCCCTTGCTTCTGCGCGTCCGTCCTTCGTGGCATGGATACGGCCAGGCTCGGCTCGGCTGCCCTTCGAGCCAGGTCAGCACTGGCGATCTTGGCCCGCGCGGCCTTCTTCTCGCGGCTCGCCTCAAAATCGACATCACGATCTTTGCGGTGCTTCCGCTTCGCTTCGTTCACCTCGGCAAGCGAACGCGGCGCTGGTGCCGACGCCGAAGGGCTCCACGCACCCGCAGCGCGCGGGCCTTCCCCGCGCGCGCCACTTGGCTTGGGCGCTGGGGCTATCGGCATGGCGGGCTTGGGCACGGGGACGACGGGCGGGGGGGCAGGGGGCTTTGGCACTTCGGCCTGCGCCTTATCCCGCGCCGCGAGGCTTCCGCTGGCGTGCCCCCCCCCGGGCGTGAACGTCCCAGCCGACACTTCCAGCTTGCGCAGGGTGTTGTCCCGCCTGTCGCCGCTAATGCTGACAAGCAACGTGTTGTGCCCGCGCTCGTAGGCGCGAAGCGCGGCTACAGCATCTTGGGAAGTCCCCTTCACGCTAATCCAGCCGTAGGCCGTGCCCGTGTCCCCCCGCACGCTGAACTTATGCTTTGCCAGCGCAGGGATCTTCTTGAGGGCTACGCGGATACGTTTGGCCGCCTCTGTGCGGTCCTCGGGCGGGTGCCATCCGGCCGTGGCCTTCGTGCGTGCTTCTGCCTCCTCTGCCGCCGCCTTATCTTGGGCGGCCTTGTCCCGCAGCGCTTCGCGCCTCATCCCTGCGATCTGCTCGGCTGTCTTCGGCCCACCTGGGTCTTCATCCTCCCATCGGTACGACGCGCCGATGTCGTCTGGATCCTTCGCAATTCCGAAGTGCTGGATCGCGCTGGCCGTCCCATCGTCCCACTTCATCCGGTAGACGTAGCCGCTGAATCGGCCAGGCTTCTCAACGCTTGTTATTTCGCCATCACGAGGCTGGTTCGCCATGTCCCCGCGGTAGTGCAGGCGGTCGCCAACGCGCCCAATGCGGCGCCCCTTGGCGTCGCGCTCAACGGCGGCCATCGGCTTCCCGATCAACCCCCGCGTGTGCTCGTACTTCCGAGCGTGCTCCTCGATCCGTTCGCGCTGGCGAGCCGTCCCGTGCTTGCGCACAGCCGCCAGGTCTCGGGACGTGCGCGCCTTGTGCGCATCGAACAGCTCCGCGTGCTCGCGACGCAGCATCGCCTCAAGCGCCTGCTTCGGCACATCCGTCTCGTGCCCCGTCTCGTCGTGCTTGATTCGCAGGGTGTCGCCATCGACCGAGACTACCTCGAAGTGCCCAGCCTGGCCTTCGTGCGCGAGCTGAAACTTGGCGCCTTCGTGGAACTCCTCATGGTGGCCAGCCCCGCGCCCGCCCGTCACGTCGTAAAAGTAGCGCCACTTGCCGTTGGCGGCCCGCACCTTGCGGATGTACTTGTGGCCCGCGCCCTTGACGAGCGCCGAGCCTTGGGCCGCCAGCAAGAGCGCCCCCATCCACTCGGGGAGCTCCACCTCGCCGGGCAGGATGCGCCCCAGGGAGGCCTTCGCAAGCAGAGCGTCGGCCGAACCGAGGATGGCCTGGTGTTCGAGCACGGGGAGCGCCTTCGCGAGACGGTCAGCACATGGCGTCGCAGCGATGTACGCAGCGGCGGCCACAAGCAGAGCTCGCTTCGTTCCGATGTCGATGCCCGTCGTGTCGAGCAGGTCACGGAAAGCCCGCAGCGCCCCTCGCTTCCGGTCCCGTGTGAGAGCCGCGAGGATGCCCGACGCTGGGACGCGCGCCTCCCTGGGCAGCCGGGCCAGGATTGGCGCCAGCGACGGTGCCCCGGCGCCGGTGCGCGTCAAGCTCGGGAACAGCCCCGCTGCGTCCGCTGTCGGCGCCTCGCTTGGCTTAGCCACCGGGTGTGCGAGATCGGGCAACGCCATATTCCACCGTGCCGTCGATTCCGCTAAGCCTACCCCACACCGGGCGCTCGCTCAAAAGCCAAGCAGGTCCCGCAGGATAAGCCGCGCCAAGTCCAGCCCAACGTCAACGTACAGGTCGTGGAACTCCTGCCCGCAATCCGCCAGGTTGGGCGGGTCAGTCGAGAGGGCATTCCACGCACGCACCTGCTCGGCCCTCGCGGCGGGTAGCTTCCCTGCGCCGCGGTGCACGCCCAGCACGCCGTCAGGGTGAATCAGGGACGAGTGCTTCCACGTTACGGCCGCGGCGTTCACGCGGGGCGCTCCGCCACCAACCCGTTCGCGCTCTGCCTCGCGGTCGCTGGCCACCATAGAGCGCAGAACGTCGTGAACGCCCCCGCCCTGCGGAACGTCCGCCAGATCCGCCACCGTCTTTGCCTCATGCTCGCACGCTTCAACCACCTCGGCGTCTTCGTGATCCTCGCCTGCCCCAGAGAACCCCCACGCCAGGCCCCCACGGATTGCCTGGTCGCAAATCCACGCGGCCATCACGGTGTCATCGTGATTGCCGATGCCCTGCACCTTGCCGTCCACGAAGCCGAAGTCCCGCAACTCGGATAGCAGAATGTCCGACTGCTCGATGCTGTACTCGTCTCCCCGTGGGAGTCGGAACTTGCCGTTCTCGATTAAAGGCCTGAGGCTCGGGACTCCGCGCCGAAGGCTGTGCTTCTCCTCGCCAGTGCGATAGGCGCGCACGGGGGCCGCCGACTCCGCGCGCACGGCATCGGCAAAGACTACTTGCATCTGGTTCGACTCGACGTAGACCAGCCCGGCGCCGTAGCGCGCAGACGCCTCTTTGATCGTCTCGACCTGTTGGCGGTAGGACGCGCCGTGGAGCCGGATCAGATCGATCAGGTATCGGTTCTGGTGATCGTCCACGGCGATCACGACGATCACCGTGTAGTCCGCACCCACCTCGGCCGAGATGGCCAGGTCCACGCCGATATAAACGGACCACCCGCGCGCTGCGATGTCGGCCAGGGAGGGCCGCATGACCATCGCCGATTGCATGGTCTCCGGGTGCCGATAGAAAAGCTCCGGGGGGAATAACGATGTCTCGTCAGAGACGGGCTTAAGCTCGATTTCCTGAGCATACGCAAGGCTATTAGCATCGTGCTCGCGTCGGTGCCACGCGGCGTCACGCAACCGGGGCCACAGGTATCGGTCCTCGCCTGTCGCAGGGTCTTTCCAGTGCCCTGGGTAGCTTCGCTGATACCAATCTCCGGGCTGGCGCCCCCTGCGCTCTGCTGCCTCGTGGAGCCGCTGAAGGTCGGCGTGGATGTCGTCGCCGTGCATCGGCGTCCCGACACAGGTTAGCTGAGCATCCCGGGCAGGCAGAAGCATCTTGGTGATGGTGCGGTGCAGGAAGTCCTTGGACTTTGAGCGCTCTGCTGCGCTGTATTGAGAGCTCTCCTTGACCGGATCGTCCACTACGATCCACTGCACATGGGCGCCGCGGAAACTCTTTCCGAAGGTCTGAGCCTCGAAGACCGAGCCGTTCGTGAACCAGATCCGTTCGGTGGTCCAGGTGCGCTCCCATCCGTGCGGGATGATGCTCTCGAGGATTGGGATCTCAGCGGCCGGGGGCATCCTCCACTCGTGCCCGTCCTGGTCCGTGAACGCCTTGCCGTTCTTGAGGATGCGCATCAAGGACGCGACCTGGTTTTCGGTGTTCGACACCAGCAGCCCGCGCGTGTTCGGCTCACGCCAGGACTTCCACAGCGGGTAGGCGTAGCTCCAGAACGCGGACTTGCCGTGACCACGCGCGGCAAGCAGGGCCAGGTGCGAGTGCTCGGCGAGCAGCTCGGACCAGTCGAAGTGGTGCGAACCAACCTCCATGCCGAGGTATGTCCGCATCCAATAGCCGAGGTTCTCCCTGGCCATCTGCGGGCGCCGCCGCTCGATGTACGCAGACGTCTTCACGGAACCACCCGCAGCCGCACAGGCTCAGCCGCAGCCTCGATCCGAAGGGCCGAGACGTGTCCGCAAGAAGCGCAGCGTAGAGGCGTCGGATCCCCTTGGACGTTCACCATGACCACTTCGGCCAAGGTCGCCCACTGCTCCTCGCCGCACGCCGGGCAGTCCCAGCACACCGAACAACACGCAAGGCCAGCGGACCCGTCGAAGTAACGATGCCGCACGCCTTCGACAGGATCGCCGTCGATGAATCCGGCCGTCGCATCGGCCAGCCGCTCCGGCCAGCCGCGACCCGGGGCGACGGGGCCAACGACAAGCCAGACGGGGCGCACGATGCCGAAGGCCTCCATGTGCCAGGTTACGTGTGCTGTCCGGTTGGATATGTCGGGGGTGATGGTGATATCGCCGTATGCGCCGTCGTCTTTAGCCTGCCCGGTTTTGCTATGGCGCCACGCAGGGAGGGCCGGCGCAAGGCGGAGACCAAAGCGGCGCTGGGCGTCGGCGCGGGTCATGCCTCGGCGATGCCGTCGACGCTCTTCAGCGCACGCTTGTCGCCCGATACGACGATCATGTCGGACTCGGCGGCGGCGGCGAAGATTTGGGCCTCGCCGGGGTCGATGGCCTGGATCGGGGTCAACTTGTCGAGCCAGGTGTCGCCGGGCTGGTGCATGACAGGCACCGCGTCCGCGACGGGGATCATGGCGTCGCAGACGTCGGTGCCGAACACCTTCCGGAGCCGGCCGCGGCGCAGCATGTGCGGTAGCGCTGGAAGCCGACCGCACTCGTGCAGGCCGGCCGCGAGCAGTCCAGCGGCCTCCCCGAGCAAGCCCGCCATCTGCAGCTTGCAGAAGGCGTCCGTATCAATGAGGAGCTTCATCGCGCTCCGGATCGCCGAACACGCAGCGGAGCAGAGCACGGTCGCTCTCGGTCGCAGCCAGGAGATCGACGTGGCTGTCGAATAGCTGGCGCAGCTGCTTTCTGGCGCCGGTGCCGCGGTAGAGGGCCTTGACCGCCATCGTCGCCTTTGCGTAGTCGCCCGTGCGGCGAGCCCACGCGAAGATCACCGCGCTCGCGTCAGCGCCGGTCTCGCGTTCGAGCTCAGAAGCCACGCGTGCGAGCTCCTTGAAGCTGGCGCCGGCGATGCTTGGTACCGCGTCGCCGCCGATGAGCAGGCGGGTGGCGTACTGGTCTGCTCCGCGTTCGATCTCGGTGTCGTCGGCGATCTCCTCTTCCTCGTCCACGACGGGCTGGTCGGGCGCGCAGTCGCCCGCAGCGACATGCCCCGCCTCGTGGGCGACCAGAAATGCGGCACGCCCCGGTTCGTCGTGCTTGTGGCCGAGTAGAATCACGGGGCGCCCTTCGACCACGCAGGCGATGCCCTGGAAGCTGGGTGCTGGGAGCTCCTCGAGGGGCACGACCGGGATGCCCCGTTTCCACAGGTCGGCCACCATCTCGCCAAGCGTCACAGCGGACCCGGTGCGCTCGATCAGGTCACGCCAAGCGATGCCATCTGCTGGAGGGACCACCACGTCGGACGTCGTATCGCGCAGGCTCCGAACGACCGCCCCGCCAATCCGCATGGCCGTGTGGATCGCGGGCCCGAGCCGGTCTCGGTCCACATCCCGAACTCGCCTGAGCTGGGCGCCCGGGTACGCCGGCGGGGCAAGCGCGGTGCCCGCGTCCCTAACCGCGGCGAGCGGCAACCCCAGGAATCGCGCTACGCGGATCTCGACGTCTTGGAGAAGACTAGAATCCTCGGCGCAGCTGTCTTCCCACCATTCCGGCAGGATCGCTGGACGCACGAGTTCCTTCTTGAACCCGGCGCGGGACAAGCGGCGCATCATGGTCGTGAAGGTGTGCTTCGTCAGCGGAGGACTCCGTTCGTTGTGCGCTCCTCGGTATCACCAGCGGGCCTGCGCCCGGACGGCGTGATGCGCGTCCTCACGTCGAGCCCGGGCGCGGTATTGTAGCACCCTACGATGCTGAACACCACGCCTGCGTCAGGTGAGAACCCCGCCGGGCCTGCATCGACGGAGGCGTCGGCGGTTCCGATCGCGACGGCGCCAAACGCCCAGACCGTCCTTGAGTTAAATAGCAGCCATCGCAGCAGCGGTCTCCGAGCGGCCGTTGTTAAATAAGCCCCCGTGCTCTCTGCCCGCTCTCGGCCCTGGAGAGCACTTCGGGCCCCGAGAGGAGGCGACCCCGGCACCCGACGTGATCTCAGCCGCCGCCCGGCCGAGAGCCGGCGGCGACGACCGCGAGCCGCAAACGCCCGCCACGACTGGCCCCGGAAGGCGAAAGCCCCGACCGTTTCCGATCGGGGCTTCCGTTAAACGACGCGGGGCGACCGGTTGGTCGCCCCGCTAAAATGGCTCCTCGTGTTGGCGGAAGGGCCGGTGGAGCGGGATCACGCGCAATTTCTGCGGCTCGATGTGCGGGTAGCCGAGATGCACGAGCGCCCGAGACAAGCCGCGGTTCATTCTCACGGCTTCCGTCACGGTAAATCGCCAGCCGCAGACGCACTCTACCTCGCCTCCGCAACCGACCGGCGCCCCGGAGCCTGGGCACCGATCGTCACGGGGCGCTTCTGGACGCTTCTGGACGCTCCTGTTGACCAGCTCGGCCAGGGCTCGAGCGGTCCCCCGAGACCTCCTCCTCCAGGCATCCAACTGCATTTTATGTCTCTTGTCGTCCATAGCTTTGCTCACACTCCGCCTCCCATCAAATCGAGCTGGTGCCCGATGGCCTTCTCAGGCATCACGCCTCCTCGTCTTCTTCGATGCTCTCGGCCTCAATGACCGCCCGAGCCAAGGCGTGGAGCTTGTGAGGGGGCAGGTCTTGCTCGTGAACGGGCGCAGGCAGGTTCAGCGCTGCGACCTTGCCGCCAGCTATCGCAGTTCCACCCACGGCCACGTTGACGGACGATCCGCCACCGTCGCCCATAACGACCTTCCGCAAGCCCTCCAGGGCAGCCGTTCGCTCGCGCAACTTCGGGCACTCCGGGTCTGCAGCCGAGCGCTCGACTTCTCCGATCACGTCGTGGAGGGCTCGCCAGGCAGCGAACTCAACCATCGTCTTCTGGGTCTCGACAAGCTCGCGAACGCGAGGCGGCAAACCCACTAATTCCAGGTCTCGGTAGACGGTCGAACACGAAATGCCGTGCTCGGCCGCGCTCGCCTTGATGCTTCCTATCTGGAGTACCGTCGCGGCCACCCTCTCGGCTCGCTCTCGGCGCTCTTGCTCGCGGGTCTTGACCTGCTCCAGCTCGAACCGCTCGCGGAGGTCCGCATCCTCGGTTATGCGGAGCAATATCGGTTTCCCGACGCGGAACTTTGCCAGGATCTTCTTCTGCGACATCCCCGCGGCCAGGGCAGCGAGAATGGCGAAGGCTCGTCCGTCAACGCCTTGTTTGCGATACTCCTTCAATTTCGGACCCTTGCGATTTCGGGAGTCCCCAATCTTACCAGCCTAACGCAGTCCCATTCCCGAAAATTGACGAGGCTCGCAACAAATTGACGAGGCTCAAAGCATGGCGCCCCTCAGCCGCGCACCTCAGACAGCAACTCGCGAGCCCTGGCCAGCACGTCAGCCTGCACCTCGAGGAGCGTACCGCCCACGAAGTAGGGCCACTGGTGCGAGTGCAGGCGGTCCGCCGTGAGCAGGGCCACCTCGACATCGCATCGGCGAGCCGCAGCCCGAGCAGCGGTCTCGTGGGCCTCGGCCTCGACTTCTTCGGAGCGGCGCCACATCTCGGACGGCCCCCAGCACGCGACGGCCAGGGCGACGAGCGCCACCGGAGCGGCCCACCCGAGCGGGCAGCCTAGAGCCTGGGCCACACCCCCACCGATGGAGGCCAGCACGGCCAGCGCCACGAGCACAGGCCCGCCGAGATAGTAGGCGATCCAACGCAGTCGCCCGCGCTCCTCCTGCCGACGCGCGTGGCAGAGTTCGTGGGCGAGCAAGCACACGGTCCTCTCCGTGGCAGAGAGCAGCCCGCCCGCGATGGCGGCCTCGGCGAGGTAGATGGTCCGCCCTGAGATCACCCCAGGCACGCCGATAGGCACAGCCGCCGAGCGCTGGCGAGACCACCCCAGGCGGAGGAGCCACCGAGGCCAGCGGGCGATGGACCACCCGAGCCTGGCCACCTCAGCGAGGAGCAGGGCGTGGCGCTCCCCGAGGCTCAGGCCTGGGGCGAGGTGGGCGATCACGATCTCCGCTCCCGCCCGAGGGCGTCGATCTGGTCCCCGAGGCGATCCAGCCGCCCCTCGTAGCGGACCAGGGCCTCACGGATCGCACCCAGGCTCGCGTCGATCGACGCTACGTGGGCGAGTTGGGTCTCGATCACGTCGAGCCGCGTCGAGACGGCGCCCCGCTCGCGCCCTTCACGCTCGGCTCGGACGCGGCCGGACACCAGCACGGTCACGATGGCGGCGGCCCCAGCGACCACGCCAGTGATAGCCAGCACGTCGATCACCGGCTCGCCTCGGCCAGCACAGCGCTCGCTGCCACTCCGCAGGTGGACGGCCGCGAGTCCACGGCGCCATAGTCGGGCCAGCACAGCGTAACTTCTCCAGCGGGGCCATCGCCTAGCCGCGCCCCCTGAACCAGCACAGCCTTCGGTGGCTGGGCCGGGCTCTTCGCACGGCGCCGCACAATCTTCCGGAGTTTTCTCATCTCGCAGCCTCCACGCCCATCCATCCAGCGCCCACAATAGCGGCGCCAAAGACCACCCCGGCAGCCAGCGGACGTAGCACGTCACGCTCACAGGCTGGGCACACGACCTCGCCCACCAGCCGCAGCCGGTCAGCCGCAGCCCGCAGGTCGGCCGCAGCCCGGGCGGCCTGAGCCGCGAGCGCCGCCCGAAGCCGCGCCACATCGGCCCGCAGGGCCACGCCCTCGGCTTCGAGGCCGGCGGACCACCGGCGTATCGCGTCGTAGCGCTCCACGGTGAGGGCCACCCGGTCAGCGCGGCAGACGCAGCCGGCCGGCAGACGCAGGGCCCGCGACCCCTGGGCGGCATAGTGCTCCTGCGTCGGGCACTCCACGGCAGGCGCCGCGAGCAGCACGGCCAAAGTCAGCACACAGGACATGGCGCCCGACCCTGCGGGAATGGTCCCCCCGGAGACCAACATGCCCGATGGACGACGGCGTTCCCGCCCACGGGGTCGAGGATAAGCCAGCACGGATCGTAATCCTCGGCGACGACCCGCCCGCACACAGCACAAATTATCGGCGCATCATCGCGCACCGGAGGCTTGTGTTTATTCGCCACCGCGGCTTCCCTCCTGGCCCCACTGGCCATCATCTAGGAAGGGCCCGTCGCCGTCCCAGCGCACGCCTTCGACCTTGGCCCGAGCCACGCGGCCAGCCTCGGCGATCTCCTCGTCGGCT
>Ga0307992_1002432_pt1 | contig 10607 bp, 2 predicted proteins | sample EllFjometagen133_FD_203162 | JGI IMG/M metagenome (GOLD analysis project Ga0307992, IMG submission 203162) | Marine microbial communities from Ellis Fjord, Antarctic Ocean - #133 | ecosystem: Environmental > Aquatic > Marine > Unclassified | place: Southern Ocean | collected 2014-10-08
CTGATAATCAAACTTACTACGGAAGCTGCTCACCGGTTGTAGATAACGCAAACGTTGGATCACTTCACTGCGATCATAATCAGAGCCGTACCAGAGTGTTCCGCCAGCAATGGAGGTCAGGCCGCTACGGTGGGTCAAAAGGTCCATAATGGTCATTTCTTTTGTTACCCAGGGATCACTCATCTGAAAGTTCGGCAGATAGTTGATTACCTTGTCCTGCCAGTTGATACGTCCGTCTGCTTCCAATAATGCCAGACCCAGACCTGTGAATGATTTTGAGATAGAGGCGATCCCAAAAAGTGTATTCTCATCAACAGGATCCTCTCCCCCCAGCATCCTGACCCCGTAACCCTTCATGAATTCAATATCACTGCTGTTTACAATGGCCACGGAAACACCTGGTACTTGAAAACTCTCCATCAAGACCTGTGTCCACTGATCGATGGCATCATGATCGAATTTGGCTTGTCCTTGCAGAGCAACGGCCACTAAAATGAGCAGTGCATGTAGAGATTTCTTCATCATGAGTATCCTTGTATGTGTGGGATCCGCATGGTCGGAGCGGATCGAGCCGGGTACAAATTAGTCATGGCATCATTGTACAGCTAATAGAACAAACTTTAATCGGAATATGAAAGCGTTGATGATCATGCTGCCTACTTGAGAGGCGGAGGTTGTTCCAAGATCATTGACGTTTTATCCAATACAATAGAATAATATTACAATTGAATTGAGGTAGTCAACTATTGCTGGCCCCCAGCACTTTTGGATGACACAAAAAGGGCCAGTCAATGACCGGCCCTTTTTCTATTTATGTTATCTGAATCTTACTTCAGATATAACATCTTAATCGTCTCAGAATAACTACCTGCGTGGAGACGGCAGAAGTACAGACCAGTACTTACGATCTTATCGTTCGTATTTCTTCCGTTCCAGACATACTCATACCAACCGGGTTGTTGGGCCATCAATGCGACTGACTGGACCTGACGACCTTTAATGTCGTAAATCACCATATGTACATCCGAGGCTTCGGGCAAACCAAAGCGAATGGTAGTCGTTGGGTTGAATGGATTGGGGAAGTTCTGTTGTAGAGAAAATTCCTGTGGAAGCGCTAGGTCGGAGAAAATGCTCACTGGTGAAGCATCAATCGAGACGAACTGTGGTCCATTAGACGCTGGCGTCTCATGCATATCATCCATTGCAGAAACCCACCATGTGAATTCTCCGCCTGACAAGCCAAGGAAGTCTAAACCATCAAACAAGTGCTGATAGCTGATCTCAAAGGCAGTACCATCTACGATTGAATCCATAAACGTGCCTTCTGCCAAGGTACTATCCAGTGAAGCGGTAACTCTATACCTGAGCAAATCCAGATCTATATCTGTAGCAGCATCCCATGCAAGGGTCAGCACACCTGTGCCAATATTCTCATGAGTGATCACAACAGATTCTGTGACTGGGTGCATCTCGAAATCCTCAGGGGCATGCGGTACAAATTCTGGCGCTGGAGCCCAACTGCGGAAGTACTCGATAGCACCGCCACCTGAACCCCACTCTTCGAAATAGACATCATAGTAGAGACCCGTACTCATGACGAAGAGCGACAGAGTCTCACCAGGTAAGTCCCTGAGTCTATTCCCCATGGCAGCTTTCAAGTCCGTGTAGGCAGATCTGGTGTCCTGATCCTGTGTAAATCCACGGGCCCATAAGGTTCCCTCAGGGCTAACATTTTGAGATGGAGCTGTTTCTGTGTCAGCATTGATGAGAACACCACCCTCGGGCAGACGCGTAAGCGCTACATTCTCGGCAATACGATCCTGGAATGCAGGATCCATATAGTCCGATGTAGCTTCTCGATAGAGATGTCCTGCAGGAATCCTTAGATAGCTAAAAGTTCCGCCATTGTTTTGACCCCAGCTTCTCCAATAGACATCAAAGAAGGCATCTATCTCTTCAACATAGAGTGAACTGACCTGTCCAGCAATATCTCTGCGTTCACCATCATCCCAGGTTGTTCCAAAGGGTGCATAGGCATCCATATTGGCCTGATCTGAGGTAAAACCACGCGCCCAGAAAGTGCCCGTAGGAGCAGCTGTTTCGCTGTCATCAAAATCGAGATAGGCGTTATAGATATAGCCACCATCATTTCCACGGGTGATAGCTACATTCTCGGAGATATGATCGAGATTTTCAGGACCATTACCGCTGGCATAGGCCTGTCTCATGAAATAAACCATCTCTGCATTCTCGACGTACATGGGTGGATCTACAGGGGTACGAAGATAGGCAAAACCAGGGTTTCCTTCTCTATCATCACGATCTTCACCAGAACTCCAGGAAATCCATTGGATATCAAAGTGTAGATCGTCCTCAGGAATCCAGAGGGAAAGCACTTGACCAGGTAAATCTCTGCGCTGATCGTCACCTACAATTTGATCGAAGGCAAGATATTCATGTGGCGACAAAACTTCATCCGTTGGACCAACGGCCCAGAATGTTCCAGCTGGGCTTTGACCCGGAATAAATTCACTTTCTGTACGGGGATTAAAGATCGATCCATCTTCACCTCTGGTGATAGCAACCTCAGGTGTGATTTGATCCCAGAATAGTGAATCAGCTGAATCTGCACCATCAGGTTTTTCAAACAGAATAGCGGTTGGATTAATTTCGTAGTTTGGTGCAGGCACCTCACGACGCAGATAAGAGAATCCACGATTTCCATCCTCTTCATCATCTCCTGATGACCAACTCAGCCATTCAATATTGAAATAGCGGTTTTCCAAAGGTAGATAGAGTGATGTCACTCTGCCCGGCAACTCACGACGTTCGCCGGAACCCACCACTTCGTCAAATACTCTGTACTGTCCTTCTTGCTCAACTTCAGCAGTGAGTCCATAGGTCCACAAGGTATTGAGGGGACTCACACCTGACTGGAAGTCCATTTCAAAAGCTGCATTGTAAATGGGTTGACGAACACCCCTGGTGATGATCACATCAGGGGTGATCATGTCCATAAAGGGAAGCTCATTGGGTGACCCATCTGGCTTTGTAAACAGGACCAGGTCTGGATCATTTTCAAAAGGTGGTGCATCAACAGCCTGACGGACATAACTGAAACCGGCACCATATTCTTCTCGACGATCTTCTTCACCGGAACGTGACCAGCTCAGCCAGGTTACATCATAATACAGGCTATCGTCCATAAGGAATAGTGAGAGCGTTCTTCCTGGAAGATCATTCCGCTCTCCATCACCAACAGTCACATCAAAAGGAGCATACATTTCAGCAAATCTGACGCCCTCTGTAGGACCCTCAGCCCATAGTGTCATTTCAGGGCTGACTCCAGATTCATATTCATTTTCCAGTGCACCATTGTAGATAGGATGGTTGTACCCGCGTGTAATTGCCACGGTATTGGAAATCCAATCCCAGGTATCTGGATCATCAAAATCTGAGTAATTCTGCTTCTCAAAGAAAACAATAGATGTATCAGAGAATGCCTCAGGCATGTCTGCCGGTCTACGCAGGTAGGAGAAACCGCCTCCATCATCGCTTGTCCAGGACTGAAATCTTACATCAAAGAAAAGACTATCCTCAGGCAACCAGAGTGATAGGACTTTTCCTGGCAATTCCCGGCGTTCTCCACTTCCAACAGTGATACCAAAAGCTTGATATTGACTTGGAGCGAAAACATCCTGGGTCAAGCCTCTTGCCCACATCGTCTTGGCTGGGCTCAAGTCACTGTGATATTCCATTTCAAGAATGGGGTTATAGAGTGGTCCAGAATCACCTCGATAAATGGCCACTGAATCTGTAATCACATCCCAGAGCAGGGAAGAATCCAAGACGGCGTAATCATCCTTCTGGAAAAATATAAGTCCGGAATCTGCATCAAATAGAGGATCAGAAACCTCGGTACGACGATAAGAAAACCCGCCGCCTTCCTGGTTGCTTTTCCAGGTCAGCCATTCCACATCAAAATAGAGAGTATCTGCTGGAATGAATAGAGACACGGTTCGACCGGGAAGTGTAGTACGCTCTCCATCGCCAACAACCTCATCGAAACTGCTGTAGTCCCATTGTGAATTCTGGGATGCTGTTGCGCCAAGTGCCCACTGTGTTCCCTGGGGACTGCCACTGTTTTCTTCATAACCCTCTTCCCAATAGGCGTTGAAAATGGGATGGGATTCACCACGTGTAAGCCATACTTCTGGTGTGATTCGATCCTGAGCAGTGCTATCATACGGATTAGCATAATCATGTTTGATGAAGTGTACGACTGAAGGATCCATGGGATATTCTGGAGGAGATGCCGGCGTACGTACATAGGAAAAACCACCGGTACGGCTGGTTGTCCAAGTCACCCAATGTACATCAAAGTACAGGTTTGATTCTGGAATGAATAGGGAGAGCGTCCTGCCAGGTAGTTCTCTGCGTTCGTTGTTGCTCACGATATTACCAAAAGGAGCATAGGCATAAGGAGTCATCTGTCCAGCAGTTGTTCCCATGGCCCACTGAGTTCCTACAGGGCTTACATAGTCTTCGTAACCCTCTTCCTGAAGCGGATTAAAAATGGGGTTTTCATCGCCACGAGTAATAGCGATATCATTGGTGATTCTATCCCATTGAGTGGTATCAGAAGAAGAGGAATAGGCGTCCTTGATAAAATAGACTGCCAGTGGATCATCTTCAAATGTGGGAGCAGAAGCGTCCCGCCTGATATAGGCAAAACCACCCTCCTGGTTGGTCCATTCCGCCCATTCAATATCAAAGAAGAGATCTTCCTCAGGTAACCAGAGTGACATCATCTGACCTGGCATGATGTCGTTATTATTCCCTGTCGCCGATTCAAAATTCACGTAATCCCAAGAATGATGCTGATGTTCAGTGGGACCGTTAGCCCAAAGGGTACCAGTGGGACTTAAGTAACGTTGATAAGATTCTTCAGTAGTTGCATTGAAGATTCCATCCTCATCACTGGTGAGTGCAACAGAGTCAGAGATCATATCCTGCCAGAGTGGATCATCGCCATTCACGCCATCATACTTGATAAAATAGACTGCATCTGGATCTTGATGAAATACTGGAGCATTGGCAGGTTTGCGAAGATAAGAAAAACCGCCGGTTTCATCACTGGTCCAGGTTAGCCATTGTACATCATAATAGCTTGTATCTGCAGATTTGATCACCATGAGTGACATATTATCGCCAGGGATTTCATTTCTGTCGTTTGGAACCAGATGCTGGAAGGGGACATAGGTGAAGGGACCCGCTGTAGCCTGGGTGAAACCCCTTGCCCAGAATGTATTGACTGGACTGAGACCGTCCTCTACACCCGCTTCTAGAGCAGCATTATATATTGGACCTGACCCATTGCGGTAGAGGGCAACATTGTCTGAAATCCAATCCCAATCTGAGCTGTCAGATTCATCTGTATTGGCTGGCTTTAAATAATATGTCCAATCACTTTCGTCCATGAAGACAGGTGCTGTTTCCTCTGTGCGAGTGTAGGAAAAACCACCACCGCCACCAGATTTCCAGGTCATGAAGTGGACGTCGAAATAGGTATCCAAATCCTCAACGTAGAGCGAAAATGTACGTCCAGGTAGGGAACGAAGAGAGTTTTCGCCACCTGCAGCACTTAGGAAATCCATGTAATCGGAGGGATACATTTGTTCCGCAGTAGAACCAGATGCCCAGCTTGTTCTAACAGGGCTGGAGAAATTCGATGCTTCTTCTTCGAACAGGGGATTGTAAATAGGTCCGCTTGAACCACGGATTATGGCAACGGAATCACTGATCATATCCCAAATAGCAGGATCAGAGACATCTGAGTAATTGAGATTTCTATAATAAACGATATCAGGATCAAATACAGTTGTTGGTTCTACAACGGGTGTCCTGGAATAGGCAAAACCACCCCCATTTTGATTGGAGGTCCAGTGATACCATTCCACATCGAAGTAAAGATTCGAATCAGGAATGTACAGTGACATCACCTCACCTACAATATCCTCCATCTGTCTTTCGGCAGCAGGATAAATATCATCGAATTGTGCGTAATGGATGGGACTGACTTCAGCAGGCGTAGGACCATTGGCCCAGAGGGTGCGAATAGGACTGAGGCCACTTTGTGGACCTTCTTCCTCAGCTACGTTGAATATTTTGCCTGAGTTATTTCGCCAGATGGCAATATCATTTGTTATCCAGTCAAAATTATCTGGATCGTTTTCAGCATGGTCCACTTTTTGGAAATAGATCGCGTTGGGATCACCTATTACCACAGGTTCCACCGGTCGGCGTATGTAAGCAAAACCTCCACCATTCTGACCACTTGTCCAGCTTACAAATTCAATATCCCAATAAGAATTATCCTCCGCAACGAACATGGAGAGTGTCTGGTTTGGTAGATATTCACGATTGTTGTCTGTGATCTCAGAAAAAGAACTGTTGTAGTAAAAAGGGGTTACTTCTGCTGGTACGGGTCCATATGCCCAAAAAGTACCCTCAGGACTCATATTTCCATCAGGTCCTTCTTGTTCTGTAACCGGGTTATAGAGTGATCCATAATTGTCACGCCAGATAGCTACATTCTCACTCACCCAATCCCAGGCGCTTGAGTCACTATCGGCATAATTATTTTTTTGGAAATAAACGACATTGGGTTCTTCCTCAAACAGGGGTGCTTGAGCAGGAGTCCGATTGTAAGCGAACCCACCAGATACCTCTGCTTGACCCTCGCCACCACCAGATGTCCAACTGACCCATTCGATATCAAAGAACAGGCTATCCTCAACCACGAATAATGACATGGTTTGATCAGGGAGGTCATTGCGCTGTCCTGAAGGTACAATCACGCCAAAAGGAAGATAGGTGAATGGATTGGCAGTTAGGGGTGTTGGACCGTATGCCCACAAGGTTCCCTCTGGACTCACCTCTTCATCGAACTCTTCTTCGGTAAAACCGTTAAAAATCGGTCCATAAAAATCTCGAGTGATCCCGACTTCAGTCGTAATTGAATCAATATAGGCCGATGAATCTGACCAGGTCACATCGTCTGGTTTTTCAAAATAAATCGTCTGTGCAGATAAATTGCTTATTGCGATAAGCAAAATAATCGCTGTTAAAATGAATGAATGTTTTCTGTTAATCATTGTTTATTTCTCCGTAGTATCTATTCATGCAAAAATCAATTCTTAATTGGGACACATATTATCATAAATACAGCCATATCCAAGACGGATGTATCTAGTTATTATTGGTAAAAAATGAGAAATTAGTAAGATGGTACAATCCCAGTACGCTATCCTGGGAATGTACCATTCAGTACAAAATGGCTCAGGTCACATCACACACTGATTAAGAATAGCATTCTGTCGCATGACGGCGAATTCAGAGTTTGACAGGTTTTTATACGCATTCCGTCACACGAATTCCTCATGAAAAATTATGGGTAATTCAATATTCGGGATACACTATAAACCTATAAAATCTACAGAGGGTTGAACGATACTCTTATGAAAAAGAAGCATGTAGCATCTGACATTTTTAAAATTCTCCTGGTCCTGGCTGGTGTTGAATATGGTGTCATGCATCTATTGTCTCAAATGGGACAATGGGATTACATCTGGATGAGTATTCTCTTAGATGCCAGCATTTTGACCATGGTCTCAACGACCATTCTCTATTTCTGGCTGATAAAGCCAACCATAAAGCGGCTATTGCCTCAGTCTGTGGACGATTCAAATCCCTTCAACATATAATTACTACAGTTTTCCATACTCATATTAAAATCTGGGCCTATCGTTTTCCTCGTGGAAGTGGTTACCATGCTCCTGTTGATTGCTTCAGTAGATTTGACATCAAGACTTGGTAGTTTAATGGACGCTATGGTTGTGAGCTTAGTCTCGGCCCCCTCATCTATATTTGGGTAATAAGACCTCTGTATTTCCGTTCAGACAGATTTCTAGAGGTCAATACAAAGACGAAACTCCAACTCATAGTGAAGCGATTTATCCTCTTTTTCCTCCCATCATCACTCATTTTTATCATTGCAGTCGTTGCGACTCAGCGACTGACCATGAATGCGAAAATTGAAAGTGTGAGAAATTCTGAAACACTCAGCATTAGAAAACAAAAAGACATCATCATAAATAATCTTACCCACATTTTTTCAGATCTGACCTTTCTGGCGAACCAACAAGATCTGACCAGAATCAGTGATTCCATAAGTATGACTGGGCGTCGCTTTCTGGGAATAGATTTCAAGTTATTTTTGGAAAGTAAATCGGTATATGATCAAATCCGTTTCATCAATCCTGAAGGAATGGAAATGGTTCGGGCGAATTTTAATAGCGGATCACCGGCCATCGTTTCTGCAGATCAACTTCAGTCAAAAAAGCACCGCTACTATTTTACAAAAACTGTGAGCTGGCAAAAAAGCGAGGTCTTTATCTCGCCCATGGATTTAAATATGGAGCACGGCGAAATTGAAATCCCACGTAAGCCCGTCATTCGTTTTGGGACCCCGGTTATCAATGATGCCGGAGAAAATCGTGGATTGGTTATGTTGAGCTATCTGGGCAATACGCTCATAAATGAATTCACAGCAACATCCTCTAAAAGACAGAGCGAATTTATGCTCCTTAATTCTGAGGGTTATTGGTTGATCAGCCCTTGCCCAGAGGACGACTGGGCCTTTATGTATGACGAAAGGCTCCATCGTACATTTGGTAACGATCATCCCCAGGCCTGGGAAAAATATCCCGATCTGAATCAGGTCACTTTGTTGAGAATGGTAGGATGTATACTTATGATACGTTCCATCCAAGAGAATTGCTCATTGAGGCGGGGATGGGGTCTAACACTTCCTCGGAAGGTTTTCTTGCACATATCAACTCTAGAGAGCTTACCTGAAAAATTGTCTCGTGTATTTCTCCCGAGGTGCTGAAGGACCTATCACGTAATTCATTTAAACAACTCCAGTTATTCTATATCCTGATATTTCTGTTTCTTGTCACCGGATCCTGGACGTTAGCCTTTGTCATGGCGACTCGTAAAATGTCGCAAGAGGCGTTGTTGACCAGTGAAAACAACTATCGGAAGATTATCGATGAATCCATCAGCACGATTTTTACAACGAATGTTCATGGGGAATTAACCTATATCAATCCTTCTGCCAAGGGTCTCACTGGTTTTTCAGCAAAAGAATTGTTTGAGAAGACTTTTACAGAAATAATTCGCGAGGATTGGCAGGAAAAGGTCCGACTTTTTTACTATGAACAATTTCATGAACGTAAGCTTGAAACCGCGTTGGAATTCCCGAATATTACCAAGTCTGGGAAGGAAAAATGGGTCGAACAACTCGCTTCGTTATTGATAGACGATGATGATCGGGTCATTGGTTTTCAAAGTATTGTGTATGACGTTTCTGAAAGGAAAAAAGTAGAGAAAGAACTATTCATGGCCAAACAGTTGGCTGAGGAAGCGAGTCAACTGAAAAGTGAATTTCTGGCGAACATGAGCCATGAGTTACGCACTCCCTTAAATTCAGTCATCGGATTTTCGAATGTCCTTTTGAAGAAGAACGAGGAAAGTCTGGGCGAGAATGATAAAAACTATTTGCAGCGAATTCTGGCAAATGGAAAGCATTTACTTGATCTAATCAACAATGATCTAGATCTTTCAAAAATTGAAGCAGGTCGTGTTGAATTAGAATTTGTTAATATTTCACTCAAAGATTTGGTAAGTGATATAATTGGTCAACTTGAGGGACAGGTTCAGGACAAAGATTTCAAATTAGTAACCCAGATTCCTGAAAATATTGCCATGGTTCAGACTGATCCAGGTAAGCTCAAGCAAGTCATTTTAAACCTGCTTAGCAATGCTATTAAGTTCACATCTGAGGGTGCCGTGACGGTTAGTATTGAAACCAATGAGGCTACAAATCAGCCTATTCTGATTAGTGTTCGGGACACAGGTATTGGTATTCCCAAGAATCGACTCGAATCTGTATTTGATGAGTTTCAGCAAGTTGACTCCAGTACTGCCCGAAAATATGGAGGAACGGGTCTGGGCTTAGCCATCAGCAAATCCTTATGTGAACTTATGGGTTACGAGCTGAGTGTTGAGAGCAAGGTGGGGGAGGGAAGTCTCTTTTCAATCCTGCTAAATGCACCAGAGGTCGTTGTTCCTTCAAGTTCTTCGAGAATTGAAAAAAGAAAGAAAGCTCGCTCGGAAAATGGCTTCGGGACTGAAGGTGCAATTCTGGACAAGCGCATCCTCATAATCGATGATAATCTGGATTCTCGTATACTTATTGAACAGACTCTCAAGGAAGAGGGGTGTCGCATTTTTCAGGCTGAAGATGGTTTTAAGGGATTTGATCTAGCGGTGCAGGAGCGACCCGATCTAATAATTTTGGACTTGAAAATGAAAGAAACATCTGGTCAGGAAGTGTTAGCTCGACTCAAGGCCAATCGTGGCACCAAAGATATTCCCGTCATCATAGTCAGCATCGTAGCCCTGGAGAATAAAGCCAACCTGGGAGAGGCTGCCGATTTCGTGCAAAAACCTATCAAACGTGAGGCCCTGGTGTGGGCGGT
>Ga0307992_1002433_pt1 | contig 10605 bp, 9 predicted proteins | sample EllFjometagen133_FD_203162 | JGI IMG/M metagenome (GOLD analysis project Ga0307992, IMG submission 203162) | Marine microbial communities from Ellis Fjord, Antarctic Ocean - #133 | ecosystem: Environmental > Aquatic > Marine > Unclassified | place: Southern Ocean | collected 2014-10-08
AGGTTGCATTTTGCGACATTCGTAATCTCCCGCACGCTTACCGCAGCATAGCCTTTTTGAGCAAACAGCGTCTCGGCGACCTCCAACAGACGATCCCGGGTTGTTTTGCTTCTGTTGTCAGAAAGCATAGTGTGTATTCCTTTCAGCGGGAATATATGTATTAAACGAACGTTTGATTGTCAATACTTTTTTTGTTTGGTGAGGACTTTTTTTCGAGTTGTTCTTTTTTAAATTTTTCGACAGGAAAGAGATTATCGGTCAGACAGCCTCCTGTTGAGATATGACGAGAAAGTGAGATCGTTTCTTTTACAAGGGATGCCCGCATAAAAGAGAATCAGAAATGCTGCAGGGATCAATCGATAAGGGCCGGAATGCCCTGTACTAATATAACTCGAAGTGTGTTGCTGAATTGAACAGCGAGCGAATAAAAAATAAACACTTTCCTTAACAATAGGAGCTCCCCCGCAACTTGTTGCGGGGGAGCTCCTATTGGGCAGGGTTGCTGATAGCAGGAAAATCTTGTGTGACGCAAGCACAAACGGTCAGGGCCACCAGAAAAACTGGTGGCCCTGATTATTACATGTAAGTTTAAAAGTTAAAGCTTGCGCCCGGTGTTAAAGATTCTTTCTCAGAACCCTAATTCAATATACCCAGGAACACGCCACCCGCGATTGCCGCTCCTATGGCACCTGCTACGTTAGGTCCCATGGCATGCATAAGGAGGAAATTTTGTTTGTTTTCCTTCTGACCCAGAACCTGCACAACCCTCGCAGACATGGGGACAGCAGATACGCCCGCTGCGCCTATCATTGGATTCAACTTCACTTTAAGGAAAAGATTCATGAATTTGCAAAGGAGAACACCGGCACCCGCCGCACTGGCAAAAGCCACAACGCCAAGGACAAGAATCAGCAGGGTCGAGGGTCGCAGAAAGTTTTGAGCCGGCATTGATGCTCCTATGGCAAGAGTAAGGAATATGGTTATGATGTCAACAAAGGTTGTCTGGGCTGTTTTGTTCAGCCGTTCGGTAACGCCGGATTCTCTGAAAAGATTACCCACCATAAAACATCCGATAAGAGGAGCGGAAGACGGCACCATCAATACGACAATAATAGTCGTAAGCAGAGGGAAGACTACCTTTTCCAGTTTCGATACCTTCCGAAGCGAAGGTTTCATATATATCTGGCGCTCCTTCTTAGTGGTAAGAAGATAGATAACAGGAGGCAGAATAACGGGTACAAGTGCCATATAAGAGTAACATGCTACAGCGGTGGCGCCTATAATGTGTGGGGCGAGCAGAGAAGTGACGTATATGGTGGTGGGCCCCTCAGCACCACCTATTATTCCTATGGACGCCGCCTCCGGAAAAGTGAAACCAAACATCAACGCCATAAAGAATGCGAAATAAACCCCGAACTGTGCGGCAGCGCCAAGAAGCAGGGTTTTTGGATTGGCAAGCATGGGCCCAAAATCCGTGAGCGCTCCCAGACAAAGAAACATCAGAGGAGGCAGCATCTGCCACATAACCCCGTACTTAAAAACTCTGGAAAGTAATCCTACAGGTCTTGTGGGTAGAACAGCCTGATCAGTCTGTTCCATCGTTATAATCTTACCTATAGCATCTCCTTCATCAATATGTTGTCCCTTAGACAGTTTCAGAGAATCAATCCTGCCAAAAACGGGAGTTACAACCTCTCCCGAATCGAGTTTGCATACAACCCCGCCTTTTCCAAAGGAGTCCCCCTCCTGCATTTGTACTTCCATTACAGTACCCGCCTGCGGAGCTCTGAGGGTCATTTCATAATCCATCATGCCGCCAAGAGGCAGATTGACCAGCATCATGCCGAACCCTATGGGTATCAGCAAAAGGGGCTCCATATTCTTGGAAATTGCCAGATAAATGAATACCAAGCCTATAACAATCATAAGGGCATTGCCCCAGTAAAACAGGCCGAAGCCACTTTCAAGTAATCCGAACATTGTTATACCTCCGATAACAGCTTTTTAGATATTGTTCTTCCAAAAATGAATTTTTAAAGAAAGACCACCATCTAACCCGCAATCCAGAAAGGAGCGCTTTTCAAAAGCCCAAGAAAATTAACAGACTATACGGAAATGTACTAAACATGCACGATATGGAATTAAACTCTTATGACATATAAGTGCGGAAAACTGCCAATTTCTGGGTGGAATTTAGATGATGTCAAACAAAGACAAACCGTTAATTTTTGGCACCGGTAATCTTTTCGGTGGTCACCTTTACCAGTTGTACTACCACCTGTAATATTATGAGTATCAGAAATACCATGCCAAAACCGCCACCCGCGATTTTTATCGCCAAAATCCAATCAACCATGTCAACCTAAAACCTCCTGACATCAATTATTATATCCCCGGTAAAAAATAAATTCCGATGGAAATGTAAATAGACCCAAACTCAACGCATACAATACTTTCCAAGATGCGACCCAGTTCTACTATCCAGGTTCTGCAAAGCCGCCAGTCCTCAATATCCTTAAATCAGATCAGCAGACAGTGTAAATGGTGTTTTCCCGAGTTGAAGCTTCTTAGAGGGTTCAACTCGGGTTACAAACAACTTTAAGGCTTGTTTTACTCCAGCACTATCAATACCTGCTCAGCTTCCACGGTATCTTTTTCTTTTACTTTTATTTCCTTGACTGTCCCATCTGCTGAGGCAAATATGGGATTTTCCATCTTCATCGCTTCAATGATTAGCAACTCGTCGTTTTCTTTGACTTCATCGCCAACCTTCACTAAAATCTCAATGACACTTCCCGGTAAAGGGGCTGATATTTCCATGCTCATACCTCCTGATTTTTTTACAAACTATATGCTGTAACAGGGCATCCCTGTTAACATATCCGTATAAAATATGTGAGAATCAACTATTTCTAAAAAGCTCTAACCGTAATGTCATCCCGGTTTTTACCAATCTTCAAACACGGTGGCCCCGGCACTCTTTTGCCGGGTGTAAATCACCACAGGTACCCAACAGAAATTCACATTTCGTACGTTGGCAGACACCGATATCATGCCACTACTGTGATGTCAATTATTTTTTAAAGTTTTGAACCCGGGTTTGAGGTCAGCAAGTGAGTGAATCGTTGAGTGGTATGTAATAATATATAGATACGCTGATGGTAAATGGATCGGATGGAGCGAAGTGATCCGTCAGTCGAACTTACAGAAGATGATATGCAATAGCAGATTTCTGACTTTACCCACCGTAAGTGTCACGAGCCTGACGAGTCATGTTTTGAGTCTTTGTACGTTCCGTCCTGGTGGCGATTGGCATGAGGCTCCAGCGCCTTAAAGATATCACTACAAATTACAAAGGCTGGTCCGTAACCGGTAATCTCAGGCATGGGTAAAGGTTATGCATCAAGGAAGAGGGAGCTTTCTGATTTTTTATAAATCCATCAAGCTTTTGCCGGTAACAAACAAGGGTGGTGTTTGTCATCGACAAACACCACCCTTGTTGCTCAGGCTATGTTCTTACCTGTCAACTGTTGCAGGGAAAAATTTAAACAATGCCCTGTGCCAGCATAGATTTTGCCACCTTGGTGAATCCGGCTATATTTGCACCCATTACATAGTTGCCCGGGGCTCCATATTCCTCCGAAGCAGTCGAACAGGCACTGTGGATACTTTTCATAATTCTTTGGAGATAGCTGTTCACTTCCTCCTGCGTCCAGCTCAAGCGCATACTGTTCTGGGTCATTTCCAGACCGGAAACCGAAACACCACCTGCATTGGCCGCCTTGCTTGGTCCATACAGAATCTTTGCGTTCAGGAACCTTTCCACACCTTCAGGTGTTGTCGGCATATTTGCCCCCTCGGCCACTAACTGAATGCCATTGTTCACCAGATTCTGCGCATCTCTTTCGTTAATCTCGTTCTGCGTTGCCGATGGGAACGCGCAATCGGCTTTATGATCCCAGAGAGGATTATGCTCAAGGTTCGTATCAATAGGCGTATATATTGTCTCGGGATATTTGTCAGCATATTCCTTAATGCGTCCGCGCGCTATATTCTTGAGATGTTTGACATAATCAAGCTTCTCGCGGCTGATGCCGCTCTCGTCATAGATATAGCCCGAAGAATCGGAAAGTGTCACAACTTTTCCGCCCAGCTCGGTTATCTTTTCTACCGTATACTGTGCAACGTTTCCCGAACCTGATACGAGGCATGTCTTGCCTTCCAGACTTTCATTTTTTGTGCCAAGCATCTCGGAGGCGAAATAGACGCAGCCATAACCGGTAGCCTCGGGTCGTATAAGACTGCCACCCCATTCGAGACCTTTCCCGGTCAGCACGCCGGTGAACTCATTCTTTAACTTTTTGTACATTCCGAACAGGTATCCAATCTCACGACCACCGACACCGATATCGCCGGCAGGAACATCCGTATCCGGTCCGATGTGTCTGAACAGTTCGGACATGAAACTATGACAGAAGCGCATTACTTCATTGTCTGACTTACCCTTGGGGTCGAAGTTGGAACCACCCTTTGAACCACCCATGGGGAGTGTTGTCAGTGCATTTTTGAAAACCTGCTCGAAACCCAGAAATTTAAGGATACTCAGATTCACGGAGGGATGAAAGCGGAGGCCTCCTTTATAAGGTCCTATGGCGCTGTTTACCTGGACTCGATAACCCCTGTTAATCTGGACTTCACCCTTGTCGTCTACCCATGGAACTCTAAACATTATAACGCGTTCCGGTTCTACCATACGATCGAGTATCTTTGCATTTCGATATTCAGAATGCTTATCCAATACTGGTTTAACCGATTCGGCAACCTCACTGACAGCCTGTAAAAATTCCGTCTCACCTGGGTTACAGGATTCACACATGTTAATAAATTCTTGCATACGTTTGACTCCTTTTTCTTGTTTTTGTATTTTAAATCTAAGATCTGTAACGCTTAACCAACATTTCGGTTTTTCAGCAATTCATAAAAATTAGTGAGATTTGCATAATCCATTACAGTGGACATGGTGTGATTCTCTATCTCAATATTCATCTCCTGGACACATGCTACAGGATTTAATCCTCCAACGAGGATGATTCCTACTTTGTTGACATCCACTGGTATCTGGCAGATCGGTTCGCTTCTTTCCCCAATGGATAGGACCCCTTTAATCCCGGCCTTCTTGAGGTTTAAAACGAGTTTATCAACAACGCCGCGGCTGATTGCCGGTATTTCTCTGAAATTCGCGAGGATTTTCCCCTCACCATCTTTAGCGGCCCGCAGTACCGATGTCATTTTCCCCAAGATAAAAGCCTCTGAGGGATCGAGAGAAGATCCCGAATAATAAATGAGCTCTACAAAGCGCAGAGGGGTTTCTTCCTTTATTTGCAGAATTCCGCCGAATTTAGAATCTATGGGGATCCCATTTTTTAATAGAACACCGTTTATTGCGACGCTGCAGACAGTTGCGAACCCTATCTTACCTTCTGGAACGAAGATTTCACCGAGCTTTTCACCCTCTTCGGCTGATGATACAAGCTCGCTTGAGCAAAGGCCAGCATCAAAAGCCGGAGCCATGGTATTCAGGGCATCTTTGAAATATTCTTTTGGTATAAAAGATATGTTGACAGGAAGAAGTCCTTTCCTCTTTTTCGGATCAAATGTTGTTCGGAACGCGAGGTTTTCTATTCTGGAAATTGCCAGACCAACTTTATCGTGGACCCTGGCGCTGCCAATCTCCTCAACACCCCTTTCTGTTATTATCCTTCCGTCACGTCTGTCAATAAGCCTTGTAAGCCCTCGTTCATCCATAGACTTCAGATGATACCTGACGGATCTTTCACTTAATGAAATGCCGTAATCCTGCAAAGACCTTGAAAGAAGGCGAGAGCCCATCGGCCCCTGTTCGCTGTTTAGAATCTTCAAGATCAGAATGGTTTTCTTCTCTATATCATCATTATTGTGAAATATGGTGTTCATATGGCAATCGGCAACCTCTTTCCTACGGTCACTATCACTTGAATAATCGCTTGTCAATGAAAAATCTGCAAAAAAGTATACACGGCAAAGTTTGAGCCTGCTTAATAATCATATTAATTTATGGGGGGGGTAACTTGCCCTATAGAACGTACATTCACTGGGGCAACTTTTTTAAAACATTGGATTTTATAGATGACATGCGCGAATTTTTTAAGGCTTATGGGGTAACGCCAAAGGTGAGCCAGTATCTGTAAAAATATGGAAAAGTATGAAACTTTGAAAAGGATTACAGCGGGTGTTTCTACATCCGGATAGCGTGTGCTAATTGTTATAATTCGTGAATCATCAATGATATTGGAAAGTTAAGAGGAGGGCTTTATATGTGACGATATTGACTCTATTTGCTTATGTCTTCAATCGCAATTCCCCTACCGGTTATATCGGTTACATTTTCCAGAACATGCTTGGCTGCTGCTTTGTCTATGACGTAAATCATGTTTCCCCCGGCCTTGGCAAATATCTGACCATACGATATGGGAATCGAAGGATTGGGGTCATTCAAAAGAGATGCAGCGACTGACTCGGATTTGCGATTTCCATTGGCGAGTAGAACAACCGTTTTCGCTTGATAGACAAGTGCAGCCCCCATGGAAACAGCATACCAGGGGCTTTCTTCCTTGCTTGCAAAATGGCCATCCCCAACAGCGTTTTCTACGGTATTGTCATCAAGTTTGACGAGAAGCATTTCATTGTTTTCAAAGGGTATCCCCGATTCATGAAAGGCAACATGGCCCCTTCCACCAACACCCACGACATGCAGGTCTATACCTCCTTTTTGCCTGATCTTGTCACCATAAGCATCCAGTATTCCGCTTCGAATCCAGCGGAGGTATTCGGACCGGGCATCTTTCTTGATAACGATGGCCTTCCCTTTATCAACACCCTGCTCCTGCCAATCATTGGGATAAGCCCTAAGCTCTGCCTCGAGTTTTTTCTGGTCAATCAATGTGCCCCAGGGAACACTTGTTTCTTTAAACGCTTTCTGAATTAATCCGAATAGTTCCTGAATCATGAAGAAGCTGTAGCTTTCCGGGTGAAGAGCCCTTTGCTGAGCGTTTTCGCCGGGTAAACCAACATATTCATCAAGATTGAAACTTTCGATCTTCGAGGAGTCAAACTCGCCCTCATTGGCGGCTGCGGCTAAATGTTTGTAAAGGCCGATCGGTGTGTTACCGGTTGCTAAACCAAGGATGAATTTGTCCTTCATGTCCAGAGTATTTTTAATGTTGTCGATAACAATTTTAGCGGCAACTTCACTCATCTGATCAAAATCGCTGGTTATGATAACTTTAAAAGGCATTAATCTACTCCTCCTTAATGTCTGCTTTAAACCAAAAACTCGAAACTCGAAACCCGAAGCTTTTGCCGTTACCCCAGTTTTTCCTTAACGACGTCGGCAACCTGTTTACAGTACTTTTCCACTTTTTCATCGGTCGGTCCTTCTACCATGACACGACACATGTTCTGGGTTCCCGAGTATCTAACGAGAACCCTACCTTTGTCACCCAGTTCTTTTTCTACGGTCTCAATGGCCCTGGAAATTTCCGGTATCGTGGATATTTCGGGTTTTGACTTAACATCAATGTTGATCAGTTTTTGAGGGAATACCGTCATGATTTTGGCCAGTTCAGACAGGGGTTTCTGCTCCTTCATCATTGCTGCCATTACCTGGAGTGCGGTAATAATGCCATCCCCTGTTGTGTGGTGCTGCAGATAGATCACATGTCCCGAATCTTCGCCACCGATAGCGGCTCCGCTGGCCCGCATCTCTTCGAGGACGTACCGGTCTCCGACCTGAGTAACTGCCTGATCAATCCCGAGCTCTTTCAGCGCTACACTGAGACCAATATTACTCATGACGGTGCAGACGACCAGATTATTGGTGAGTGTGCCTGCATCTTTCATGACCTTGGCGCAGATGGCTATAATCTGATCTCCCGTCAGCACTCCTCCCTTTTCGTCAACGGCAATGAGACGATCGCCATCACCGTCAAAGGCAAAACCAACGGCGGCCTTTTGTTTTACAACCTCCCTGGCAAGCGTCTCCGGATGTTGAGAGCCGCAATTATCATTGATGTTTTGCCCGCTGGGTTCGTCAAAGATTGAAGTTACATCAGCTCCTAATTCGAAAAATGTTTTAGGTGCCACGCGATAGGTAGCCCCGTGTGAGCAATCCAGCACGATTTTTGTTCCTTCCAGTGTGTACTCCCTGGGGAAAGAGCTTTTCAAAAAGACAATATATCGTCCTTTCGCGTCATCGATACGAGATGCCTTGCCCAGCTCATGGGGTGAGGGATGAAGTTTATGCATATTGTTTGAAAAGATCAAATTTTCAATCTCAAGTTCTTTCTCGTCGGGTAATTTGTAACCGTCATTTGAGAATATCTTAATACCGTTATCCTGAAAGGGATTGTGGGAGGCGGAAATGACAATACCTGCATCAGCCCTCATGCTTGAAGTCAAAAAGGCAATTCCCGGTGTCGGCATGGGGCCTACCAGTATTGCATTGACTCCCATGGAGCAGATACCTGACACGAGGGCGTTCTCAATCATATAACCGGAAATTCGTGTATCTTTTCCAATGATAATTGTGGGAGTATGCCCCACTCTCTTAAAAAGATGAGCTGTGGCCCTCCCTATGTTTAATGCCATTTCCGATGTCATCGGATATTCATTTGCTACACCCCTTACTCCATCGGTGCCGAACAATTCACCCATTCTATCCCTCTTTTCTTGTTTAGTGTACTTAAGATATTGTCTCCCAGCAACAAGGCTGCTCCTATATTATTCCAGTAGAATTTGCAATCAAAAAACAGATTTGACTATAATACTAAAATGCTATAAAAAACTGAATTACTTACACTCAGCGATCGTTGAACAAGCTCTTCCAGAAGACCTTCTAATGTTTAAAGGACTCAGAAAATTCTTGCTGATTCCATATAAATCTTTTCCGGCGCCGGAGATCTCAGGGCGGGTAAGGGGGTGTTTGCTCACATTGGTGTTTACTGCAGAAACAATTGCTGCAGGGGAAATAATATTTATTGTTGGTGGGAAAAAATGTGATGAGACGCAAGGACAGAGAAACAGGCAATGTGAAAGATATTGAAGAGATCATACACAGGGAAGACATATGCAGGTCGTCCCTATATCGTCCCGCTCTGTTTCGGCTATGAGGGCGGAAAGCTGTATTTCCATTCCGCTTCGCAGGGCAGAAAACTGGAGATCCTTGAAAATAACTGGAATGTATGTTTCGAGATGGATGTAGATCAGGAACTTGTTTCCTAGGAAATTCCGTGTAAATGGGGGCTCCGGTACAAGAGTGTTGTTGGATTTGGCAAGGCCTCATTTGTTAGAGATCTGGAATTAAAACGCGAGGCACTTAAAATAATAATGGGGAATTATTCTGAAGGAGTGTTTGATTTTACAGAGAGTGAAGTTTCCAGTATTACTATAATAAAGGTTGATGTTGAAGATATGAAGGGGAAAGTTTCAGGGTACTGAACTGACAGGTACGAGTTAACTATTAAGAGAAACAAAGCTGAAAAATTCCATTAAGCAGCTATGATATTTTTGACTGATAAGCATACAGGAGAGATGTGACAAATATGAATCAATCCATTCTTAACTTCTTCATGGTTCTGGGTATGGCGGATCTTGCTTACGGCCTCTGGTCCGGGGACAGGATAAGCGTTATGATCGGAGTCGTAATCATTGTTGTTGCCTTTTCGATCATAAAGAAAAATAAAGAAGAAAAGAAAGACAGTGCTTCCGATAAAGAGTCTGGAGGGAAGAAATAAATTGTGAGACTTTTTTCAAAGGTCTCGTTGCATCAACGACGAAGACAGCTGGTCTGCAGCTTCTATTTGCCTTGCCGGAATTGGCGCAGGTATTATCGGGTCAGGCAGGCCTCCAGCCTTTTTACGGAATCACCCGTTCCCAGTATATCGATAAGCGTCGGAATATCAGGGCCATGACAGTTTCCGAAAAGGGCGAGGCGGATTGGAAAATAGAAATTCTTCCCCTTTATGCCCAGTTCGCCGATCGATTGTTTCGTCAGCGAGGATATCTCTTCGGGTTCCCACCTGGCCTTTTTACCCAGCGCCTCGATCCAGCAAGAATAGATCTTTTGGGAGTTTTCCTCTTCGATCAGTTTCCTGTCCTCTTCTGAGAAGATCATTTCTTCATAGAACATCTTAGCGTGTTCCACAATATCGGATAGACAATAGACATAATCACGCGCAGTGTTGATTACTTTCAGATATTTGTCATTGTCGCTTATATCCATGCCGGCTTCTTTAAAGAAATGTCTCGACTGATCGGCGATGTATTCCACATCAAGATTCCTTATGTACTGTCCCCCCATCCAGTTCAGTTTCTCTATATCAAATACGGCCCCGGCCTTGTTAATCCTGTCCAATGAGAATGCATCTTCCAGTTCCCTGAGAGAATATATCTCCCTGTCGTCCGCCGAGTGCCACCCGAGAAGTGCGATAAAATTCAGCATTACCTCGGGGAGGTATCCCTTTTGGATGTAACTTTCGACAGATACATCCCCCTGCCGTTTGCTCAGCT
>Ga0307992_1002434_pt1 | contig 10604 bp, 6 predicted proteins | sample EllFjometagen133_FD_203162 | JGI IMG/M metagenome (GOLD analysis project Ga0307992, IMG submission 203162) | Marine microbial communities from Ellis Fjord, Antarctic Ocean - #133 | ecosystem: Environmental > Aquatic > Marine > Unclassified | place: Southern Ocean | collected 2014-10-08
CGTTGTCGTCATCGGCCGGGAAGCTGGGCTCCGGAACCCGCTTCAGGTAGTCCTCGATGGTCTCGCCCTGGTTGGCTAGTATCAGTCCAGGCCTGTCCAGCGCATAGCGGCCGAACATGCAGCCGACAGCATATGAAACCAGCTCGCGCATGGTGTCGGCCAGCAGCAGTGCCTCCAACTCTTCCTCGCTCTTGTCGCCACCGTAGCGGTAGTGCGGGTTGCAGGTCAGTGTGATCTCTTTTAGCGGCACCTCGGGTGTCAGTTCATCCTGCAGGCCATAAGCATCGATGAAAATGCGGTTATTTTCTTCTTCCAGCCGCTTCATCTCCAGCGTCATGCTTTTCCAATGGTTGGAAAGTTCCGCGTAGGTTTTTTCCAAGGTCTGGAAGCGGTGTTCGGGATTTAGCAGCGGCAGGCTGGTGAAATCCCAGGAGGTTTCGTAGGTGTCCCAGTTAGATCGTGATATAGCCAAAATACCTTTTACTGACCTAGAGACATCAACTCTAGCAGCTGGAAGTGGGATTTTCCCAATATCACCAGGATTAGCATTCAGCGTGGGGTTTATAGCTTTACCTAAAAACGCATGAACCTTTGAATTGAGTAGACCCAAGTAGATATTAGTGTCGTCTTCGCTGAATAAGGCATTCGAAGCAGAGCTAAACAAAAATCCTTTCGGCAGATGGCGAATTGAAAAGCTAGCGCTGGTAATCGAAGTCCATGACAGACCTTGCTTGAAAATGAATTGGAGGTTTAGATTAACAGCGCGTATGCGTCCACTTTCATGCTTCTCTGTTTGGAGGCGCTCTCCATCATTCTCCCAATTAACTACGTCTTCATAGTTCCCATACCATTTTCGATAGTCACCTCCATTAGCGTACGGAAACCATTTTAAGCCAGATTTTGCAGCGTCTGTTCTAGATAAATCAAAACCGATATTGCGAATAGACACTTCATTCCATGATCGGACAAACTCAGCATTTAATCCGGTCGCCATCCCCTTCCTTGTTGAACATCTGGAGCTAATGAACTTTCCGGCTTCGAAGGCTTTAATCGCAAGCTTTCCTACCCAGAACGCTATTGGGCTTCCAGGAATTTTATTGAAATCAGCCGCTGAGGCGCGATAGAACCAACCACACTCAGGATTTTTGATGGCCTCAAGTGTTCGCGGCCCTTGATTCTCGGAACCTTTGAAGTCAGAAAGACGCACGTAACCACCGTTTAGCTCCGGACGTCGCGCATTCTCTACTGTGAAAGTACAAATGGGCACCGTCGCCCCATCAAAACCTGAATACTCTAACTGAACCAGCGATGTGATGGTCTTCTGGTTGATCAGGAAATTACGAAGCCTCTCGTAGGATGAAATAAACATCCATACGAAAGGAGACATAAAGCCAAGCTGGCCTTTCGGAAGAGATAGTTCAGTATTGCGGACAATGAATGCAGAGAATAGGTCAGACTTAACATCAGCATAATTATCCTTAAGCCATGAGCCTAACCTCCCATTCATTCCCTTACCACCCATATACGGCGGATTGGCAATCACCACATGGTATTTGGGGCTGAGGTAATCAACCTGCTGGAGTACTTGCAGCACCTTCTGGTGTGTCTTAGAGAGAAACAGATTCCCAGAGACGTTCTTTGACTCCAGGATATTACGCATGCTTTCCACATCGGTGACATCGGGACGGATCAGGGAACCGAAGTTGTCGGCTTCTTCAAACTGGTGTAGGGTGGTCTGTAACTGTGAAGCAAATAGGTCAAGCCCAACAAAATCCATATAGGCGTCAAGTTCACTGGTCCCCTTATGCTGTTTGTCAAAGAGGGTATCTCTGGTTGGTAGGTTTTCAAATTTGATGTTCTGTAACACACAGATATTAGGTTCAATACTATCGCCATGGCGGGCAGCCCTGGCGAAGAAGCGCTTGTCATATTCCAAAGCCTTCATAGTCAGAGCGAAGGCAGCCAGTTCACCTGCCCGTTCGTCGATCTCTATACCGAAGAGATTGTTAGTGAGAATCTTTTTAGGAATTTCGGCAGGTTCGTAGCCTTCCTCATGGTAAATTGAGTAGAGCAGGTCAAAGGCATAGGTAAGCATGTGGCCTGACCCACATGCAGGGTCGCAGATCTTGATCTCTTCCGGCTTCCCGACGTGCAGGAAGTCCGTTTCTGCTCGTTCGGACTTTATATAATAATCCATCTTATCTAACAGCTTTGAGTTAGGATGGTTTAGCATCCATAATCGGCCGAGAGAGTTCTCTACCAGATAGCGCACGATCCAGTGGGGGGTGAAGAGTTGGGTGGCAGCGGGAATGTTTTCAGGCGTGATCTTCCTCTTCTTCTTCAGACCAAGAAAGACTTCATCCTTCTTCTCAGAGATGTAGAACTGATACAGCCAGCCTATTACTTCAACATCCTGGCATGCATCTGGTGTCATCGCCTCCCGGGTGTCCGCAAGTATGGAGCTTCCTGAAAGCAGATCATCAGGCATCAGTAACTCGGTATAGTCATCAATTCGCTCAAACAAGAACGGCATTGCCTTATTCCAGTAATTACATGCAGCCACAACTAATAATCGATAGGCCTCTCCCTGTGGGTCTCGACTGGGGGACTTGCCATTAAGTAAGTCAAATATCTTTTGCCTGATCTTATCGTTCACCATCTCATCATCGATATGACCCATCTTGGCTTCAGCCAGTATCTCTGGCTGGAATTGCCCTTCAGCCGGCGATACTACACTGATTCGAGTATAACGGTTTACATCCATGAAGCGGAGAGCGCTGAAACGATTGAACCAGATATAAGCCACCCGCTCGATGACCTGCTCCTTATCGTGGTTATTGATCGCGTCTTCGAGTTTCTTGATAGCCTCGGCACTTTCACGCCGAGCGGTGCTGTTTTCTGCCAGCACCAGTTTGAGCTTGGAGGCAACTTGCTCCATGAGGCTGCGTCTGGCGAATTGGGCAAATTTTTTGAGTTTAGCTGTTTCCATTTATAGATCCTCTGAACTACAGATAGATGCGAATGAATGCATTGCGTTTATACCTGTACTCATGTGTTAGTCACAATATTTTTGCTCTCTGAGCATATATTTGCTCGCCAAGCATATTTCCGAGCATATCGCGTCAAACCCGCTCATAAATTGCCCCCTTCTGCTTATCGATTTGTTTTCCCGCTTTCATCTTTCTGAATCAATTGGTCTGTGCCAAGCTCATCTGTGTTCATACGTGGTTCCTCGTACTAAATTTGAATGCGCTTACCCTTGTGAATTTCTTCCAGCAATGCCTCTCGAAGAGATTCCAGATAGTGATCCACATCCCCCTCGTCGGCCAGCCATGCCTTTTCATACGTGATACGAAGGGACCGGCTTGGTATGTATTCAACCTGAGGCTCAGGGTTTCCCTCTTTCGTGGGTGTCTTCCCACCAGTCCCTGGTGTAGGTTTGGTAGAGGGCATCGATTGCGTCCAGGTGGTCATTTGAGATAGTTGATGATAGTAATCGCCTTCTTCAAACCGCCGAAAGCTGTCGCGGATAACAGCGATTAATTTTTGACGTTCTATGACCGTACCAAACTCATCGAATGGCCGGGTGATAAGTTCCTGCTGCTCTTCGTCCAGGTTCCCGAATTCAGCCATACCACACAACCGTTCCTTCAGTAAGGCAACATCTTCCTTGGCTTTGGTGATTTCAGCAGCAATCTGGGTCTTGACCTGGACTTGTAAGGATTCGACTTCTGTCTTGATCTGTTGCATGTGATTGCCTTTAAAGCAATTCGGGTCTCTCAGAACCTCAAGTAGCCCATCAATTATTCTTTCCTTAGGTGTAGGCTCATGTAACGCGGAATCCTCAGAATCCGTTCCAGTCAAATATGAGAAATTGGGTTCCTGTGCTTGCACAAACTTGCGTGCGTCGTCGAAGATCTCTTTTTGTGGTCCGCTCATGAATTTACGGATGGGATCGATCACTTCCTCTTTCAAGTCAAGTAGAGCATCTCGCTGGCGAGCAAGCTCAATAAGATACCAGGTATAGGGTTTGCCCGTGAGTTCCTTGAGCTGGTTAATAGCTGGAGTAAGTGCCTCCATGAAAGGATATTGGGTAACTTGGGCGGCCAGAGGAGTAAGCTTGTGCACTAATTCCTGGAGTGCGATGCCAGTCTCCTTACCGAGTGACCTTGCTTCATTGGATCCAGGTGGAGCATCGAAGAAATCCTCATAGAACTCTTTAAGTGAACGAACCTGGGAAGCAGTAAATTCTATCTGTGGCTCCAGGACCACGTTTCCGTGCCCATGGCTGTTGCGTAAGGCGCGTTCAAGCTCTTCATCCTCTAATATGTTGCCATCGGTCCTTACTTCCACCTTGCCCCGGGCACAGAGGAGAGCCAATGTGCATAGAACAGCTGCATAATACCATCCATAAGGCTTATGCTCAAATTTCTCGAGTAGATTCTTCAGCGTAGTTCTTACTCCGCTCCTGTTATTGCCCTGGATAAAAGCGAGTAGCTCTTGCTCCGATTCAGCTAAAGTAGTGGCATCGTTGCCAAAAAGCCCCTCCTGGGAATGCTTGAGGTATTTTGCGATATCTGTCTCATTGTAGGTAACAGAGCGCAACATCCGGAGGTTTGGATACACTCGTGAGACGAGATCATGGAAGCCTCTTAACACCCGCGTCTGGGCATCTTCTGAACCGAGATCGATATCAGTTCCTGCGACGATCAATTTGGCTTTGCCCATCAGGTTTTGCAGGCGTTGGTTCAAATCAGCAAAGCGTTCTCGGTTCTGGAAACCCTTGTCCGTAAGAATGCGTTTAATCGCTTCCTGCTGCGTGATCGAAATATTCTGGCGGATGTACTTCTCAGTCCGTTTATACATCAGGATGTCACGAACGAGTCTTTCATCTGCAGGCATCAGGACCATGAGTTCGTCCCGGCCCATGCTTTGCATCTTCAGCACAGAATCATTCTCAACGTTTTCATGGAAGGGACTAATGACATGGATAGCTAGCTCATGCTCGCGTCCGTGCAAACGATCATCAAGCTTCCTGGAGAAAGGATAGTCCTGACCGTTATCATCGTAGCGGATTTTGCGATGTTTAATAACGTGATCGAAGATGATCTTTTCAAGCTCAGCCGCCACGTCCTGAGTGTCAACTTCAGTATGCTTAATCTCCTGCTCAACATCTTTTTCTTCGTCTGTCAAGTATTCATAGAGATCGCCATTACGTTGCACATAGGTCTGCTGTTCCAGAAGGCTGAGTGCTTCCTCGACCCGTTTCTTAAGTACCGGTAGATCTTGTTTGAATTCATCCAGCATCAACACACACAGATTCCTGAGAGTTGGCTTGAATTCCTTCACATATTTGACCAGAAATAGTACTTTTAGTACACGGATTGCGAATGGCCCGTCCAGATGTTTCTCAGCCTGAATAATGGAGCTCTGGATTTGAGACTTTAAGGCAGTGCGTATGCCTTCGAACATCAGGTCAAAGGCTGCCAGCTGACCTATCTCATGGTTTCCAATCTGCATGGCCACCTGTTGAAAGACACCCAGCATGGAGCGTTCACCAACAGAGCTATGCGTGCCCTCGAAAGCACTGTGCAGTGAAAGATTTTGGATCACTGACTGGAAGAGAGAAAACTCATATGGTATGAAGGGATAGCTGTTAATGAAGTGATCCCGATCCTGAAAGTTGCGATAGGTCTGGGAGCCATCTGCAAAATCGAACAATGTTTTAAAATTATTTGATTGCTCATGATAAATATCGGATAGCAGGTGAACACCCTCTTCATTTTTCTGCAGTAATCGTTTTTGAATCACTTCCGCTACATCAGCACTGGTAAGTTTCATCCGATTCCCAAATCTGGCTTGAATTTTCGAGAAGTCGTTGCCTTGTTGTTTCCCGAATTCACCAACCACCGTACCCATATCCTCCTGGGCAGTTACAATGATCCATGCACGGCCTCTGCATTTTGTTGCAAGGCTCTCCGCTATAGTCTGCAGATTGGTCATGAGCTTAACATTTTCGGCGATATATTGACCCACCTCGTCAACAAAAAAGTTCAGCCGGAAATCTGCAGATTCTCTTTCTATATATGCATGGACCTGCTCGGCAAAGTCTTCAATAGAAACACGGTATTGGTTGCGATACTTATCCAAGATACCCATGGCCAATGCTTCTTCACTATCCGTTACCTGAGCATAAGCCTTGCCGATGCTCTTGGTTTCAAGCAATGCCTGTTCCCGCCCCCTGTACCATGTTTTACCTGAAATACTTTCGTATGCTGTTTTAAACGGAGCATAAAGCTCACGACTGTCAAGATCACGTTCGAACTGTGCGATATGTCCTTGTTTACCATAATACCCACACATCTCATCGAACACCTTAACGAATACTGCCAGAAGCGCATCGATTTGAGTTTTGCTGATGACATCTGCTTTTTGATCAATATTGAAAAGAATACTCTTTGAGGGAATATCCACTGCTCGCTTCAAATCACCTCTAAGAATAACATTGTCCCCGCATTTGGGCAGAAATAGGTCCAAGGATGCAGTACCATCTATCAGCCTATTCTCCAAAACCAGGGCGAGTATCTTCAGCAAGTGAGACTTACCGGAGCCGAAAAAACCAGATACCCAGACACCATTGGCACCTTCGTAGCTGTTATACGCTTCCAGGAATGATTCGAGGCGTTTCTCGACCTCATTGGTGAGCACATATTCTTCTATTTCAAGGCGAAGACTGGCTTCATCATCAGCTTTTATCACCCCTTCTATCGGGCGGTCAACTGGCTTACTAAAAATGGCTTTAAGAGTCATTATACTTCCCTCGTTTATACTTCGCAGTGATAGATGTTAAATGCCCGGTAATACTTGTCATCATGTAACCTGCTTTCTCCGAACAGATCAAGTGATGCCCCCGATTCCAGGGAGTGACTATAGGTTCCAGGGAAAAACATGACCGTCGGTTTATCTTTTGCAGTGCTCTGCAGGTTATTCAAAACATTATGCGACCTGATGTAGGGGAATACTTCGCCGACCCCAGACAGGAACAACACATCGAAGACAGTCTGTTCCAATTTGGTCGCAATGGTTGGCACAAGATGAGCTTCAGGATCTAGTACTCCCTGGAGGAGTTCCTTGAGCTGCTCTTTGGAAACAGTTTCTTCCATCTCTACTATTTGGTCCCAGATGTCCCGGTCTTTTAATATTTCTATGGATAAGTCATACAGATTGATCTCCAGAACCCGAACTCCGACATGCTCAAGGCGCTTGGTAAGCTGATGCTGGAGCCGCTCCATTTCGACAGCCTCTTGAGATCTGTATGGACATATAAAGAAGGGCACCTCGTTTCCGAGTCCTTGCTTTTTCAGAAAACGTTGGCCGGACATCACGGCAAATAGATGCTGAAATCTGTCTTGCATGGACATTCTCGCACTGTCTGGAGTCATTATAACATCCCTTTCAGATCTGATTCAAAAATGGGGAAGTACAACACTTCTTCAGGTTTTCCGCGAGAGATCAATGCCAGCAGTCTTGGACTGGGCATGGCAGGGATTATCGCACCGTTCGTCGCCAATAGATCCGCCTCGCGTAGCATCTTGAACAGCACTTGCCGGAGTCTATCAAGGGTTGTTTGACGGATATCATCTAGCTCTGAATTCCATTCGGATTTTCGGTTGAAGAAGGTGACAAAATCTTCTGGGTTTAGATCTGATTTCAAGGTGATATATCGCTCATGAAGAACTTCCGTAGCAAATTCGGCAATAAACCGGTATTGACGGCATACAGCCAACCATAGCAGGTATGACTGTTCCTGGTGGTTGCCTTCAATGAGAAGTTCAAGTTCAGCATGGTTTAATGGCTTTAGTCGCGAGATAACTTCACGACAGATACGCTTCGAAGAGCTCAGCGTTCTTGTTTGCAAAAGGTTATTGTTAAGAGTCGTCTCTCGAACAAGTAACCAGTCACCTAATTCGAGATACAATGCTGCAAGCTTCACCGATTCGTGGTAAAAAAGACCTCCAGTTGAAAACGACATCTTATAGCGAACGCTATTCATTTTTGATCAGGATCTCTTTTACCATGCCCAGCAGCGCCCCCTGCTTTCACCCATACGTCCACCTCATCCTTTTTGAATTTCCATAGACGGCCCATCCGGTGTGCAGGCATGGAATGGCGATCAATCCACTTGTAGACTGTATCGCTACTGATCCCCAGGTGCTCGCAGATTTCATGGATTGAAAACCAACGGTCTTCGATTTTTGGCATTTTACCAACCCTTGTCACTGTGAGGGATATCTCTCAACTCCCTCGGCGTTATTTAGCTAAGTTTATTCGCTGAAGGTACTTGGAGTTAATAAATACACAAAGCCTATTAACTGATATTGGACGATATAAGCCGATTTGAGCTGGTTGTTTGGGGTAGGTCATTCTATGTGATAGAAGATGGGGAGCTCGCAGGGAAATTTATGGTAAAGGATATTAAAGTGTACCCCCGCAAGTATTTTAGTCCGAATTGAATGTAAGAGCTTATTCCTATATGCGATTAGGCTTGCACTGTAGCTTTTTTAACCTTATAATGCTTTCAGCTCATTAACCAAGTTGTTAAAAGAGTAACGATGTCGCCCATTATTGGGCGATATTTGTTTGTAGGTATCTTTCATGTTCCCGGATGAGCTTCCGAAGTCGGTGATTTCTTTCAATGTAATAAGCTGTCCAAGGTAATAAATACCCGCGTCTTTCGGTGAGAACCACCAAATACCTCCTCTCTTCAAAGAGAATCAAAATTCTATCATCAGAGCCTCGCTTTGTCTTCCAGACGCGTAATTGTTCATGGTCAACATTATTGATAATCGGATTTGGCCATCGTATGCGTTTACATCTTTCTTCATCATAACTACGATTATTCTCGTCTTCGCCAGTTGATATCATATGCCAAAATGTAGCTTCTTTTCCGTCGGCAACAGGATGTCGCTTTAGTCTCAATCGAATACCTTTGTAGGAGGGTGGGGTTGTAATGAAATCTGCGGTGAATGCCTTGTACAACGCCTCAATATATTCATCCCAATCATTGTTATGATCTGTGAGTAAGATAAAATCTGGGAGTAAAAATTCATTATCAGGCATTTCTATACCTCGCACCATCCCAAATGAAGAGATTAAATTTCTCCTCTTTGTAAAGCGTAGTACGAGTAAGTGAGTAACCCGAGAGGTTTCGAATCAAATCAAGAATGGCTAGTTTGGCCGTGCTTGTGTTTAACCCTCTATTGATATATGATATCGCACCAATGAGCAAGTCTGTAAGTTGAACAAGCTCCACTTCATGCGAACGCACTTGTTGGACTTTCTGTATAATATTACTGCTGAAATCATATTGTGAAGAGCGCAAGACTTCAGTTAGTTTAATGACCTTCTCCTGACTTCGAGTATCTTTAATATCCAGGTATATTGAATACTGATTTGACCGAGCAAAAATCACCTTTAGCATATCAAAATACATTTTGTAATAAAAATCATCATGCGTCTGCTTATGGTGATCGTGATCCAGAAGGGTCTTATCCGGTATAACCAATCCACGGAAATGAAGAGAGGGTTTTGAAAAGAAGTAATTAATTAACTCCGTATAAAATGCTAGACCTGATGGTGAAATAGCATTCCATTTTATATTAAAGCGTGGGCTTTGACCATGATTTACTTTTATGGCTCTAATCTCATTAAAGATTGTCTTAACATTCTCCTGTTTGCACCAAATTGCTCCTAGTACCATTGCTTGTTGTCGATCGTTTTCTAAATGACAACTTTCGTCACAGTATATGTTATATAACACTATTCTTCTCCTTATCACCAGGTAGGATGCTTCGCACCCAATCGTACACAATGGAGTTCAAGTTAAGAGAGATTTCATAACTTCGTAAGGCGCTTTACCACGATGAGAACTGTGGGTACTCTTATAGTCATAGAACTCTTCTCAAGCCTCTAACTTCGCCTGCAATAATTCTGGTATTCATATTTTCAATGGAGCCAACACACTCAAATATTGCCAACTATCTGGGATTCGAATATCTTTGTCAAAAAAGCAGCAGTCGTTGTAATGGTGGGATTCTGCTCTGAGAGATTAAAAACATTCATTTGCGCACACGCTTATTTGAGGTACAACATCTTAATCACCTGACTGTAGTCACCTGCCACGATCCTTGCGAAGTAAATGCCTGTACTGATCATCCTGCCATCATTCGTCTGACCATTCCAAACAAGCTCATACCAACCTGCTGCTTTAGTACCCGACTCCATGGTTTGAACAACATTACCACGTAGATCATAGATCACCAACGAGACATTCGAGTCTTCGGGTAACCCATACCGGATGGTTGTGCTCGGATTGAATGGATTAGGAAAGTTCTGCTGCAATGTGAATGCTTCAGGAAGCAAAGCGTACTCATCAACTGCAAGGTAACCCACATCAAAGGTCCAAGTTTCGGAGAGTGTGGCCAGCGTGTCTTCATCATTAGCTGTGACCTGCCAAAAGTATCTGGTATCAGTCTCTAGATCGACTTCAAGATTCAGAGCCGCAACTTGAGAGATATTTTCATAAACCACATTCTCCAGAAGTG
>Ga0307992_1002435_pt1 | contig 10598 bp, 10 predicted proteins | sample EllFjometagen133_FD_203162 | JGI IMG/M metagenome (GOLD analysis project Ga0307992, IMG submission 203162) | Marine microbial communities from Ellis Fjord, Antarctic Ocean - #133 | ecosystem: Environmental > Aquatic > Marine > Unclassified | place: Southern Ocean | collected 2014-10-08
ACAGTAATAACATTGGTTACTTAGGAAATTCAGTCAGTGGCGTTTATGGTTATTGTATTGAAACTACCACAAAAGGCGTTTATGGTTTACACTCCAGTGGTAATTATGGTTTTTTAGGCTCATCCAATATAGCAGTTTATGGAAGAAACAGCACAAATGGCGGACATGCTGTTTTTGGTTATAATACTTCACTTAATACAGGTGCTGGTGTTTGTGGTCATAGCTTAGGTTACTATGGCGGTTACTTTACTTCAAGTTCTTCAAGTGCCTATACACATGTTGTTCATGCTGAGTTCTTAGGTACTGGTGTTTATAATTTCAAAGCTGTTTATGGCAAAGCAAGACCCACAGATGGAGCGGGTACAGGTGGATTTTTTGAAGGAGGCCATGCTGGTGTTGAAGGAAAAGTGCTCCCTTCAGGAAGTAGTACTTATTATGGAATATATGGCCGTGTTGCCGGTGGTTCAGGCACAAATGTTGCAATTTATGGTATTGCTTCTACTGGTAGTACTAACTATTCTGGATATTTCAGTGGTAATGTAACTGTTACCGGAACATTCAGTAATCCTTCCGATGAACGTTTTAAAGAAAATGTACAGCCATTTGGAAATGCTCTTTCTAAAATAAAGCTAATGGATGTACATACTTATAACTATATACCAATGTCTGAAGAAAAACAGTTAGTACTGCCTGAAGGTGAACAGATCGGCCTGATAGCACAAGAACTGGAAGAAATCCTTCCTCAGCTTGTAACAGATGAAGTTCATGCTTATGATAAGAATGAAGATATCGAAGGTGTAGAAAAGGATATGGAAAAGATCGAATATAAGGGAATAAATTATATTGGTCTTATTCCTGTGTTAATAGAAGCAATTAAAGAACAACAAGTACAAATAGAAGAATTACAACAACAGATTATGGAAATGAAATAAATAATCCGCCTACTCCGGTATTTGCCGGATTCAGGCATGAAAGTCTACCTACGTTAAAACTACGGTGGACAAGGAGAAATTATGAAAATTAAATTATTGGTCTTATTATGCTGTTTGGCTATAGTTTCTAATATCTATGCAGATCCGCCATCCAGTGCCAATTACACACTGGTTCAACGTGGATTTCTAGCTGGTAATGCAGATATGGCAAATCCCCCGGGCTCTGCAGGTTATGTACTTACAGAGAATTCAATGCTGGGAATTGCTGATGATGGAACTTTCAGTACAGGTTTTATACATTATCCGGGGTTTCTGCAGCCGAATAATCATGCACCTACAATAGTTATACCTCCTGAGCTTACATTCCCAGAAGATGATGGACTTGTTGTAGATTTTGCTCCATTTATTAATGATATTAATGGAGATATTGTTACATTAAGTGTAAGTGGAAATACTGAAGTATTGGTAGATATCGCTGATTTCATTGTTACATTCAGTGCAACACCAGATTGGAATGGAACCGAAACACTTACATTTACAGCTAATGACAATATGGATAGAGCTGTTGCTTCTGATATTGTGGATATAGTTGTAACGCCAGTCAATGATGATCCAACCATTGTACTTCCAGATGATTTCACTTTTGAAGAAGATGAAGAACTAATTGTAGATTTCTCAGCATTCGTGGAAGATGTAGATCTGGATGATCTTACACTAACAGTTACAGGTAATACAGAGATCACAGCTGATATTGTTGATCTGCAAGTTACCTTTGGAGTTTCTGCTAACTGGAATGGAACCGAAACATTAACCTTCACTGTTAATGATGGACAAGGTGAACGTGTTTCCTTAACAATTGGAAAAGGTTCGCAAAAACAAAAGCAATCCGTTAGTGAAAACAGCAGAGCAACTGCAGAAGATGATGTTGATGTGATTGTTACGGTTGTAAATGATGAACCTGTTCTTATTGGTTACTTGCCGGAAGAACTGGCATTTACAGTTGTGGAAGACAGCACTGTTACCTTCAGTGTTGATGTTGAGGATATTGATAGCACAATAGAATACGAATGGTATGTTGATGATGTTCTTCAAGCTGAGATTATAGAAGAATTTGTTTATACCTTCGAGCTTGTGGGAGATATTGAAATCAAGTCAGTTGCTTCTGATGAAGAATATGAGATCGAAACTATCTGGATGGTTGAGGTTGAAGCTGGATCAGCAGTTGGTGATATACTTCCAGTTAAAACAAATTTAAGTAAGAACTTCCCAAATCCATTCAACCCGGAAACTACGATAAATTACTCAATAGTAAATCCTGGACGCGTTAATATTGATATATTCAATATTAAGGGTGAAAAAGTAAGAACACTCGTAGATGAATATAAAAGTATCGGTTTCTACAATACGATATGGAATGGAAAAGATAACAGCGGCAAAAAAGTATCAAGTGGAGTGTATTTTTACAATATGAAAACAGATAAGTATCATAAATTCAGAAAAATGATACTGCTTAAATAAGAAACATTCGGTACAAAAAGCCCAACCTTTCCAGGTTGGGCTTTTTTATTATTCGTATCTTCCCTATAGTATTCCATTTCTGTATAGTATAAACAAATCTATTTTAATAATTATGGTTTTTTTAATCTACTCAAACTTTAGAAAGTTTAATCTCCAATAATTTTTACTAGAACGCGTTTCATTCTCTTTCCGTCAAACTCTCCATAAAATATTTGTTCCCATGGGCCGAGGTCCAGTTTTCCGTTTGTTAAGGCAACAACTACTTCCCTGCCCATAACGGTTCTCTTTATATGTGCATCCGCATTATCTTCAAATCCATTATGCTGATACTGTGCGTAAGGTTTTTCCGGAGCAAGTTTCTCCAACCATTTTTCAAAATCATTATGAAGTCCTGGTTCATCATCATTAATAAATACACTCGCTGTTATGTGCATTGCATTAACCAGGCAAAGACCTTCTTTTATACCACTTTCTAAAACGCATGCATCAACATCTGGAGTAATATTGATAAATTCTCTTCTCTTGCTCGTGTTAAACCATAATTCTTTGCGATATGATCTCATTTTTTCCTCAAACTTTTATATAATTTTCCCAATCCATAAAAAATAGGATTTCCAATAAGATTGGCATGTTCTTTTAATTTTTCTTTTTTTGTAAAATCTATGCTATCACTTTTATCAATTGATTTTCCCAATACATAACCTATTGGATTCACAGCGATCAAAGCAAAGTTGAGAGAACTATCCACAGTCATTTTAATTAATGATTCTTTAAGTTTATCAATTGTATGAGATGTTATGTTTTTAGCAGAATTAAAGATAAAATGTGCTGAAGGATAAATAGCTTTCTCATTTTCAATATAGGTAAGTTTACAATAATTTTCCGTGATATATGAGATTCTAGTTAATAGGGCAGCATTCACAAAACCATCTGCTATCGAAGAAAATATTTTATCAATGAAAGGAATGCTTTTCAAGCTATCGACAGCAAATTTGGAAAAGATCTCTTCTGTAACATACTCCACACCTTCTGAACCTCCAATTGCCATAGAATAATAAACTTTTTTTCCAATGGTTAAAAGATCACGATTAGATACTCTGCCATTATAAAGTAGGAATATCTCTTTGATATGATTAATGCTGGCAGAAAGGATAAGAATAGCATCCAGGAATCCATTTTGTGCTATCGCCGTACTGTAAAATAGTTGTGACACCCGACTTTTCCTGACTTCGGAAGTTTCCTTTGAAAGTACTTTGAGAATCTTGTTATAACTCTCCTTATCATTTCTAATCTCAGAAAAATCAAAATCTTGTTCTTGTAGAAATTTATTCTTTCTGAATCTTTCTATCCTTTGTGAGATAAGTTCAGTTTCTTTATCCTTATCGAGGGTTGGTCCTAAATTTTTTGGGATCTTTAATATCTTTAATATTGGCACAATCACATAAATCACGAAAACAAGTACAATAACTGCTAAAGTGGCATAAGCAGCATAAGGATGTACATTTTTCATATAAACATATAATTGCAGAAATTCTTTAAAGATGATATAAAGTACAAATAAAGATATAAAAAATATGATCTTCTTAATGTATTTCATAATTACTCCTTTTGTCCACATAGAGTTAATATTTGAAGCAGAACGTATCATTTTGATGCATACAAAACTTTATAGTTCAATCTACAAGATTGAACCTGCAATGACTCCTCCCACAGGAGAAGGGAATATAATATTACTTTATTTTAATCAGTTTTATTCCTCTCCCCCTGGGAGAGGTTAGGTGAGGGTTACTCTAAAACCATATTATCAAAATATGATATAAGCTTCTTCTTGAGTTGTTTATTTATCTTCTTACTTAGTGTACGAATAGCACGTGCTTTTGCCTCAGCAGCAGAAACATGTCCTTCTCTTCCCTTCTCAGACATTGATACAATTACATTATCTTTATTATTGGTTACATTAATCTGAAGTTCATATCTAATAAATTCCAGGTCTCGATTCAGATCCGTTTCCTCAAGTAAAATATCACCATCAATTCTGAGAACTTCATCGTTGTTCAAGACAAATCCCAGATCATTGATCAACTCTTCCAGGAGAATAGTTACCTTTTTTTCCTTGTCATTTTTAATATCAATTTTGCACGACACATTTGCTGCAGCTGAACTCGTATTCTTAATGATCTCATTATGATCATAATTCAATTCCAGCATTTCCAGAGCTGTTGGAAAAATTATCGTGAGTTGTCCAATCAAAATTTCATTTTGCGAACTTACTGCCGAAGCAGCACTCATCGCAGCGTAGTTAAAAACTGGATCTTTACTATTTTCAGCTAATTCAACAAAATAATTAATTTGTTCAGCATTTTTGTTGATCTTACTCTCGTATATTTCAGCTGTTTTCATTCTGTTCAGATAGGCAATTGTGTGAACTCTTCCCATATCGTCTGTAAAGCTTTCACCATACTGAATATTAAAGAGTGTCTGCTGAGATTTGATGTTTACATTTTTTAGAACATCAGTTTGTTCTTCAATATCAGTTTTCTTATTTTTTGTAAGCTCCATATAGCGCTGATTTACGGTTTCTTCCGCTTTGATGTTAGATTCAAAGATTCGTGCTAAATTACCAGCAGCCATGTTTTCTGCATCACTTCTTGAATCTCCTTCTCCTATCGCAGAAAGGTACATTTGTTCACGATAGACGGATTTTGGATTTTTCAACCAATCTGGTTGAGATACTTTTCTTTTCTTAGCTTGTGCAGCACAAGATAGTAAAAGTATTAAGAGCATTGAAAGAATTATTGATCTTTTCATTTTTCCTCTCAGTTTAATTTAGATAAAATGATTCATATAAATTCAATCCTGATTTTGTTACATTTTTATCACCAAGATCATCTATGAAAAGTATTGAACCATTTTTAGAATAGTATTTTATTTTTATATTATGAATACCCGGATTTACTTCTATCTCAGTGATCGAAGATTTTGCAGGAAAGAATCTTGAGATCCTTAGATCTGCATTTTCGGTTGCATCTACTATCGCATCTGTAGCCAAGCGAGCCGCAAATCCCAACAGTTTATTGTTAATTTTCTTTTCCATCTCCTGTTTACGTTTAGCAGCAAACAGACCTTTCATAACAGTTCTTGTTATTGTTTTCAAATAGATAAGGGGTTCTTTAATCTTGAATGTTTCTAAGGCTACTTTTTCAATATTTTCTATTTGTTGAAGATCAGATGCACTATTTCCATCTACTAAAACTTCGATTCTACCTATATTTGATTTTCTCGTTTTCATATATGGAATTTGGAATTTGAAATGATAACCTTTTTTCATATCTTTCCAGGGAATTGGATTGAATGATTCTAGATTCTGTTTTCCTTTAGTTCCCTCTTTCGTTGTTGCAATCAACAACAAGTCCTTTTCAGTGTGAATATACAGCGTGTTTGCCTTTTTATCTGGAGCTCTACCGGAAAATGCGATAACATTCAACTTTGCTTTATCAGTTATGTTTAAACAATTAGTAAAATCTGGTTTAGCAAAATTATATATATGAGCTTGTAATTGCCAGGCTTCGTTGATATTATCTCTGTCAATTCTTGCATCATCCATTTTACCTTCAGCTCTATAGAGCAACATGCTCAGGTATCTTCCAAGTGCTGAATTATGGAACTTGTTCTTCCCTACTTCAAAATTTTTCTTTTTATCCTTAGATTTATTATACTGCTTAGCCATCTTTCTATGCTTTTGTTCCAGTAAAGAAAGCTTCTCATTTATCTTCCTTATCTCCACAAAAGCATCATCAAATTTATCAAGTTCAACATAATTAAGTGCTTTAAATACATTCAAATAAACATTTTCATAATCTTCACCGGAATATTCAAGTACATTATCATTCAACAACATTGAAGCTGCTCCACGCCCTATACTCTTTGTATAAAGTTCATCAAAAGTTTTTTCTGCACTGGAAAGTAAATTATTGCTTTGTTCATAATTGCCGTTATAATGTTGGAGCATGCCGACATCTATATAGTACAGAGCTTTTTCCTTCTTCTGGTAAAACTTGCCTTTAGCTGATTCGATCTGTTTTAAGGCACAATCATATTCACGAGTAACTAATTTTTCATCAATTCCAGTAAACTGAGCTTTAGAGCTTCTTGTATTTGCACAACTTAACGTAAATAATACCAGGCAGATCAAAATTGTTTTGAATGTTTTATTCATTTATTTACTACCATTTCATTTTACTCTTCTTAACGTATTTCTTTATCTCTTTTGATCCTATCCACACTTTTTCATTAGATTCTACATTTACAAGTTCCAAGTCAACCTGATAGAATTTTACTGCTTTGCTTCCACTGGCATCAATATTAGATTTTATTCCACCTTGAAGCATAAAGTCAGCTCCGGATTCAACAGCCAATCTTTTTGCAGTTTCATCAGAAGCATAAGATTGTTGCTCTAATCTTTCCTTTCGGATCTCAGTACGTTCCTTATTTCCAGCAACGAATTTTACTTTTCCACTGTTGATAAGTTCGCGTTCAATATCTTTAATAAAAGTTTCTGATTGAATATGTTCCGAGCTTAGATTTCTAATCGTCCCAACTACTAATACCGGCTTCCTGTCTTCTTCCAGAGCAAAATCCTGCAGCCACGATCTATACATCAGATCTTTTATCATCTGTTCAGCAACAAGACGTGAATCAGTATCGTTCCAATTGCCACTCTGATCAGCAACTTCTTCTACTGAAACCCTGGTAACTGTTCGCGTTGTAGATGCACAACCTGCAAACATGAATATTACTATTGTAATGATCATAATTGATATTATTCTTTTTTTCATTTGATCCTCCCATAAATTATTATTATCTAACTTAGAACTCAAATATATATTATAAATGTCAAATTAATTCTAATATTTATAAAAAACCCGACATCACTGCCGGGTTATATTATATTTATCAATTTTTACAATTTTACTTGAAAACTATTTTTTCCCTATTTCAATTCCCTTTTTTATTGCTTTAAGGTTAAGCTCTAATAGATCAGGATTTCTTTTCTTTAGAAATTCTGTAAGATCATTTTCAAGAGTTTCGTATTTCACAAGTCCTGTCTTGCCAATAACAATGCCGATTGCTACCATATTGAGAACTTTCATACTTCCAATTTCCCTTGCTATTGAATTCATTGGAGCTTCAATTACATCTATATCTTCACGTTTTGTTCCATGAGGACACATATCCGTATTATAAATCAGGAGTCCCTTTTCTTTTATTTCAGGTCCGAATTTGTCAATTGAAGGTTGATTCAACGCGATAAGGATATCGGGGTAAGATACCAATGGAGACGCTATAGCTCTATCAGCAATAACAACTGAGACGTTAGCTGTGCCGCCCCGCATTTCAGGTCCATATGAGGGAAGCCATGACACATTAAGCCCATCTCCCATACCAGCTTTTGCTAAAAATTTCCCAATTGTAAGAGCACCTTGACCACCAAATCCAGAGCTTATAATTTCAGTTTTCATTATTCTCCTCCTTCAATAGACTTATCACGGTAATTACCTAACGGGAAAAATGGCAGCATATTTTCTTTAGCCCATTTCATGGCGTCAATCGGTGCTAAACCCCAATTTGTAGGACACGTTGAAACAAACTCAACAAACGTGAATCCTCTCTCTTCTTTATTGAATTGGAGCGCTTTTTTTACAACTTTTTTAGCTTTCATTATATCTTGTGGAGAAAGTAGTGAGACTCTTTCAATAAAGTATGGTGCAACAAGCGAAGATAGTAATTCACAAACTTTAATTGGATAACCGATATCTTTTTCATCTCTTCCATAAGGTGAAGTAGCAGTTTTCATTCCCGGTAAAGTGGTTGGAGCCATTTGCCCTCCGGTCATTCCATAGATTGCATTATTTACAAAAAACACAGTAATATGTTCACCTCTATTTGCTGCGTGGATGATCTCAGCAGTTCCAATAGCTGCAAGGTCTCCATCACCCTGATATGTAAAAACATGCATATTCGGACGAGAACGTTTCATTCCGGTTGCCAGAGCAGGAGCTCTACCATGAGCAGCTTCAGCCATATCACAATCAAAGAATTTATATGCGAAAACAGAACAACCCACTGGAGCAACACCCATCATATTATTTCTCATATCAAGTTCATCCATAGCTTCTGCAATAAGTCTGTGGGAAATACCATGTGTACAACCAGGACAGTAAGTAAATTGCAGATCTGTTAATGATTTTGGTCTTTGTGCAATAATTTCCATTATTCCCCCTCTGTTCCTAATATTTTTGCTTTGATCTCATCAGGTGTAAATAAAATACCGCCAACTTTTCCCAAAAATTCAACAGGTAGTTTTCCATTTACGGCTAATTTTACATCTTCAACCATTTGACCAAGGTTAAGTTCGCAAACTAATACTTTCTTAACTTTATCATGTAATACATTTTTAATTGCTTCATAAGGATACGGCCATACAGTTATTGGTCTGATCATTCCAATACTTGTTCCCTCTTCTTGTAATTGATCTATTGCAGACTTAGCAATTCTAGCCGCAGTTCCAAAAGCAACAACAACTACTTCATTTTCGTCAGAAATATTATATTCTTCATATCTTATCTCATTTTTTTCGATCTCATCATATTTCTTCCCTAATTTTATCACATGCTGTTCCAGGATAAGCGGATCAATTTCTAAAGAATTTATCTCATGATGATGATGATTCGGTTCATCTTCGTTTGGATACATACACCAATCATAATGCTGTTTGTCCAAAACTTCCATCTCTTCTTTAGTTTTTGATGGTTTGAATTCAACAGGTTCCATCATCTGCCCCAGAAGACCATCTGACAATATCATTACAGGATTTCTATATTTATCAGCAAGATCAAAAGCTAGATCTGCCATATCAGCAAATTCCTGAACTGTACTTGGTGCTAAAACTATTAGTCGGTAATCTCCATGACCACCACCTTTTGTTGCTTGAAAATAGTCACCTTGTGCAGGTTGGATATCACCAAGACCAGGTCCACCACGTTGAACATTAACGATTACTGCAGGTAAATTAGCTCCCGCGATATAAGAGATACCTTCCATTTTAAGTGAAATACCCGGTGAGGAAGATGATGTCATAACACGTCTTCCTGTTCCAGATGCTCCATATACCATATTTATTGCAGCAACTTCACTTTCTGCTTGAACAAAAACACCATCAACTTTAGGCATCATTTTCGCCATATATTCTATTAACTCACTTTGAGGAGTTATGGGGTAAGCAAAATACAGTCTGCAACCAGCACGAATAGCAGCTTCTGCAACTGCCTCATTACCTTTCATCAATATTTTTTCAGCCATAAAATTCCTCCTCCTATTTCTCTATAGTAATTGCTACATCAGGACATGTAGTATAACACATTTTACATGCAATACATGCTTCTTGATCAAAACATTCCGCATAATGATAACCTTTGGAATTGATCTCTTTTGAAAATCTGATAATCTTCTTTGGACATGCTAGAATACATAATCCACAGCCTTTACACATTTCCGCGTCAACGGTCATTCTTGCCATAATTATCTCCTTATTTCTTATAATTATTTTATTCAGTAGAGACTTTTCAATCAGTAATATTTGTCAATTGGATTATTCATATTTTAAGGAGAATATAAATATTATTATAAATAAATGTTATTAAAGATAAAACCTTATAATTTTGAAGAATTCAATAAAATAATGTTATTTTTTATTTCAACATAATGATTTTTTTTGTATAAATATCATAATGAGTTTCAAGTGTGTAGAAATATATACCACTAGAAACTTTTTTCCCATCCTCATCTATTCCATCCCAAGTAACATTATGATTTCCCTGCAAGAACACATTATTCAGTAATTTTTTTATTTTATGCCCTTTTATGTTATAGATATTAACTTTGACATCGGTAGTTTTCTTAAGAGCAAATGATAGAGTAATTGAATCATGGAAAGGATTTGGAGAAACTGATAAAAAGGAATTATCATCACTATAATATTGTGGATTTGCGCTGGTATTGTATGTAAAAAGATCCTCAGTATCAAGCGTAGTAGGCTCTTGCAGATATGCAGGTATTCCCTGTTCAGCAGTAGACCATTTAATTAAATTT
>Ga0307992_1002436_pt1 | contig 10596 bp, 12 predicted proteins | sample EllFjometagen133_FD_203162 | JGI IMG/M metagenome (GOLD analysis project Ga0307992, IMG submission 203162) | Marine microbial communities from Ellis Fjord, Antarctic Ocean - #133 | ecosystem: Environmental > Aquatic > Marine > Unclassified | place: Southern Ocean | collected 2014-10-08
AGAGAAGTCGAAGTTGAAAGTTTGACCTCCTCCACCATTAGGAACGATTGTCCCGGATTGATTAGGAACAAACATTTCAGGTCCTCTTTCTCCTACTACGTATGATGAACCTTGAGATACTGGTCCACCGTCAGCTTTGTAGTCCTTAGACCCTAGAGGAGCTAGAAGTTTTGCCACGCCCTCGGCAACAGTATTTATTATCGAACCACCAGTCATGCTATCTTTTACTTCTTCACCTTTTTTAATAACATTTTCCAAATTGTTTATCTGTTTTTGCATCCTTTCCTTGTCTTCGCCTTCTGCATCTTTGATTCTTTCTTTTAAGCCTTTAAGTTGTTTCTCAAGTACGCTTCCAGCCTTGTCTATACCCTGTAAAGCTTCGTTTATTTCTCCTATTTGTTTCATTACAAGAGAGAAGGTGGCTATTGTAATTAATATTCCTATGACGGTTGGTATCGCTATCATCGCCGCAGAAAGCAACGCAACTGACCCTGTAGCACCAGTAACTAGACCAACAAAAGTAGTAAAAGCTGTCAACATTGCTGCCCCTGCCATAATTCCCCTCATTACTAATAACATACCATAAGCAATAACAATTTCATCTTTAAACTCTATTATTTTTTTCATAACCCAGACAACCTTCTCAGCAAATTTTTTAACCGCTGGAATTATATCTTTAGTTATTTTCTCCCATAACTCTTTTAGTTTTGCTGTTAAACCAGCTGAACCTCCAATTTCGTCATACCATTCCTTCACTTTATCAATTCCTTCTTGTATGCGTTCATTTATCAATACTGATAATTGTGTCATTAATTCTTGGTTGCTATCTATCCAGCCACTTACTCCTTCGGTAACTTTCAAAAATCTGTCGACTATGTTATCCATCACTGGTATAAATGCTGTTCCAATTTGTTCTGTAACTCCCTTTAATCTTTCTCCTAATGTCCTTTGTTTATTAGCAAGTTCTTCTGAAGTTCTTGCAAAATCTCCAATAGCATTTTTTGATTGCTCAGTCGCTATTTCTAAAGTAGCATATGCTCTAATCTGTCTTTCTGTCATATCATTATACTCTCCTGTCGCTCTCATGGCTTTAACCTTCGCCTTTACATCTGATTCTAATATAGCAATCCCTAGTTCTTTCGCTGATTCTCTCTCTCCTAATAATGCTTTTGTTAATGCCTTACTAGCCCTTTCTGCTCCACCTTCAATATTTGTGAATGAAGCTAAATCAACCGCTAACTCATTTGTTTTCTTTGATAAATCTAATGCAGATTCTCCAGTTAATCCAAAACCAGTAAGCATATCGCCAGTTTGCGATAGTAAATCTTTTGCTGTTGATTCTGCCATTCCCCAATTTTTGACAAAGTTTTTAGCAGTTTTTTCAGCATCTTCTCCTACATCTTGGAAAACAACTCCAAATTTGTTAAATGTTTCTTGTGCATCAACTGCAGCTTGAACAGCTTTGAATAATCCAACTCCGATAGCTCCGCCCAAAGCAACAGCACCAATAGCGGCAGTTTTAACAGCTTTTGTTATCAAGCCCACTTCAAACCTAAAGCTCTTGCCTATTTTAGAAAAAGAGGTGTTCATTTTACCATAAGCCTTGCTGATGTCTTTAGCCTTATCGGCTATAGCCTTTAATTTTTTTTCAGCGTCTCCTTCGACACCTATTTTAAACGTTACCTTTTTGTTGAACGACATTTTCGCAATCTATTATTTTTAAATAATCATAAAAATCTGATGTTGGTAGCTTTTCTATCTCTAGCGGAGAACATTGAAAGTTCTTTGCTAACATATACACCATCATTCTAAGATTTAGTTTAGCTCTTCCTTTCAGACAATTAACTATGTAGTCTTGTCTAAGTTTTGTTTTTTTTTAATATAAGGCTTGATTGCCTCTAAAACAAACTCCAAATCATCTGTTGGTAATTGCTCCACATATTTCTTCTCAACTGGTAAATTATTGCCTTCATCATCTTTGAAATTCCAGCTTTTAATCATCCTGGAAGCAAGATTGACTGCAATATTCATGTCTCCTTTTATTTCTTCTGTATCAATAACATCTTTGACTGCAATTTTTGTTGATATTATCACTTCACTATCCTTGTAAGAAGGCAGAGAAATAGAAACTGTGCTGAAACTATCTGAGATTTTTACCATTGACTTTTATTAAGATTTATGTATTAATGCCTATATAACTATTAATTAATCATATGGATTCCAACAGGATGCTTGCCGATAATATGAAGGAAGTGAACGAGAAGATAAAGAATAAAGAAAAATTAAGTTTTTTAAATTATTTTTATCTAATCATTCAAATCCTGATATTGGGTTGTACTATCTTTTTGACAGTAATGGCTGTAAGAGTTCTTATGTTATTTTTATAAGTTAGTATAACTAGCTGTAGCATTTCTTACTACTGCTCTAATACCTTCAGCTTGAGTGTAATCGTAATGTCCGCTAAAATCTGCGGTCTGTGTTACGATTTCATCCAAATCATTGCTAGCTTCCCAGTTCGCTATTCTTAAATTAGGAATAGTGATTTTTATATACTTGTCGGATGAATCTGTGAATGTAAATATACCAGCGTTTTGAGTATTGTTTAAATACTTGTCCCGGTTGGTTACTGCATCGAATAGAAGAGAATAGTTACCAGCAACTGATAAAGTCTTATAGACCAATGAGGTAGGTTCTACGTCTCCACTTTGGAAGATTTTCTCTACATCTCTAGTTATTGTTAGATCTAATCCACTTAGAGGGGTGGCACTAGCACTTCCAGCATTCGCAACAGTAGTACCGAATTGAGCCTCAAGGTTCTCAAAAGTCATACAAACAACCTCGTCGTAAGTATCAGTAGCTGTTCCAGTTGCTGATTTTTTAGATGAGAAAGTCATTGTTAAAGTCGCAAAAGAATCTGAAACTTTAATTGATAACTCTGATATAACTCCATAAGGAAATGTTCTCACGTCTGTTACTCTATCCATTACTATAGTAGCTGATTTAGCTGTATTGGTATTTTCAATAGTAGAGGTGTGATCGTATAGACTAGCTCCTGCTGAAGCTGATACTGTTGACCCTAGAATCAAACCTAGAGGGATTGCTGCACTTTCTGCATCCAATAAAACCTCCAAATTACCTTCTCCAAATTTCTTCATTGCTTTTTGACCTTGTGATTTTTCAATCCTTCCTCTGGCTGTTTCGATATTTTCGTATTCTACCATGTCCTTTAAATTAGGGGCGGTAGAAAGTTGAAGCCAATCTGTTGGAGTTACTGAAGTTCCAGGGGTTGCCTCGACTCCGATTCCAACTGCTCCACGTCTTTGATTGTGACTCATAATTTTATTATAATTGTTTATTAACTACTACGGGAAGATAAATTCTATATCCCATATAATGTTTTCCTGCTATTTCGTAATCCTCGACCCTTTCGCAACTTGTGGGTTCAGTATAGCATGCATTCCCACTTAAAGTTAGATTAGTTCTACTTTCTAATGTATCTATAACGCTATCTATTAACCCAGCTAAAACTGTTTGAGTTACTGATAATGTTTCCTTGTCATACATAACATCAACAATAAACTCGTGAGTTCTTTTATTGGTGTTAGATGAAGAAACTGAATTAGAATGACCGTTATAATATACCGCAAAAGTAGGCACTTTCTCGTCTGTCAATTCCTTTGGTTTCTCGTAATATCCACCATTAAAGGTAGTTATTGCATTAACCAAATCATATATTTTAGTGTGTAATGTTTCTATCACTTCTCTTCTCTACCCTTCTCTTCTCTCTTCGACTTCTCTGCTGTCGTTTTTGGCTTAGTTAAGCCTTTTTTGACGGTGGGGAAGTGGAGCAGGGAAGGGGTTATTTAGTTATTAACTTCGCAACTTTATCTCCTATTTTATCAAATATACTGTTAACTTTACTCTCGCTTTTCTCTACTGCACGTTCCATCCATTTATTAGGAGAAACTCTTGAACCTGATCTAGTCCTATGTCCTTCGTGAACTGGTACTGCGTATTCCTTATCGGTGTAAACTTCTGCCTCTGGTCTAGTTGTTGAAGCAGGGGAGAAGATGTGAGATTGTTGCAACATACTTGTATCAACTGGAACTTCTAACAACGCTCTTTTTTTAACTTCTGCTACTGCAATATTAGCTCCTTCAACAAATTCTTTTCTTACATCTAATCTATCCAAATTCTTTATTATATCATCCAGCCCTTCTATTTTCATTTCTACACGCATTTGATTGACCTTACGGCATAGTGATAAGTTTTCTTTTCTACGTTCATTGCTTTGTAGTTATTCCCTTCGGCATCTTCTAGTGTATCAGTATCAACATTTATTGTGCTTGTTACATCATCTGCATTTAATAAAATTACATAACTTTGCTCATGATCTGAAGTTGTGCCAGCATCTGAAATAAAAGCAGACAATCCTGATTGAACATCAGCATCTTGTTTCTTGTTCCCTGTAGTAGTTGTTCTTCTTTTAATTTTGATTGTTCCGTTTGTGTGTAATAATTTCATACTTTTGTTAATTCAAAGCCGTCAAATTTCTTAGCTCTTTTATAATAATCTAAAACTTTAGTTACTCCAATGTCGTTATTCAAAACATTCTCAAAGTCTCCATAACTTACTGAGTAATCATGCTCAGAGAAACTCTTAACGTTTCCGTCTTTACCAATCTTAACAACTGAAGCAACTAACTTAGTAGCTATCATCTTAATGTCAGCTGGTACTGTTTCAGTAAAGCCCCACGATCCATTTATCCAGATATTGAGTTGACCACTTTCAAAATAGTTATAGTCTCCATTCTCGCTAATCTCAATCTTGTTGTAAGGTGTTCTGTTGGCATCGTCTCCTTGTTTCAAGTAATAGTCAGTAGTTGATAGCTCTGTAGTCCCTGAATCTCCTGTAGCGTCATTTTCTACCATGAAAACGTTAGCAACACTAAGCAAGTCATCAATCCAAATCTTGGTATCTCCTCCAGCGTATTTCTTTGTTTCTACTGAAGCCTCAAAACTTCTGTCTGTATAATTGTCTATATATTTGCTAGCCATTCCAATCCAAGAATCAACCTGTGAATCTAGGTCGTTTGAGATGTCTATTTGTAAGTAGTTTTCAATCTGACTCTTGGTTGTATACATTAAATTCTATTAGGTTGGTTAGTGTAATTACCTGTCTTAGTGGAATATTGGCTAGACTTGTCGCTGTATCCTTTTGTCTTGGCTTCTGATGGTTGAGAGGTTAAATCCCAATCATAATAGTCAAGTCTTATAAAATTAACTCTGCAATCGTGAATGTCTCCTGAATGTCCCATTCTTGCTATTCCGATTGTTGGGTATGTTGCTATCATATATTTTTGTAGACTTTCTCCCAGTCTTTAACTTTATTATCTATTGTCCTATTTTTTAAAACCCATTCTCCTTGCTCTTTTAAGGTCTCTTTTCTTAGTTTCTTGTCTTCTATTAGTCTTCTTAAACTAGACTTCCATTTAGTATGTCTATTTTTTACTGTTAAGCACTCCTCTATATAAGAACCTACTTTACTTGCTAGGGTTACCGTTCCAACCATTGCATATTCGTAAAACTTAATAGCACTTCGTCCCTCGTTGAAATCTGTTTCAGTTATTGGACAAATACCTATATCAAAGTTTAACTCTGATAATTTAGCAGAAAATTCTTTAATCCCGACAAAAGGTTGATGAAACCATCTTAACTCTTTTAACTTTTCGTCTAGTTCCATAGTCTTAGAAAACCATTCGGCTGGTTTAGCGTTAGGATTTTCTTGAAGACTTAGAGAATGTTTTATTTTCAAGTGTTCTATGTACTCACTCCATTGTAATGGAGCTAGTCCAAATATTACAAAGTCAAATTCTATTTCTTTCTGTAATTCAATTATTGGGTCTATTACTTCTAGTAAATCAGCTATGTGGGAACTTGACCCTTGCCAACCTACTAATACTCTTTTATTTCCTCCTTTTCTTTTTTTCCACAATTTAGGATCAACACAGTTTGGCAAAACTACTACATTTTTATTATACTTTCTAATCTGATTAGCTATCTTTTCTGTTGTCGTAGTGCATACATCAGCCATCTTAATCATCTGAACTACTTTCTCTTCGTTTTTCTTGACTGCTTTATACATTGGATTTGATTCCTCGATTGATTGAATCAGATCGTCTGTTTCATAAACAACTAACTTTCCTTGTTCTTTAGCATAATCTACCAACTGCTCTATTATATCGATAGGCTGGTCGTAGTGCCTTACTAAGACGAAAACATCACACCAGTCTATTGGTTCTGTATCTAAATGTCCGCTTCCTATGTATTTATAAGTATGTTTAGTTATCTTATTATCTATTCTAACATAATGCCCGATTTTTTTCAATGCTTCAGCTGGTAAATAGTTTCTCACCCAGTAGCAACCATTATCTAAATTATTTGACATCATGTATATTTTCATTTCCATTTTGTTTTAGGATTTATGACTTCCTTAATAACGTTTCCGATGTGGGGTTTAATCTGTTTGATCAACTCTTCGATGCTGTCTTCCATTTTAATGGTTTCTAGTCCCCATTCTTTTAGCTTTTTCATTTCAAAGTCAAACTCGTTTCTTCCGTTCTCAGCTCTTGGATTTTCTATTTTCTTTATTTTGCATCCAGTGTGCTTTTTGACTAATTCTGCTATTTCGTTGACTGTCTTAGTTTCTGTTAGTTGGTGGATTGTCTGATAGCCTTTAGGTCGATTCTTAATTACAAGCTCGATTGCTTCCATAGCGTTCTTGAGATGAATATAGCCCCTAGTTTGGTTCCCTTCTCCGTAAACAGTCAAAGGATGCCCGATTAGTGCTTGAACTACAAAACGATTGACTACAGTGCCAAAATGCTCGTCGTAGTCGAATCTGTTGCCTTCAACGTGTCCGTATAATGGAGCTTGGTTTAAATCTGTAATATCTAGCCCCCAAATCCTATTAGCATAGTCACAGTTAAATGAATCGTGCAGTTTACTCATGTGATAGAAACTTCCTCCGTATCTTGGTGTTGGTATAACCCAATCTTTACCGTCTTTTTGTACTACTGTTCTTGATTCTTCTGGTATTTTTATATAAGGAGGATATAACCAATCAGGATATTCCCCTGCTGTTCCAATTTTAATTAAATGTATCTTTGGGTTTATTTCTTTTATAGCCCACAAAACGTTTAGAGAACCAATAATGTTGTTGTGTTGAGTGAATGATGACTCTTCTGGTCCTTTCATTGAATAAGGAGCTGATGGCTGTTCTGCTAAGTGGATTATAACGTCTGGATTCTCTTGTTCTATGTAATTACTTAAAGACAAGTAATCAGTAACATCTAAAACGGTATAATCTCCTAAATCCATAGGGGTTAAAGATTTTCCTCCAATAAGACCAACTAATAGTGATCTAGTGTTGTTATCGCAACCAACTACTTCAAACTTACCTTCCATGTGCTTTCTTAGAGCATTCCCGATATAACCATTGATACCAAGAATCATTATTTTTTTATCCATGTGTGTTTGTCTCCTGAATAATTAGTAATTGCACTGGCAACGCTTCCAAGGTCTATCGTGCCTATTTTAATTCTAGATTTCCATAATCTTTTTTGAATAACATTAGCTGTCATTGCTGCAGAAATCATCATGACATCATTTCTTTTAGCGGCTGCCTTAACTTTAGGAAACCACTCATCAATAGTGTCATAAGCCTGCTCTGATGGTATTTCTACAAATTCATCGCAATCAACATCTTTTAAATGACTTCCTCCAACAAAAACTACTTTGTATGGGCTTAAAGCATTGAAAAATGAATCCATCCAACCATCCTCAAACTTATAAGCATAATGTAATGCAATCGGTGAATAGAATGTTTTTCCTGAATAATATTTATTAACTATCGTCAACAAGTAATCATCATTACCAAAAGGAGCAAATAATCCAGGTTTAGCTTTTTCTTCGTGGTACATTCTAGCCGAAGAGCCAATCATATAGTCATCGTCGTCTATTTTGAACCCATCTATAAGCTCTTTCTTAATCTCTGTGCTTGTCCATTGAGTGTGTGGGTGTCCTTTGAAGTCTTCCATCATCATTAGTTCACCATCTCCGTATCTAGTGTAAGCGAATCTTTTCCCTAGCTTAGCTTTAATGTCATCTAAGGTTCTTTCTGCTTTTAATCCTCTTATTTTAGCTCTGCCTACTTCTACGTAATATTCAGGGAAGTCTTTGTAGTTTGGTTCGTTATCTCCTTTCATATCTAATAGCTCAATCTCAACTGCTGAGCAAAAAGCCTTTTTTAGGTTACTGTGTCTGTTTTGGAACTGTGTCCAACCTCCTAGCACCCAAGCAGATTTATCAACAGGCTCTTTAATCTTCTTTCTGTCAATTACTACTCCAGAACCTCCAACGTGTACTGATAAGAATACATCATTAGATGCTTTTTGAAGTTTAGAAGTCCATTCGTCAAAACTTAACTCTCCAGCTGACAATACAGCGTGTTTAGCTTGCATAACATCAATCCCTAGTATTCTGCATCTTAATATCATTTGTTCTAGCCAATCCTTAGGAACTATTGTATCGTTGTCTACTTTAGCAACGTATTCATCAAGCTCGGTAGCGTTAAAGAAAGCATTCATAGCTCCTGACACTCCTAGATTCTTAGTGTGTTGTATAACGGTTACATTTTGCCCCTTAAGCCACTCTTGAGTCCCGTCTTGGGAGTTGTTATCAACTACGATAATTTCTCCGCAATTAGAAGCCTTGAGAGCCTTGAGAGCCTTTTTCGTATACTTCAATCTATTGTATGTTGTGAAAAGAACTGGTGTCTGTTTAGCAGACCACTTTGCGTATTTCTTAATTCCGTCATTTCTTAAAAACAAATTAGTCCCTTCTTTCTTTCCGCTTGCTTCTCCTAGGTGTTCTACGAAAGAACCTCTAGACCATAGTATCTTATACCCTGCTTTTCTGGATAATGTACACCAAGCGTGTTCTCCTCCGTAAAATGGAACTTCTTCCGGGAACTCTGCAACTCCTTTTCTAATAACCATACAGAATCCTGATATTTCATTCTGTTCAATAAACTTTCCTTTGCTTTGTTCTGCTTTTTCAACACTCCAGCCTCTCTGTGGTCCTCCGACTCTATCTCCTCCTGGTCCAATAGCTGAAACATTCTTATCGAAACCTTTCATTATTTCAGTTAACCAGCCTTCTGTTACAAAAGCATCAGAATTTAACAAACAAACATACTTACACTTGGATTTTTTGATTAGTCTATTCCAGACAGTGCTTAGTCCTTCATTCTTAGGGTAGTTGTCAAAGACTGTCAAAGTATAAGGGTGTTTTGTGAAATTCTTAACATGTTCAATACATTTCTCTTCTATTTCAGGGGCGTTGTATCTAACCATTATTATTTCAACCTCTTCTTTGATTTCGTTGTCAATCTTTAGCTCATTTAAACTTTCTTTCTCTACTGAAGCCATAGCATCCTTGAAAAAGATAGGATACCTTCTCAGGACTCTATCATTATCAGGAAGTAGTTCACCAGTTTTTAATACTCGGTCGTACTCCTTAAAAAATTTGTTTTCTCCTTTGTAAATTATCATAATTGTTGTCAAACCTTGGTTGAGTGCAGCGGTCTGACTTGCCGACTCAACCAGGAACAATTTTTAATTGTTAAATTATTATAGCATATTAACTATAAACTAGCTTATTGGATTAGTTGCATAAGATTCAACAATAGCAAAGTTGGTATTTACTGAATCATTAAGTGCTTCTCCATAAACTGCTTCTACTCCTACACCTACTTGGAAACCATAATCTTCAAGTTGGTTAGTGAAGGTAGGGACCATTCCATAACCTCGGAAAACTGATTCTCCACCAAATACAATGCATTTGGATTTAGAAGCACTGTTACTTACACCTTTATTTTTGTAAATAATCATTCCGTTATAAACTCCCATAGCTCCTGTGAATAGAGGGTTGTTATCTCCTCGGATGTTTGCATCTCTTTGAGCTTGACTCCATGTAGAATCTTGTCTCAAGTTGTAAGCATCGTAAGGGTGAATAACAATTCCATAATATTCTTCTCCTCCATCAGTTCGGATAGGTTCAGCCAAGTTATCTTCCATGTAAGTCTTGATCTTATCAAGAGTAGTGGTTGATAGAGTGTCTGATGCATCTAAAGTAGCGGTTGAAGTAGCGTCTCCTGCAAATAGGGCAGTTGTAGCTGTTCCAAACTTAGTAAAGATAGCATTATCCATTTTCTTGCTTAACCAAGTAGAAAGTAAAGGTTGAGCGGCTTGAATTGCCCATGTGAAATTGATTTGTCCTTTAGTTCTCTTGTTAACAGCAGTAGCATGTCTCAACCAATCGATAGATAGGTCTTTTTGAGCAAGTCGCATTGTCTCTTCATTTCCTTGCAAAGTACTAGCTCCTGTTACACCAGCTCCAGTCATCTGATAGATGCTGTTGATGTGAATTACATCTCCTGGTTGTTTAGCTAAATCATCTTTTCGGATGACAGGCATTCCTGATGTTTCCATTCCTTCAAATCTACTCCAGAACATTTTTCGTTCTGCTTCAACAT
>Ga0307992_1002438_pt1 | contig 10587 bp, 10 predicted proteins | sample EllFjometagen133_FD_203162 | JGI IMG/M metagenome (GOLD analysis project Ga0307992, IMG submission 203162) | Marine microbial communities from Ellis Fjord, Antarctic Ocean - #133 | ecosystem: Environmental > Aquatic > Marine > Unclassified | place: Southern Ocean | collected 2014-10-08
GCCCAATCTTTTTTAGGACAATTAATAGTCGCAATATTTTTGCCGTTTTTGAGAATTATAACCTTTCGATTCTCAACAAAAAGACAATTACCTTTTTCTAATTTTTTTTGATAAGGATTTTCTTTGTTAAATCTAGCAACAAAATATACTTGATTATAATATAATCGATTATTCCTAATTTCTCCCTTAAAGGCATACATCACTGTCTCATAAAATATTAAAAAAGGTATTTTTAAATGTTCATCAATTTTTTTTACTAATTCTGGTTCTTTGCTTTTTATTGCCTCACGCAATTTCCCAGTTAAATCAATTGTTTTTGTACAATTAAAAGAACAAGGCATATGATAAATATAACTATAAACCATATCTTTTGTAAAAGGATTACATAGAAAAGAAGGATCGCCTTTTGTATTTTTAAAAATTTCAAACAAATGACTGTATTTACGCCAATCGTTAAAATGTCGAAAAAATTTGATACAACAATCTGGATATCCTAATCCATAACCAAACTTTAATAAATCAATATAAGGTTTTTGCATTACTCTATTTTTTATCATTACAGGATACCATCCATTAACGAATGCCTTGTCTAGATTGTCTTTTGATTTTGAAATAAAAATATGAACCATATCTAATTCGTTGGCTAATGATATCCGAACGCCTTTAGCAATGGTTGTTGTAAGGGTTTCTCCGCCAGTCGCTGTCTTAATATTTGGATTATCAATATCTGAAAAAGCAATATCTTTTTTAGTTTTTAATCCATATTTACGGCAAAGATTGATAAATCTTATTAATCTTTTTTTGGGTATCCAATCGTCCATGGCTGGCTTAATCCCAAGAACAACAGCCATAAACATAATTAGTTGACGATCGCTATCCTTAATGTTTACAAACTCACGACAAAATTTTTTAGGTAGATATTGTTCAAACATAAATTATTTAACAGGTTTAAATTCAGACCAACCAAATAGTTCTGGATATTCTTTCCAGGGACCTTCACAGGTTTTAAAATATTTACATTCAGAACATTTCGCATCTTTTGATTTCCCTTCTGTTTTTCTATAATCAGAATAATCTTCTATAACACCAATTATATCATAAACTTTTGATTCAGGAATAATTTTTTCAGCGATATAATCCTCATATCCCTTCATAAAACACAATGGGATTGCTTCTGTCATTACTCGACGACCAGCTTTTATTCCTATGTCTAATCCCTTTTTCACATACTCCATAATTTCTGTTTTTCTCGGGATAAGCCAGTCTTTGTTTTCAGCTGCTGAACCTGAAATATGCGGAAAAGCAAATTGAAATTGATCTACTCCTAGATTAACTAAAAGAGATGCCATTTGCGGTAAATATTTATAATTTCGTGAAGTGATAACCGTATTGGTTATTACTGGAAATCCTAATTTTTTAAGATTAATGATTCCTTGAGTAGTTTGTGAAAAGCTTCCTGGAGCTGAAGTTAAAAAATCATGAATTTTAGCATTCGGTCCATGGACAGCTGGTGAGAATTCATTAGCACCAGCAATGATAGTTTGTTTACAAAATGACATATAAACAAATCTTCTGCCATTTGTTTGAATTTGGATTAATTTAAAACCAACTTCTTTAGCTTCGTTTACTAATTCTAAAAAATTTTCATGTAAAGTTGGTTCTCCTCCAGTAAAAACAATTTCTTCATATCCATCTACTGATTGATGAATGATTTTTTTTAAATCTTTTACATTGCGATTACCATAAATACTTCTTTTGTCCCCTTGAACGCAAAATTTACAATGATTATTACAAAGAAACCCTATTTTTAAATCAATTCTTTTCATATTAATTAGAAAATAATTTAGAACATTGCGGATCAGGAGCGTATAAATCTTTATCAAGCGAATAAGAAAAAGCTACACATCGAGAACCACCAAAACAACTATTAAAATATTGGCATTGTTGACATTCAATTGGCATTTTATCCATTTGTATTTTATATTCTCCTTTAGCAATTCTATGATAAACATCAATTAAATTTTCATGGTTTAAATCTCCGATTTTAATTGGTAAACGACGACAAGAGTAGACGGAACCATCAGGCAATACGGTTAAAATCCCTTTTGTCATAGCAAGACAAAAAATAATTGCTGATTTATTTTTTAAATTAAATTGCGAAGCTATTCCTGATTCGCATCCTAAAAAAATTAAGTCGTCTTCTCCGTTTTCTCTAGAGTTCGAATTTATCGTATCAATATACCTATAAACAGATTCCAACTCATTTGGCGAAACAAGAAGTTCTTTCATATTTTTACCGGCACCTTGCAAAACCAATCTTCTAATAGAAATATTTGTTTTTAAATCATACGCTAATTTAACCAATAATGGAATATCTTCAAGATTTTGTTTATTTAATGTGAAAGAAATAACAGATTTTTTCCCCATTTTTTTAATATTTTCCAATGCTCTAATCGCTTTTGCAAAGTTTCCTTTTCCTCTAATTTCATCATTTTTTTTCTCAACTCCTTCTATGCTTATTTGAATTATATCTACCTTATAATCATTAAAAAGTTTTTTTAATATTAACGGTTTCAATAATGAACCATTGCTCATAATAGATAATTGAAATTCTTTCTTTTTTTGAGCTATTTTACTCATTAATTTATCAAAATGATCATACAATAAAGGTTCCCCTCCTGTAATAGAAAGGTGGAAAATAATATTCTTATTTCCTAAAGATTCGTTTCTTTTCTCTTCTATAATTTGCAAGAAATTTTCAAAAATCAATTCCATTTGTTTAAAACTAAGAATTGGTTTTTTATAATCAGTTTGATAACAATGCTTGCAACGAAAATTACATTGATTAGTAATATGCCATTGTAAAAAAAAATTAAAAGAGTTATTCCAGTATTCATCATAATCTTTTAATGCTTTTTCCAAAAAATTATCTGTTTTTTTCATAATCATTTTAAAGATTATTATAATTTGCTAAAGGATCTGGCGCTTTCCAATTATTAGAATCTAATTTAGCCGCATAACGACTACCTCCGCAACATTTAAATCTAAAATTACAATTCTGGCATTCCTTCGGCAGAAAATCTAAATTTTTCATTTTTTTGACGAAAGGATGCTGCCAAGCTTTTAAAATATTTAAAGGGCTACCAATATTTTTATCTATAAAATAATATGGTTTAACAAAATTACGTGAATCAATAACTAAACGATTATGTCCTTCTTCTGGAAGTCCTCCTTTGCAAATACTATTCATTTTATTCAAATCATTAATTGCGCAAAAAGGTATAGCATTTGCAATTGAGATTGGTTTATCTTCTTTTTCTCGCAAATCAATTATTTTTTCTGCTAATGTCTCTATTGATTTTGGAGTTAGAAAAGATTTCTTTTTTGTAAAATTAATTGGTCTGTAAAATTCCCATTGATCAAATGGTAGACTAAAAATAAAATCTCCCATTGCATCTAAATTATTAATTATTTTTTCACTAATAATAGTTCCAGCCCTAACTATTTCTATCCCTTCACTTTTTAAAAGATTAACCGCTTCCTTTTTTTTCTTTAATGCATGAGTAAATCCAGTGATAGCTTCTTCTTCTTTGTCTTTGTAACTTTCAACAGAGATTAGAACATTATCAACTATTTTTTTAAATTTTTTAGCTATTCCAGGCGTTACTAAAGAAGCATTTGTATTAACGGTTACATATAAACCAAGTTCTTTTGCGTAACTTATTAAATCAATTAAATCACTTCTTAATAATGGTTCACCACCTGTAAATCTAACGGCTGGAATTTCTATTTTAGCTAAATGTTTAATAATTTTTTTTACAGAATTAGTATCTATATTTTTAAAATTTCTTCCTTTTTGAGCAAAAGAAATTTTATTAAAACAAAAAGAACAATTAAAGTTACACATTGATTCAACTTCTATCATAACCTCATTAGGAATGTTTTTGATTGGTGAGAGTTCTCTGTCTCCATAACTTTTAAAATAACCTCGAGGAAAACCAGGACAACTTTTAAAATATCGACAAGAATGACATAAATTTGTTTTTTCTCCTATGAAATCTTTTGTAGGCGGTAAGATATGATCAATTGAACTTCGGTTTATTACACAGAATGGTATATTTCTTAACCAAATGCCAAATTCGTTTTCATAATCTAAAATTTTATAAATAGTTTCTGTTATTTGAGAAAAGACTACTGCTTCGTTTCCTTGTCCACAAAATTCTAATTCAAGATTTTTTACTCCTGTTCGATATAAAATTTCAACAGCATAAGATAGTTGCGTTGAATTTTGGCGATTAACTTTTATTGTAGTCATTGATAATTTCTATAAGTTAAATAATCAAAATTAAAATATATATTATAAAGAAATAATTTCTTTAATAATTTCTTTATTGTCTTTCATTTGGCAAGATTTATTTTTGGTAGATAATAGTTTGTTATTTTTTAAAAAATACTTTAACACTTTATCCCAAGATGTCTTATCTTGCCAATCAATTAAAATAGAACGATTATCAGAAGTTTCTTTTTTTATTCTATCTAATTGATTTTCTCCTGGTCGAGTAACTGGAATAAAAATACTTGGTTTATTTAAAAAACAAATTTCTTTAACAGAATTATAACCAGCTTCAGAAATAATCAAATCAGAACAAAACATTAATTCTAACATATCTTCTTCAAACTGATTAATAATTATTTTCTTATCTTTTAGGTTCAATTTAGTCCCCTTATAAAAAGGACCAGTAATAATAATAGGCTTAATTTTTAAAAAATTTTTAATTAATTTTTTAGCTACTAATGTAAAAATATTAATCATTTTTTCTCCTTCTTGAAAACCTCCGCCGCCACAAGAAAAAAGTATTACTAAGTTATCTTTTTTAATCTGGTATTTTCTCTTAATAAGAGATATTTTATTTTTGTCTAAATCTCTAATTAAATTAGAAAAGAAATAAATATTATCTAAATTTTTTTGACCATTTTTTTCTACAATAATGACTTTATCAAATAATTTATTATACTTTTTTTCTAAAAATATATTCCATGATTCTTGATTAAATAAACGAGAAATAAAAATTTTGCGACAAGTTTTTTCTAAGGACATATTTATCTTTTCTATATCATTTGGAAAGAAAGTATCAAAAACAATTAAAAAAGGTTTTTCTTTAATCAAAATCGGTGATAATTCATTTTGATAATTCTGTTTTAATCGACCGCCATTATTAGGATGCGGAAATCCTTTATTGATAATTATTAATTTTATATTATTATCTTTTAAGTACTTTTTAAGAAAAATTAATGGTTGATCACTGATAATTACAATAGTAAATTTTTTATTTTTTAATTTTTTTAATTCTTCAATAATAGTAAAAACACGTCGGAAATGACCGAATGTGCCAACTGTACCTAAAATAACAAAAACTATTTTAATTGATTTCATAAAATTTAAATTATTCTATTAAAACACGATGACATTTATAACAAATAGGAAAAAGACCATTTTTAGTAATCTCATTTCTAAAAAATTTTGCTTTATTTCCTGACCAAATCTTTTCTAAAGATTCTTTTTTTAAATTGCCATAAGGATATCTAATAAGCGGACAAGAAATGACAGTTCCTTCTTGATCAATTCTAACTGTATCATAAATATAACCACAACGTCTAATATTCTTCTGTTTTATTTTAGAACTATACCAATAATCAGCGAAATCATCTCGATCAATTGATTGCCAAAAATCAACTATTATTCCATTTTTTTTTGCTAGTAATTTTATTTCTTTAATTTTTTCACGATATTTATCAGGATTTAATTTTTCAAGATGATTGATTAAATGTTCAGCATAAAAATCTTTAATTTTTAATCTTGTTTTTAATTCTTTAATATGAGACACAGCTAATTTTTTATTCAACCAAATAAGAGATAGGAAATGTACACGATTAATTTTTAATTTTTTAGCTAATGTAATTAAAAAATCTAATGATTCTAAATTCTTTTTGCTAATAACAGGACTTAATGTTATATATGGCAAATTACTACAATATTTTTTTTTATAAAAATTTATTGTTTTGATAGCATTAACAATTTTTGTATAACTTCCTTTTTTTCTTAAATAATCATTAATTTTAGACGGACCGTCTAATGATACTCTAATGTTATCAATCTGATTAATCACTAAAAATTCAGCAAATTTTTTATCAATTAATGTTCCATTAGTATAAATTTCTGTGAATAGACCCAATCCCTTAGAATAAAGCAATACTTCTTTTAAATCTGGATACATTAATGGTTCTGATCCTGAAAAAGTGATAATGGGATGATATTTTTTTGCTTGATTTAAAATATTAATAATTTCTTCTAATTTTAAAATCTTTGAAGACAAGTCTTTATTAACAAAACAATATCGGCAATTTAAATTACATGCTTGAGTTATCTCAAAATAAATTCTTTTTATCATATTGTTGAAATAATAATATTAAATTTCTTTTTTAGTTACAAGATCTCGAATCTCTTGATGTATTTCTGGAGGATATATATAGTTCACAATAAAGAAAAAATATCTTTCTCTTTCGGTTAAATTATATCCCTCAGATAGTTTTTTATAATTATCCAATAAAATTAAATTATTTTTATCAATTTTAATCATTTTATCTTTTAAAAGAGGCTGAAAAATATTTTTAAATTCTGCGATTACATCACTTTTAAAGAAATCATTCATAGGACTTATTTTAATTTTATTAAAAAAGGAAAAATTACAAATTATATGTCTTCTTAAAACGTCATTTTTTGGAATAATAAAAGCTGTTTTATCAAAGTGATTTGTTAGTAATTCATCATTATTATCAAAAAGATTAAACGCTCCATTGCGAACAAAAGATGCATCTCCGCGAGGCATGAAGAATGAAGATTGAGCACATTGTCCCAATCCCAAAACAGAATAAAACCCTTCTATATTTCTTGTTAATTGATAATTTAATACTTTTTTACCAAGCTTCTGTTCTTTAAAGAAGTAATAATGACTATACCTGTTGTCAACCTTTTGATATCCAGCACTTTTCATTTTGTTAAAAAGACCAAAAAATGAAGAAAGTTCCATTTCACGAACATTGAAATCTATTTCTTGTTTTTCTTTTTTACTAAGACCCTTACTTGCCCATGGTAATACGATTCCAAAAGAAACCTGATCTGGGGCCAACTTCTTAATATATTTCAGATAATTATTATAAACAGATTCGTTTTCACCTTTTAACCCCAGCATCATATCAATATTAATATATTTTATTTTACTTTTTCGAAGAAGTTTATATGCTTCCAAAATATCTTTCACTGAAGAATCTCTATTATACTCTCTAAGAATTTTATCATTAAATGATTGAACTCCTAAAGTAAATCTATCAAATTTAAATTTTTCTAAAATTTCAATTTTACTCTGCGTCAAACTAGCTGGAGTTCCTTCAATAATTTTTTGTGAATTGTCTGTAAAATTAAAATTTTTAAATAATAGTTTTAATAATTTTTTTAACTGAATAGACGATAATATTGTTGGCGTTCCTCCTCCTAAATAAAGACTAGAAAAGAATATTTTCCTAAAATCAATTTTAATCTTTTGGTAACTATTAATCTCTTTCTCTAGGTTATTGATATACTCGTCTATATCGTCTTTTATAGCTATCTTAGAATAAAATCCGCAAAAACGGCACTTTGCTTTACAAAAAGGGATATTCACATATAATCCTAAATTATTTAAATCATTCTTATGTCCAAGTTTTTTTTGAAAAATAGATATGATTTTTTTTCTATCATTTTCTAAGTATTTATTAATTAATGGCTGTTGCGGGTATGACCAAAACCAATTTACTTCATTAAAAGATTTTTTATCTATTCTATTAATATATTGAATATATTTAAGTACTTCATCTACTGTTAACATAAAAATAAATTATTTTTTTGATAATTCTATTATTTCTCCTTTAACATCATCGCTAGCGCAATTTAGACATAAATTATTTATTTTACGCTTTTTATTTTTTAAAATATCATCTAATTTATCTTCTATAATATTACCATAAATGGTTTTAGCATAAACATCATAATTACAAGATACCACTTTCCCGTCCCAAAAAATAGTTAATCCGTTATTAAACCAATCGCATTTTTTTGCTGTTTTATTTTTTTCTGAAAAATTTAAATAATGATTCCTGACAAAATTTTTATTTTGAGGTAAAAAATCTTTCAGTTGTTTAATAACATTTTCATCATCAACATGTCCAATCTTTTTAATAATTAATTTATCTACATTAAAATCTTTTGCTTTTTGCTTTAATTCTTCTAATTCATGTTCATTGTGTTTCATAACCAAAAACTGCCAGATAATTTTAGTTTTTGCTTTTTGTTTATCTTTTTCTTGTACAAATATAGCTAAATTTTTTAAAACTTGTCTTAGATTACCTCCTACACGATATTGAGCGTATGTTTTTTGAGTTAATCCATCAATAGAAAAAATTATTTCGTTTAATCCACTTTTTAATGTTTCTTTTATTCTCTCTTTATTCAACAAAAGACCGTTGGTATTAACAACGGAATAAACTTTTAACGTCGACAATAAAAAAATCATTTTCTCTATGTCTTTATTTAAAAACGGTTCACCTCTCCCCCATAAACAAAAACGTTTGATTTGAGGAAGGATTTCGTCTATATTTTTTAAGATTTTCTTAAAGGTTGCTAATTTAATTTGGCCAACTTTATCATATTTACCATATGAAGTAGCGCAAAGTGGACACTTCAAATTACATAGATTAGTTGGTTCAAAATAAATTTGATTTATTTTATTTTTTCCAAGATAAAGATTCGTTGATAAGGCCATAGAGGGAATTTATATGTTCTTTTTATTCTAAAATATTTTTTAATAAGTTTTTTAATTATTGATAAATTATAATCTTTATAATTTATTTCCCAATAATGCTCAGAACATTTCTTTTCCCCATCAGCTGTTTCTGGCAGGGTTAATATTAAAAAATTTTTTGACCAATAATTTAATTGAATTAATGCTTCTTCAAAAAATTTAAAATTTAAATGTTCTAGAACCTCAGCACATAAAATAATTTCGAAACTTAAAGGATTTAAATCAACGGTTAAAATATTGCCCTGAATATCTGGCTTGGTTCTTTTATCAATATCTAATGTTTTTATATTAATATTTTTTTTCTTTAAATAATCAGCTACTGTGTTATTGCCAGGACCAATCTCTAATATTTTAATATTTTTTTTCTTAAAAGTTTTTATAAGTGACCAGATCTCTTTTAATTGATAATAATAACAAAACCAACCTGGTCTTTCAAAATCATATTCAAAATCAAAATAATCAAACTCAGATCTTTTCATATATATTCTTACTATTTATATTTAAATATAATCAATCCCCCTCCTTTAAGGTTTAAATCTTCAGGCAAGAGAACAGATTTATCTAATGAGTTGATTATTTTAAAACTTATTATTTTTTTCTTATCATCTGTTGTGTCAAATATTATTGTACGAGAGTTAGGATTTTCTTCGTCTCTATTGATTTCCCAGTTGTTATCCTTTGCAATTTTTAAATAAAAATCTATTATTTTAGACGGATCATCATTGAATGGAAACAAAAATCCTTTTAATAAACCAATTAGTTGAGAACTTGGATGCGGGAAAGAGAATACTTGATTTAAATCTATATCAGGATAGAATAAAAAACTTTCTGGCAAATCAGAAGGTATCTCTCTTTTAAAATTTTCAGCAGAAGCAAAAATAATATAATTTGATAAATTGATTATATTACTATCGTCTTTAGATATTAATTTCTCAATACTGCGTGGAAAACAATTTTGATTAGAATAATAATCAGTTAAATCATTAACTCTTTTTTCAGATTCAAAAGCTAAATTAATAAAAAAACAAAGAGCCAATATTATAATTAAAAATGTAAAAATTAAGCTAAAAATTGTAATTTTTTTCATATTTTTATTATATATGCCTTTATTTATTTAATAGCAACCAAAATTATCATTAGCATGACTAGAATGACTAGAATGCGAACCATGTGAGCCATGAGCTCCATGAGACGAATGTGAAGCATGGGCAGTATGTGAACCATGTGAACCATGAGAAGCATGAGAACCATGAGCACTATGTGATCCATGGGAACCATGAGAAGCATGAGCAGTATGTGATCCATGGGAACCATGAGAACTATGCGCACTATGTGATCCATGGGAACCATGAGAACCGTGAGAAGTATGAGAAGCGCTTACAGAGTTGGGACCCATTAAGCTGAATAATCCAAATCCTATGCCTAATAATATGTTCCCGGTTTTAAAAACATCCTTTCCATTAACATGTCCTTCTTCATTAACAAGAAAATCTTTTATTGATTTAGTTATAAAGGGAAAATTTGTTTTATTTTTCATATTTAATAGCAAGCAGTAATATTAGCATCATTAGCATGATTAGCATGACTAACATGAGAACAATGACTAACATGAGAACCATGCGAACCATGAGAAGCATGAGCAGTATGTGATCCATGCGAACCATGAGAACTATGAGAACTATGAGAACCATGT
>Ga0307992_1002439_pt1 | contig 10584 bp, 7 predicted proteins | sample EllFjometagen133_FD_203162 | JGI IMG/M metagenome (GOLD analysis project Ga0307992, IMG submission 203162) | Marine microbial communities from Ellis Fjord, Antarctic Ocean - #133 | ecosystem: Environmental > Aquatic > Marine > Unclassified | place: Southern Ocean | collected 2014-10-08
TTGAATGTATGGATTCGTTAGGTATAATGTAAGATAATTTTGGTGTGATCTGCCATCTTTTCAAGGTCATATATGTGCTTAAGTGGATTGCAGCATCAGAAAATCCTGCCGGAACAGGAGATCCGTAACGAGAATAAGGTAGAATATTAGCTGCGGCTGAAATAGTTAAATTGATTGGTAAAAAGGCATCAAAAGTATAGCCGCAGGTAAATTTTGCATACCAACTTTTTAAAATAAAATCAAAATACGTTTCTATGAAATAGGGGATAACAAAACCTACATCAGCCAAAGAAAGGTTCATTTCCACTCCTGCCAGTGGAGATTCAGGCAAGTTAGGGAAAAGGTATATTGTTAATCCGCTTGATGCGATCAAACGATCAGTAAAATAATGATAGTAGCTGAGCATCGTACCCAATTCGTGATAAGCTGAAATATCGCTTAAAGAATTAACATACCACTGAGAGAGATTGAGATTTGCATCTGCAAAGAAAGCTGAGAAATTCAGCCCCAAAGAAGGTTGATATCCAGCTGGCGTAAAGCCCCGAAAAGTATATCGTGTATAAACATCTGCACTGGCACTAAAAAGTACTTTTGCCGATGCAAATGAAGTAAGTGTAGTAAGTGCAAAGATAAGGACTAATATTCGTTTTTTTATCATGAGCTAATTTTAATACTTAATTGAATGAAAATCAATGTGCAATACACATAAGAAATATTTTTGAACAGAAACGAAAAATGCCGACACTTGGGGTCGCGTCGGCATTTTTCTACACAGGAGGGAACTTGAAATATATAATCAAGTTGTTTTAGCTCGTTCCGCTCAATATGATAAATATCAATTGACACATAATTATACAATATTTTTTTTCATCTGTCAAACAAAAAAATACTTTGTTTGAACATATTTAGGGCTTAACTTCACAAGCTTTTTTGAATAGGTGGAAAAGGTGTTATTTCATGATTATTGCTATTGATGGTCCTTCCGGATCAGGTAAAAGTTCCACAGCAAAAGCAGTGGCAAGAACCTTGGCTTATACATATCTGGATACCGGTGCGATGTATCGTGCCGTTGCTCTTGGTGTTTTACGCTTAGAGATAGATCCTTTTAACGATGAGCGTGTTGCTGAAGTTGTGAAAGATATGACAGTATCTTTCAAGGGTGAAGATGTATTTCTTAATGGTGATGATGTAAGTAAAATCATTCGCTATGAGGAAACAAGTAAAGCCGTAACACCTGTCTCGGCTAACCCTGCCGTACGCGCACTCTTGATAAAAAAACAACAGGAGATAGCAGCGGATCATGATATTGTAATGGAAGGTCGTGATATTGGCACTGTTGTATTTCCGAATGCCGATTACAAATTTTTTCTTATTGCCGATCCTAATGTGAGGGCAATGAGACGATTGAAAGAAACTGAAGAAGATCTAAGCTTGGAAGAAATTAAAGCGGATCTTCTGCGAAGAGATAAAAAGGATTCATCTCGCAAGCATTCGCCTTTGAAAAAAGCTGAAGATGCGATAGAGATAGATACCAGTGATTTGACATTTGATGAACAAGTTGATAAGTTATTATCATTTATACAAACCAAAGAGCCAAAACATGGAGGAAAATGAATGGCTGAAGAGTTGAAAAACGTAAAACCCGTAAACCCTCAGGAAGACGTCGAAACTGTTGAAGAGACCATTGAAGTCAAAACAGACGATGTAGAAGAAGTAAAAGAACAGGTTGAAGAAGTAGTTGAAGAGACTAAAGAAGCTGAAGAAACAGTTCAAGAAGTCATTGAAGAAGCTACAGAAGCAGTAGAAGAAACTGTTGAAGAAGTTGTGGAAGCAACTGAAGAAGTAGTTGAAGAAGCTGTGGAAGAAGTAAAACCTGAAGAACCGGCAGCTGAGGCTAATAAAAAACCTGCTGGAGATATCTATGATCAGATTCGTGTTATTGAACGCGATGAATTGGCTACAGAAGCCAAAGAAGAGCTCAATCCCGAACTTGAACAAATGTACGAAAGAACATTAAACAAGTTCAGTAACAACGAACGTGTTAATGGTCATGTTATCCGTATTACGGATAAAGAAGTTGTTGTAGATATTGGTTTCAAGTCCGAAGGTTTGATTCCCGTAGAAGAATTTGGGAACAACATTCCGGAACTTGGAGATGAAATTGAAATATATGTTGATAAGATCGAAGACCGTAAAGGTCAATTAATCCTTTCAAAGAAGAAAGCTGACTTTCTCCGTGCATGGGAACGCCTCAAAGAAGTTCATGATGCCGATGGTATCATTGAAGGTTACATTGTCAAACGTATCAAGGGCGGTATGGTCGTTGATCTTGGCGGTGTTGAAGGTTTCTTGCCCGGTTCACAAATCGATGTTCGTCCGGTTATTGATTTCGATGCTTATGTTGGTAAAAACATGGATTTGAAGATCGTTAAATTGAACGAAGCTCGTAAGAATATCGTTGTCAGTCGCAAAGAAATTCTTGAAGAAGCTCTTAAAGAAAAACGTGAAGAACTGCTTAGCCAGATCCAAGTTGACCAGATACTCAAAGGTCGCGTAAAGAATATTACCGATTTTGGGGCTTTTATTGACCTTGGTGGCGTTGACGGTTTGCTTCATATCACTGATATGTCATGGGGACGCATTAAGCATCCTTCTGAAATGCTTTCCATTGACGACGTTGTTGAAGTTAAGGTCATTGACTATAATACTGAAAAACAACGTGTATCTTTGGGTCTTAAACAGCTTGAATCACATCCTTGGGAAGATATTGAACAAAAATATCCCCTCGACTCAGTTATTAACGGACGTATCGTTTCCATTACTAACTATGGTGTTTTCGTAGAACTTGAAAAAGGTGTTGAAGGCTTGATCCATATCTCAGAAATGAGTTGGACACAGCATATTAAACATCCTTCAGAGATCTATCAGATCAATGATGAAGTGGAAGCAAAAGTTTTAGCCATTGATTCACAAGATCGCAAGATCTCTCTCGGTGTAAAACAATTACAACCCGATCCTTGGGATGAACTCGGAAAGAAATATGCCCCGGGTATGAAGGTTAAAGGGATTGTACGCAACCTGACTCAGTTCGGTGCTTTCGTTGAGATCGAAGAAGGTATTGACGGATTGATCCACGTTTCTGATCTTTCATGGATCAAAGTGGTTCGCCATCCGAAAGAAGTTCTTCAAAAAGGACAGGAAATTGACGTTGTGATCCTCGAGATAAATAATGAAAACCGTAAGATTTCTTTGGGTTATAAACAACTTGAAGAAAATCCTTGGGAAGTCCTGGAAAACAAATACAAGTCAAACAAGATGGTCAAAGCCTCAGTCTTGAAGATCCTTGATAAAGGTATCATTATGACTATCGAAGGCGAAGAAGTTGAAGCTATCGTTCCTTTGAATACAATGTCTAAAAAAGACAAACGCGATTACACACGCGGTATCAAAGTAGGCGACGAGTTGGAACTTCGTGTCATTGAAGTTCGTCAGGAAGATCGTAAGATCGTGCTTGCCAGTGAAGATCTCGGTTTATCAGAAGATGATAAAGACATCGCACGTGTTATGTCTAAACACGCAGATGTAACACAGAAGCTTGAGATCCCGGATGATCTTCTTTCTAAATTCAAAGCGAAAGAAGAAAAAGCCGAAAAAGCTGCAAAAGCTGCAAAAGCTGCAAAAGCTGTAGAAGCTGAAAAAGTTGTAGAAGCTGTAGAAGTTGTAGAAGCTGTAGAAGTTGAAAAAGCTCCTAAAGCTAAGAAAAAAGCAGCAGAAGAAGAAGCTCCTGCAGAAGAAGAAGCTCCGAAGAAAAAAAGCACAAAAAAAGCGGAAGTAAAAGCTGAAGAAACAGAAGAAGCTCCCGCAGAAGAAAAAAGTGAAGAAGACAGTAAATAAATACTGAAATCTATATGATAAAGCAGAGCCATGTGTCAATTGACATATGGCTCTTTTGCTTTTAAGTGTAAATAAATGATATTTCCGACAAATTATACCATAATTCCACTATATTATTGACGAATCATAGTCTATTATGATGAAAGTGCTTGATATTTTATTTTAAATTGTGAAATTGAAATATTATCCTTAAATTTATTTAATTTAGGGTAATTAATATGAAAAAATTTATTCCAAAAATTATTGTTGCTATCTCTGCCATGATCCTATGGTTCCTGATCGTATCAAGCCAGACATATGTTGGGGTGATCGAGCTGCCATTGACAGTCTATGAGCCAAGAGTAGAAAAAACCTTGGGTCAAGTTCTACCTCAATCTGTTAAGGTGCGAGTTGAAGGTCCCGGTCGTTCGCTGTATTTGCAGCGATGGTCAAATAAATCTTCTTTGATTCTTGATGTTGGGACTATCGCCAATGATCAAAAAATTTCTTTAAAAAGCTATTATCAGGAACGACCCAATCAAGTAATGCTACAATCTGAAATGAAATTTTTAGAAGTGGTGTATCCAGATAGCGTATATGTCATGATCGATAATAAAATTGAAAAGATAGTTTCTGTAAAGATACACTCAGATATATCCGTTCGACCCGGCTTCATTCAAGTCAACGCTCCCGAATTATCAGAAGTAACGCTTACAGGACCACAAACTTTATTGCTAGAGTATGATCAATTGCAGACTGAATTAATAAAAAAAGATAATGCAGATATGACATTTATATCCACAATATCTGTTATTAATCCTAATCAAGCTTTAGTCAATATTATACCTGAAGAAATTGATGTAGAATTTAATATTGAGATGATCGGTGAGCGGACGATCTCAAATATTCCCATACAAGTTAAGAATCAACCGTCTGATCTTGAAATTCAATTTATTCCGAACACAGTCAGCTTAAGAGTCACCGGCGGAAATAGTCAAATTCAAAATCTGACACGTCGTGATTTCTATGTGCATTTTGATTATTTATCACAGTGGTTCCCAAATAAAAACTATTATCCTGTAAAAATATCATCACCTGATGAAGTTTTAGATGTTATTAATATTAACCCAGAGCAGATTGAGGTAGTGGTAATAAGAAAGAATATGGAAGAATGAGTGAAAAAGAATTAAATCCACGGATTTTAGGGATAGAATCTTCATGTGATGAGACAAGTGCCGCGATCTTAAAAGGCTTTGAAGTTGAATCGCATATTGTGTATTCTCAAATGATCCATAAAAAATATGGGGGAGTGGTACCCGAACTGGCAAGTCGTGCTCATGAACATGCCATTTCTCAAGTTGTTCACTCAGCTTTTGAAAGCGCAAAATTATCTCCTAATGACATTGATGCCATTGCTGTAACCTATGGACCGGGTCTAATGGGTGCTTTATTAGTGGGCTTGAATTATGCTAAGGGTTTTGCTTTAGCACAAAATATACCTTTTATCTCAGTTAATCATGTTGAAGCACATTTATATGCTCCCATGTTGGAGTATTCTAAATTAGAACCTCCATTTCTTTGCCTTCTTGTTTCAGGTGGACATACAATGCTGGTTGATGTTAAGGGCGTAAAGGACTTTAATATTCTTGGAACAACACGTGATGATGCAGCCGGAGAATCTTTTGACAAAACAGCACGATTGTTAAAAATCGGTTATCCTGGCGGCCCTATCATTGATACTCTTTCCGATAGTGGTGATCCCAAAGCCGTTAAATTTCCTCGTTCTTTGTTAGAACCGGATAGTTTAGATTTTAGTTTTAGTGGAATGAAAACGGCTGTATTGAATTATGTAAAAAAACATCCTGACCCCAATGATCAGGATAAAGCGAATATAGCAGCCAGCTTTCAGGAAGCGGTTGTGGATGTATTAAAAGAAAAAGTGCGTCGTGCAATTGTGGCGACGGGGCATAAGCAAGTTATTATTGCCGGAGGTGTTGCAGCAAACAGACGCTTGCGTTCAGAATTAAAATCCATGGCAGATAAAATGGGAATTGATTTCTTTTATCCACCTTTGGAATATTGTACGGATAATGCTGCTATGATCGCGGCGACCGGTGTTATGTATTATCGTAAAGGATGGTTTGCCGATCTGGCGATCGGTGCTATCCCAAATTTAAAATTATAAAGGATCGAACACATGATTATTGTATTCAAGCCGAATGCAACTAGAGAGCAACAAGCTCATGTAGAAAACTATCTGACTTCGCATGGTTTTGAATACCATCCGAGCCAGGGACAGGAACATACCATTTATGGCGTAATTGGTGATACCAAAATCCTAACGCCCGATTTTTTTAAGGTCTTTGACGGAGTATTAAATGCTTTTCGTGTTCAAGAATCCTACAAAAGATGTTCGAGAGCTTTTCATCCTTTAAATTCGGAAGTAAAGATAGGAAATGTTACGGTCGGAGGTAATGAAATAGCCGTTATTGCCGGACCTTGCGCCATAGAAGGTAAAGATATACTGGATGATATTTCTAAAGATATCGTAGCTAGCGGGGCAAATATGATCCGTGGTGGTGCTTTTAAACCACGTTCTTCACCTTATGCATTTCAAGGACTGGGAGAAGAGGGATTGATCTATCTTCGAGAAGTCGGCGATAAATACGGAGCTCCTGTGGTTACAGAGATCATGGCTATTGGCGATATTCCTCTTTTTGAAAAATATGTTGATGTTATTCAGATCGGTGCGCGAAATATGCAGAATTTTGCTTTACTCAAGGAATTGGCTAATGTCGATAAACCTTTCCTTCTTAAGCGTGGTATATCCGCAACAATTGATGAATGGTTGAATTCAGCAGAATATCTTGTAAGTAAAGGCAATCAGAAAGTGATGCTTTGCGAACGTGGTATCAGAACCTTTGAGAAATCAACCCGTTTTACTTTAGACCTTTCTTCAGTTCCGGTCATTAAGAAGAAATCACATTTACCGATCATTGTTGATCCCAGTCACCCAATGGGTCAACGTGAATTGGTGATCCCAATGGCACGTGCAGCTATTGCAGCGGGTGCTGACGGTATTATGGTAGAAGTCCACAATAATCCCGATGAAGCATTATCGGATGGTGCACAATCACTGTATCCAAAGCAATTTACTCAATTGATGAAAGAGATCGAGATCATTGCCGGAGCCTTAGGGAAGACTATTGCAAAAAACTAATATTGAAAATTTGACCTTTTCTGTTATAGGATATGGACGTTTTGGGAAATTATGGGTGGATATTTTATCCGAATACGGATCTGTATTGGTGTATGAAAATAATACGGACGTTTTTCCGGATGAAAAGAAAAACATCCGTTTTGTGAACTTAAAAACAGCCTTGAAGCAAGATGTAATATTTTTATGTATTCCCATTTCACTAATGGAATCATTTGTTAAAGATAATGCATCACATTTTGCTAAAGATGCAACGATCATTGATATGGCATCCGTTAAATCAATGCCGATAAAATGGATGGATGTTAACATTCCCAAGATCAAACATCTTGGAGTACACCCTCTTTTCGGACCGGACTCCTATGCTCCCAATCAAAATAATCTCATGATCATTACACCATCAGATCAGTATCCTGAACTAGCTTCTTTATGGTCTGAGATATTTGCTTCATGGCGATTTTTTACAAAGATCATATCCTCGACCGAACATGATAGAAGCATTGCATACTCTCAGGGTGTTACCCATTTTGTAGGCAATGTGCTAAAACGAATGGATCTACCGAATACCAATACTCCGACAAAGGGGTATAATATGCTACGTGATGTTGAAAATTTTTGTGACAACGATACAAAGCAGTTGTTTCGAGATATGTTATTGTATAATCCGCAATCCGTGAATATGTTCAAGGAATTTTTGCAGGCTACACATGAAGTATCCGCATATATTCGTAAAGAGAATATGCAATACTCAGGTCCATTTACCTTAGGTGTAATGGGCGATGAGGGTAGTTTCTCTCAGGAAGCCGGGCAGCGCTGGCTAAAGAATAATCGAGTGGCCAAGGGTGAATTGTTTTGTTTAACCACGGCCGAACGTGTTTATGATGCATTGAATTTTGGTTTTATTCAAGTTGGTTTAATGCCGATACAGAACGCTGTGGGTGGCATGGTGCTTGAAACTGTTCAGGGATTGGCACAGCACAGTTGTAAAATAACCGGCTTTTTTCCTTTCATCGTTAATCAATGTTTGATGGGTCGAAAAGATTCCAATGCTGAGAAACCTTCTTCTATTCATTCGCATCCTCAAGCTTTACGCCAATGTAAAAGCTATCTAAAAGAGCATTATCCAGATGTTTTGCTAGTGGAAGAAGAAGACACGGCACTTTCTGCTAGAATGCTGTCAGAAGGCAAGTTACCAAGTGATGCGCTTATTATAGCATCACAAAATTGTAAAAGCCTTTACGAACTTAAAATGATTGATAAAGGTATCCAAGATCTGGAATATAATGTGACAGATTTTGTCACGGTTATAAAAGAGTAACTGGTGACTGATAACTAGTAACTAGTAACCGGATGACTGTAAACCTTAAACTTTAACCTCTTAAATTTTTAACGAATTTATGTCCGATCACAATATCAAAATTGTCGAACCAGTTGATTCCGTACGCGGTCAGATTACGCTTCCGGGTGATAAATCAATGAGTCATCGTACTTTAATGTTTGCCGCTATCGCAAAAGGGGTTTCAAAGATAAAACATTTGAACATTGGCGCAGACGCATTATCGACTATTGCATGTTTGCAAAAACTTGGTGTAAATTTTCAACTGGGTAAATTTACGGTCGATGTTGATAGTCCGGGTATTAATGGCTGGGAGCAACCTCAGGACGGTATCTTGAATTGCGGAAATTCAGGTACAACGGTTCGTTTGATGTCAGGTTTACTTGCCGGACGGGAAAATTTGAATGTTATAATGACAGGTGATGATTCCCTTTCAATTCGTCCCATGAAACGCGTGATTGAACCGTTAAAAAAAATGGGTGCCGATATAAGTGCCGAAGATGGTCATTTACCTATGAAAATCAAGGGAAAATTACTAAACGGTATACAATATGTTCTCCCCGTTGCCAGCGCTCAAGTAAAATCTTGTGTCTTATTTGCTGGTCTATCGGCTCAGGGCAAGACCTTTGTAGAAGAACCCCTCAAAAGCCGAGACCACACTGAAAAAATGATGAAAATGTTCCGCATACCGGTCTTTCAAAATAAAAATATTATTTCTGTTCATACATTGCGCCGTTCAATCCCGGGCTTTGATTATTCGGTTCCCGGCGATCCTTCCTCCGCAGCATATTGGGTTGCGGCCGGGCTCTTGTTACCAAAAAGCCGACTGTTTTTGAGAAAGATGTCAATGAATCCGACTCGAACGGCTTTTATTTCTTTGCTCAAAGCTTCTGGGGCTGATATTGATTTGATAGCAAAAGATAAGAACTTAGAGCCGGCGGGTGATGTGGTCGTTCGTTCATCTGCTTTACGACAATTTGATATACGTGCGAAACAGGTACCTAGTTTGATTGACGAGTTACCACTTCTTGCCTTGATAGCCACTCAGGCAAAAGGTCTTACTACTATTCGTGGTGCAAAAGAATTACGATATAAAGAAAGTGATCGTATTTCATCGACTGTTGCCATGCTACAAAATATTGGTGCAAAAGTAGAAGAATTTGATGATGGTATGAGTATACAAGGCGGTATAAAGTTGAAAGGTGGAGAAGTGGATGCCCATGGCGATCATCGTATTGCTATGACCGCTTCGATCGCCGGTTTGATAAGTGAAAAGCCTATATATGTTCGAGGTTGGTCAACAGTGGATATATCTTATCCGAATTTTTATAATATTTTAGGTAGAATAAGTAAAAAATGAAATTTGCATTACTTGGATATAAAATTGCCTACTCTTTGAGTCCAGTCATTCACGAGCTGATCAGTAAATTCTCTATAGATTATAATATTATTGATATAGCACCCGGAAAATTGAATGAAGCAATCCCCAAGACTTTTGAAGATCTCTCCGGTTTTAATGTGACCATTCCTCATAAACAAACAATCATGGATCACTGTAAAACACTCGATCCTGTTGCCGAGAAGATCGGAGCTGTCAATACAGTTGATATTCGTAATGGAATCTGGAAAGGCTATAATACGGATTATCTTGGTTTTATTCGATCTATCAAGGAAAACATTCCGGATTACATTTCTTATCATCCTGTTATTATCGGATATGGCGGGGTTGCAAGAGCCGTCGCGTTCGGACTTGAGAAGCTTGGTTTTAAAGCAATAACAGTACAAGGTGGTGAACAAAGAGCAGAGCGTGATGAATTTATAAATTCAATGTACTCCACGCTAAATATAACTGTTTTTGACCTTTTGCCCAAGATCCCAAGATTATGGATTAACTGTACACCTGTCGGCGGAGCAAAGATCCCGGAGATCCCTGATAGCTTCATTGATCTTGATAAAGAGGATTATCTTTTTGACTTGAATTATGCACCTTATCCAACACATCTTGAACTAAAGGCAAAAGAGCAGAATATTCCCACTTTGAATGGCATGAAAATGCTGGTTTATCAGGCCGTTGAAGCACAAAAAATATGGTTTGGTGGTGAACAAAATGCAGATGTGAATTCAATAATTCATACCATTACGCATATTAATACCGTAT
>Ga0307992_1002440_pt1 | contig 10580 bp, 12 predicted proteins | sample EllFjometagen133_FD_203162 | JGI IMG/M metagenome (GOLD analysis project Ga0307992, IMG submission 203162) | Marine microbial communities from Ellis Fjord, Antarctic Ocean - #133 | ecosystem: Environmental > Aquatic > Marine > Unclassified | place: Southern Ocean | collected 2014-10-08
TGCATGATTATTCTGCTCTTTAAGATGCACCTCCCAATTATCAAGTCGACTAGTTATTTTCAGGGAAATTTCATCGGAAGCCAGATTGGATTCAAATGCTATTCGGGAAAATGCGACACTACTCAGAGGGTTTAACGAAGTTATGAGCTGGACAAGTGGATCCACAAAGGGCAAAATATCTGAATTCTCGAGAAAAGGACCAATACCTCCCATCGCTGTAATAAAGGAACTCGATATTTTATTTGCGAAATTACCAATTAAATATTCCTTAACAATTTTCTGACCATTTTTAGACATGTTTACTAACATGCTTGCACTAAAAAAGCCTATCCCGAAGGTAAATACTTCATCTTCCCCCCCTTCTTTAATCAGATGAACGAACCATTTCGCGACAACTTTTTTTCTCTGTTCGTCAAGTTTCTCATAACCAGCTTTAAAACAAGATTCGTAGTTTATGGAAAAATGTGGTGACATAAAATATTCGTCATCTGTGTTATAGGAATCAAGGTAAGCTTGTGGTAATAAATCTACCAAGAGCCTTTCTATCTCTGCTTGTTGAGTCTCTTCTAGGAGATGGGGAATTATTGATTTTGAGGAAGCATCTCGTTCTAGTTTTGAGACTATTTGCTCTGCGGTGAAACCATAATTTATTTTCCTCTTTTCAGCAAGATCATTAATGATGATATCGACCACAGATTTAGCAATTTGCGATGTTTCATTACTAATACTTTCCTGAAGTCTGATCTTTCTCCCAGGGTGGATAAGATTTCTATACCCCTGAATGACGGAGGAAAGGCTGGCAGTTCTCTCGCTTATAATCGAATTTTCTTTTGCTATCGAAATTGCAGAGCCTAATGAAATATTTAAAGATTTCGCTTTTGTAATAATTGCGTGATCAAGCAAATAATCACAAAGTAAAGCCTCAACGATGCTTCCTGCAAGAACATGAACTGATTTAAAAGTTCCCATTTCAACGCATTTTCTTAACTCACTATAGTCTCCTTCTAATGAGTTTCGAAATTCCGGGTCTGTAATAAAATTAAATTGTGACATCTTTTAACCCCCTTGGCTAATATGGCTAACATGATAGGCTTGAGCTGCTTCCCGAAACAGACTCGCTATGCAAATTCACTGTATCCATCCACATCATTTTCGTTTTACACTTCTTTTCTCGTGAGTCCGCTCTAAGCCTCGTATAGCCTGTTAGAATCATCTCACTTTTGGTAGCCATGATTGCATATAATGATCCATTGCTTCCTCATATAGTATCACATCATCGTACTGCTCAAAATGATCTATCTGAATTTCAAACACTTTCAACAATAACAGGTGTGCATACGAGAATGATCGAATCCCATTGTCCCTACCTCTATCAATATCAATCTGTAATTTGCCATCCTCCCCATACTTCAGAAGGTCTCCTATGGAACCAAATGTACTATGGGTTTGTTGCATGGGGATATAGTATGCTGGGACGATAGATTCCTCAAGCCCACCAACCTTTTTTGCCATCGAAACAATATCAAGCTTACTCCAAGTATGATTGACTCTCTTAGTCTCACACTTTTTGCACTTGTCAATTAAATACTCGTTCTTCAAAAGCTCATACTGTTCTGTCAACTCTTCCATTTCTTTGTCATTCTCAGGGGAAATGCCAAATGACTCATTTAGTGCATTTGCAACTTTCCACCTCTGGATGAAAGAGAAGTTTGCGAATTTTTGAGCCTCAGATGGAAACTGATGTATGTAGGTCATTGTTACTACTCGTTCATACATACTTCTCAGATGAGAAGTTGCTCCCCAACCATAGCCACATTCTGCCAACAGACCAATTTCCCTAAAGTCTTTAGTACAGCGGTATCCCATAAGGTATACAACAAAATCAGAAATTTCCGTCCTGCTGAAATATTTCCCAAATAGGGATTCAATCAATTCGTCTATAACTATTGAACCATCGTAAAAGATTGAATTAACAGTTCTAAATTTTAGGATAGTATCATTGTTCGCAAATCTAATATGACTCATATTATCCTCATCGGGCTAACAGCAATTATACTGACCCGTATAACATCCATATCGCCGTGATATTGTCCGTATAAACACCATCTGATCAGTTATCGCTTTTATCAAAATGCTTTCGCCTGCTTGTCTTGGATAAGGTCAGCCCATACAAAGGGGATTATGCTGACCTTTATACCACCCCAATCCACTGTATATCACTATTTGTGCAGCAAGGTATGATTACTCACATACCTGGACAATCATTTTTAACTAATCTGGACGGTAATACAAGTAGGTTGGATCGATAGAACTAATTGCGATTCCTCATAACCTTCTCAAGGGGGAGAGTCTGAATTTCCAGACATGCTTTAAAATGGCCTTTAACGCCATAACAGTGCAAAGTGGTACATGTGTAGGGCTTGAGAATACTTAAACGTTTTTAAACGGTGTTTGAAGGTTTTTAAACGATATGGGGTGGGAGGAATTGACCCTTATAGGGTGAGGAGCTAGACAAAGCCCTTATTTGCGGGATTTGTTGAAATTCATGGGCTTATTTGGACTTGTAGGTAGAACCCTGTAGACAATATCAAAGATCCTGGAAGGAGAGAGTTTTGATGGATAGTCTTTCTCAGATAAAAAGTCACAGATGGTTTGAACTTTCCAGCCACGCTTTTGGAGTGCCTCGAACTCTTTTCGGATCTGCTTATTCCTTTGGCCATGATTCATCCAGCAATTGCCCTCATTCCACTGATCACTTTGCTGGCTTCGGTGGAGTCTAGATCTTGAACAGATTTCCTCTGTCCAGTTTGATGATAGATGAAGTTACGGATCCAGGGAGCATCGCGTCTTAGAACCTTGTAGCCAAGCCTGTAGATCTCACCCTGCTGTTTTTCTGTGAGGCCTTTTTCTCCTGTTAGATTTTGTCTTAGGATATCTCTGATGAAGATCAGTTCAATTATCCTCAGCTCCGACCAGGAAGCCACAGCGAACACGGGACATGCGAAAACACTAAGCAGCGAGTGATCCATGTCTAGTTGTGCGGCAAGACCGTGACATTCCCGGCTAAGCTTAATCCAAGTGGGGCTTTTGTTCTGCACTAGGTTTTTCCTTCGATCTCTACCTGTTTATTGAGCTATTAAAGACACTTTAAATGTGCTTTAAGCTGAATAGATCATGTTACGACCCACATCCTTTAAAAAAGGAATGGTGATCTCTGTATCTTTGGTGGTTGATACTCGTAATGCTAGTTTCAATAGCTTGGACATCTTGCGGAAACTTCCACCCCAGCGATCATTGATAACCACATCCCAGAGATATTGAATGATTCTTTCATCCCTAATCCCATAGCTATTAGCGATGAGCTGTACATCCGTAAACTCTGGAGCTGAAAGGGTCAGCTTTACACCAAGACGACTATATATCTGAGCAAAGAACTCAGCCTCTTTGCCCTTCATCTTGCGTTCCAAGCTGGGTTGTCCGATATAGACCACACCTACACCTGACAGGTCATGAATAGAACGTACAATCTCCAGACTGGAGTCTGTTAAGAATTGAGCCTCATCTATGATGATCAAACGATCACTCCCTTTCAGGGCATTTGAGATCATTTGTACTTTTCTATATCCAGCGAGCTTTGATGCAAGTCCCAGATCTTCACAAATGCTGCTGATGATAGCTGACCATGAGAAGCCCTTGAATGCAGTAATCAGAAGCGTGTCGGGGTGAGCTTTTTTGTACTCATTTGCACTTATCGTTTTTCCTAAGCCCGGACTACCATAAACCACGCCCATATCCTGATGAGTGTGACAGTAGTTTAACACATCCGTAATGCTCAGTGCCAGGCTGGTATCAATAAAGTTATCATGGACTTTGTATTTAGCCCTGGTGAACTCACGAGATAGAAAATCCTCAATACGCTTTTCCAGCTTTACAAAATCACCGGGATACTTCTTATTGATCCACTGACTTAGTGAAGTAGCTGAAATACCAATAGCCCTTGCAACTGCACTTTGAGATCGATCAGAATTAGCCATATAGTCATTGAATAAATCGCGGACTGTTTTAGCCATTAGTTGCTCCTATCTGTTGAATTATAGTAGTTCACGCCTTATTGCCCATTAAGCCTTCCTGATACAGAGTCTTCACATTCTCTGGGATATTCTTGAATTCCCTTAAGAAAGTTGTATAGCTGACTGGCTTCTGATCCAGTGAAGCACAGAACTGTAAATAGTTGTTTCTATAGATAGCCCTCAGATTGGGTTGAGGCTGAGCGAGAGTAGTTTTATAGAGAAAGCCTTTTTGCTCCTTAGTCATCTTGGATTGACCACCCCTGCGTTTTGACTTTTTATCAGCCAAGCCCACAATACCATATTCACGGAATGCTCTGGACCAACGTGAGATTGTTGGATTGGAGACCTCCACCTCTGCACAGGCTTCGACTACTGTGAATCCTCCTTTCCTGTAGGCATTATATAGATCCAGAATTTTAGACCGTTCAATTGCTATTGTGCGTTCACGTTCACTGAGATCTGAAAAATGTTTCATTTGACTTTTATCTCCTGAAGATGGTTAACAGAGAGAGTCCCAAGACCAGCGATCCCTGTTCTGAGATATGTACGGACAAACATTCTGAAACTGGGTTCATGAAGGTGCAAGCGTTCTATGGCTTCCGCTGTTGAGAAGCCTTGAACGCATAGTTCATTAAAGCGAATCAAGATCATTGCCCGGTTTCTGGCAACTATCAGTTGATCGTCGTTTAGAATCTCCAGATAATTCATATGTGTTATCCCTCTTATCATGACGGTTTCTGTATTGCGCTTGATGCTGATAGGACTCATCAGTTTGCTCCTTCTGATTGATTTGAAAAAGACATGTCCTCTATCGCAACATTAGGTACCAACCTGGTAGCTTCTTTATAGTGAGCTCTGGTTACTTCACGCCTGACTTTCTTGTGTTCAGCTACACGTGCAAAATCTTCTTTACTAGCCTCTGTCGGGTGACTCTTGCCCAGTATTTGAGCTCCACACACAAAGGTTCCCTTGGAATCATAGATGTAGATTCTATTAACCTCACCTAACTTATTCACATCGGCTGGATCGAACCGGACGATCACCTGGTGACCTTCCATCTGGTCGATCAGCAGACGATTGTTGAAGTAGTAGTTTTTATGAAAGTGTATGCCATTACTGTGGACCTTATAGGAACGGCCTTCTACCCGCATCATGAGCATGGCCAGGTCTGGCTCGGACACCATATTTTTCCAGGTTTCATAAAGCTCATAATTAAAACCCTGATCAAAGACATCTTCAGGTGTCAAGCCCGTTGTTTTAAACTGCTCATTCAAGCCCCGGTGTACATGTTGGTTGTATTCCTCGAACATCATATCTACAACATCCGGGACTTGATCCCAGGTGAAAAGCCTACTTGTATCTAGCTTCTTTTTTTGCCCCTGAACCTTGACACCAGTCTGCATATACTCAGGTCTGTCATAGACATTGGCTCCTGAGTAACCATAATCGATCAGACGAGCCTGGTTGTGAATGAAGTTGTGGGCGGGTTCAATGGGTTTGGCCTTAGCATTATAGGGAGTCGCAAAGATGGGCTCCATGTGTAGTAACTGGAATGTTCCCTTGATCATCGTCTCATCCATAAGGATTTCCATTTTGCTAGCTCGTTTTCCTTCAGCGTTAACACCCTGGAGAGACTTGGACTTGTAATCCTTACCATTGTCCAGATAGGCTTTATCAGGTGTTCCATATTTCTTGATAGCGTAAAATAATGAGAGAGTGATTGTATCCTGGTTGGGCTTCAGACTGACAACCCAGGAGAGGGCTTTTCGGCTGTGGCCATCCATCCACCAGGTGACCCAGGGACGTACTTCTTTACCATCCTTGTAGACCATAAAATTGAGTTTGACATGATCTGAGAAAACCACATCCATGGGCTGGACCTTATTCCAATCCCGGATGTGAAATGGGTTTGAGTCTGCAAATGCTTTGGAGCCATTACGATACAGGATTTTCACATTTTCAGGGATATTGTTGTACTCCTTTAAGAATGTGTCATAACAAACTGGTGTTTGACCAAGCGAGGCACAAAAAGCCATGTACTCACCACGGTAGATCGTCATGATTTTGGGTTTGTGCTGGGTCAGAGTTGCCTTGTATAAAAAGTTCTTCTGATCCTTAGATATTTTACTCTTACCACCACGACGTTTACTCGTTTTGTCAGCCAGACCCGCTAGTCCAAATTCCTCAAATGCCCTGGACCATCTGGAAAGCGTTGGAGCTGTGACACCAAGCCTTTCTCTGGCATGGGGAGCTGTCATTCCATCGGCTCGCATTATTTTATAGCGATTAAGGATATCAGCCCTTTCCAGGACTACCTTTCTTTCGCGGTTGTTAAATTTTGCGAGCGCGTTCATGTTCAGACTCCCTGTAAAATTACCGTATCAGTCTTCCCATGTATACGGGTTAGGCTTTGGTTTGTGGCAGACAGATATTCGCCCAAAAACGCATCCATAACGCTTTCTGGAACACGTCTCAAAATCTCTTCTGCCGAATAGTTCTCCTGTACAAATCCGATCACTTCGGTACGGATCTGATCGGGCTACTTATTTCTTTCGATGTGCTCATAACGATTCATAATGCTCTCTCCTGCCATTGGATTATTAAGCTTTGAAATTCTTTGTTGGCGGCATGTTGGATCGGGTCATCCATCTGCTCTTCAAGCTCAAGGTAGACCTTGATATCAGCACAGATCTTAGCGAGTACGGCACCTGGAGGTTTTGATTTAAGCTTGGCTTTGAGCGAGTCCTTTTCCTCACGCTCCTTTTTTAGTTTTGAAGCCAATACATCTCTAGTGCTTTCGAGACTATCGTTGATGGAGGCTAAGGCGTCACGTTCAGCCAGGATTTCACTTTTCTCTTTAAGTGCTGCCTCATCTGCACGGTCCTTAACAGAGACATAAGCTTCGTATAAATCCCTGATTACTTCCTTAGCTTCACCTGCTGTTTGAATCGATGGATCAGCCAGCAGAGCAAGAGCCTTTTCCTTGACTTCTTTTGGGAATTCGGTTACTCGCTGATGCAAAGTTGCTGGCAATCCAAGCCTATCGAACAGTTGATAGATCTGGGGACTTGATTTTCGAAGAAGAACAATCTTATTTAAGATGGTTTTATATGAATATCCCAATTCTTCAACAAATTCTTTAAAGGTCTTTGAGGGTGTGTTAAGTAGCATGTCTCCTGTACCATTGAATGCATCCTGAATCCTGGCCAGATCAATAATCAACGTGGCTTCAGTGAATTGCGCCATCCGTTTGTGTGCTGTCACAGAACCGAGCACCTCCAACGAGCTGCTCATTGTATATTCGTTCCCGAGCTGGGAACTACCCGCTTCAATAATATCAACAACTTGTGCATCTTCTGTTCCCGAGCCGGGAACAATTTCAGTGTTTTTCTTGGATTTCTGCTTCATAGTCAACTCCAGATTAAAGGCTCAACATTATCGCTCTCATAAGAGGGATTGAATGCCAGGATTATCAAATTTCGTAAGTGGGAAGGAATCGTTTGTGGTCTTGCTGAGTGATAGCCGGGGAAGTGGCGACAGAAAAGCTCTTCAGAATCAGAGCAGTAGAAATTGATGACTTTACGAAGTGGGTTTCCGATTAGAGCGCGGATAGGATATCTGTGGAAATATTCAGGTGTCTCTCGGTAAGCAGGATGTTTTGAATATCGGGGATAATTTAGCAAATATTTTCTTGGACTATTGCCCTTCTCAGTATCGATTTTTCTCAAGAGGAGAGGGACACCAGGAAGTCGAGCGGCTATTACTTCTCTAATCGTTTTCATATTATAGTCCTTTCTACTTGTTCAAGACTGGGGGATCCATCAGAATCAAAGACGATGCTGCCCAAGACATGATCATGCTCTGGATCGATCAGGTTTTTATCTGTGACAGGGATCAGCTTCAGGGTAGATGCTGTATCACCTAAATCTAGTTGCTCCCTTACCCATGCAGAGATGTTCGATGTATCTCTGACCTCAGAGATCACCAGGAGGTGTTCGATCTCAGGATTGAATGATTTAAGTATGGCTTTCATCTATTGTTCTCCATTTGAGATTTTGGTTTTAGTCGAGTTTTCTCTTCACATGCTTTCATGGTGAACTCACGGATTCGATCAGGAATATTGGCTAGACCTCGTTCGTAGCGTGAGAATGTCTTTTTATCTATGCTTAGAATCTGGGCCATCAGGTCTTGTTTCAGATTCCACTGTCTACGTACGTTTGTTAAGAGGAGTGAATAGAGCTGATTCCTAAATCGATCTAGAGGGATGATTTTCATGAAGGACTCTGAATATTTAAGACCTATTACTTTGACAACGGGTCTTGGTATTAGCTCTGGTTTCTTCTCCCAGCGAGATACTCTTTTTACATTTACTCCAAGGATATCCGCTAGTTGTTGTTGGGTTAAGCTCTCTAAGTCTCGAATCAGTTGTAGCTCTCCGCTCAATAAATAAACGGGGTATGATCTTGCACTTCTCGGGAGGATTCTGGTTTCGCTGGCCTGCACTAGCTTTTCCATTATGCACTCTCTAATAGTTCGAGTTGATTGCCCTTTTCAACTCGCTTCTTTAAACCCATGCTCATCTCAGTTATGGAAGTAAGCTGATTAACCAGGTGGTTCTGTTGCTCCAGCCCAGGAGTTACAAAGAACTGCATCAGTGCATCTACTGTCTCATTGGCTAGACGTTGATAGTCAGCCACTGCCACGTTCTTGTCCTCTTTGTTAATAGGTACTCGTGGGATCTTAACTGACAGATAGCCAGCTCTAGAGTTCAAGACTCTCAAGATGTCATTTTTACCTTGGATCTGGATCAGTGAACCGACCCTTCTTAGAGCCTTGACAAACTGTGAGTCCTCTAGACCCATCTTGTAAACGGAGTTCTCAGTTAATCCATATAGATCAGCCAGATCTATAACACTTCTTTTACCCTTATGTATGGTATCGTATACAGCCGTTTGAATGGGATCCATATCAGTCCTTCAAAAATTGAGTGGTTTTTTTAATGGTCATTAGTTGGTATACCTGATATCTTGGGGAGCATTAGGTCCAGCGAGCCGGGAAGCAGAACTGGACCCTTTGCTTATCCTAGAGGAGGATTCTGTTGTATCAGACCTGTACAGGTAAATTTTCGAGATATTCAAGCACCCGACGGCTGTTAGCATGGCGGTGTATTATCCGGCTTACAGCCTGGTGGCAGATACCCAGTTCACGAGCTATCTCGGTGGGTGTGGTATTGTTTTTGATCAACAGGATCCTCAAGGTTTCTTTGTCCTTGTCAATGTTTCCGGTTAATAGCCTTGATTCAACTTTAGCACCCATATTAGACCTCCATAAGGTTTAGGGTTTTGAATGAACTCTCACAATGAGATTGAATTCGATTAATATTGAAGGTGTGCATTTGCTAATAATATAATGTGGGTATATGGACATAGTAACATTAAATATACATTATCCCGCATTATGTGATATTCCCGCTTTTATGGAGATAAAATATTATGAATATTAAATTAATTCGTAAAACGCTTGGGATGACCCAGGTAGAATTCGCGAGCGAACTCAGGATTAGTAGAGGATCACTTACTGATTATGAGCGAGGCAAAACTGCGATTCCACCATACATAATTCATTTAATAGAACTTTACGTGCAGATCCATGGTGCGGAGGGGCTATTTAAGCATAACAGCATTCTTCTGGATAAAAAAGCTGCTCTAGAAGAAGAGATAATGGAAATTAATATGAGTGACTTGAACCAATATCTGATAACCGGTGTACGCTATGATGAAGACCATAAATTCATTGTGCAAGTTCATTTGCGAGCAATAAGGGAGGAAAAAACCTTTAACCGAGGAAATCCAATGGTGGCAACTAGGGCATCAATTATGAAAGCTATTGGCATGGGTACAAAAATGTTTACAGCTTTAAAGAAGGTTGAAGGCACAAATTGGACTTGGGTAAAGAAAGCTGAAATCGAAATTATTAAGCTGAACAAAGTTGATTATATTAGGTCTGAGAAAAATGATGATGAGAAGGATAATTTGGCAGAGCTTCCTGAATTCTAAATTGTTGTATTGATCGGATAAGCATCAAAAAAGATAGTAAGGGGTTTAATAATTGCTTAAACTTCCTTTAAACAGAGAAAAGGTAGTCACAGCAAAATCGAAAAGCCTCCCTCAGATTAACAGGTCCTTAAACCCACTTTAAACACTTTTTAAGCACTATTTAATCCAGCTTTAAACCCTCTTTAAACGGTGTTCATACATTTCAAGTTCATTTCCAGAAGTCATCTCAGACTGATCATGAGCTGCCATGTGCACAGTGATTGTACAGTACAACCACCGATAATCCCCCTGATTTGATGCGATTTCAATCATCTTTTTCCATTTTAGCATCATGAATGGAAAATCCGGAGACCTTCGGACACCGATTCCGGAAAGTTTCGGACAGTGATTCCGGTTTTCACCGGACAGTGATTCCGGAAAGTTTCGGACACTTTCGGAGTATAGACCGGAATAA
>Ga0307992_1002441_pt1 | contig 10573 bp, 14 predicted proteins | sample EllFjometagen133_FD_203162 | JGI IMG/M metagenome (GOLD analysis project Ga0307992, IMG submission 203162) | Marine microbial communities from Ellis Fjord, Antarctic Ocean - #133 | ecosystem: Environmental > Aquatic > Marine > Unclassified | place: Southern Ocean | collected 2014-10-08
GTGCCAAATACTATATTAATTTTATCTATATTGTCTGCTCTTGATCCTCCAAACGCACAAGCAGATTTCCAATTAGGTCTTTTGCCGCATTCATCTTCATATAAATAAAATTTTTCTTCAGTTTGAGTTACAAGGTTTATATTTGGAACAACATATAACATTTTTTTTATTTTTTTAAAATCAAAAAGATATTTAAAAATAAGAAATGCCATAAGTGTTTTACCACCAGCTGTAGAAATTTCTTCTGTACAATTTTTAAATTTTAAAATTCTATTAGCTCCTTCAAGTTGATAATATCTAGGAGTTATTTCTTTATGATTTTCAAAATATTTAATAGCCCACGCATTAAATAATTTAAAATCGTGGTTATTATTAAATAAATGTTCTATTCCTTTTATATGTAATGAAAAATGAAATTTTTTACATAAATCTTGAACTTCTTTCCATAAACCAATAGGAATTCTTTGGTATCTATCAATAAATTTTACTTCTCCATCCCAATGCGGCACTTTTTTCTTAATAATGTAATAATTATTTACTTTTTTAGTAAATGAATATTCCAATTGTTCAATCTCATGCATTGTACATTCTGTAACTACAAGAAATTTTTTATCATCAGATAATTTAAATTTCATTATATATAAATTTATCTAAATTAATATTATAATGTTCCAAAAAATTCTTATGATTTAAATAATAATTCAAATTTTCTATCAATGATTGCGCCTGTTTATAAGCTTCTTCCCCCTTTGATTTATTACTCGATAATAAATAAGTAATGGGCAAATAATCATTATTAAATCTATCACCAACTGATAATTCAATTTTCCATATATCACCCCATCCCCAATATCTTCTATCAATACTTCTAACTAGAAAAAATAGTCCTTCAAAATCTGTAACTTTAAAAAAAATATTTAATGGACTTTTTTCATGACCACTACAACTTTCAGAAGTTTCAATACCCGGTAATGAATTCATTGCATTACATAAATCTATAACTTCTTTATCCATATATTCATCGTAATCACAACTTTTATTAAATTTTCTCATGGATTAATCTATAATATAATAAGGTTTATTAAGTTTTTTCATTTTATTTACTGTATCTTGGGTTCCATTTGATATATGACCTTTTGGAATAAATGCAAATAAAATATGACTATTTTCAGCTATAAATGTATTTCTTTCGAAATAATTACCAACATGATATGGTTTATTATACCATTCTTTTGGTTTTCCAGAATATTTGTTCCATTGCTCGTGTGCAGGATTGAACTCTATGTAATTCAATCCTTTTTGAAGTGCTATCACTCGCCCAAGGGTGTCTGCGCCCCGCGCGGCCCCACTCACCACGCATAGTTTGTTTGCTCCGTACTTCTTTATACATTGATCTAATATTTTAATTATTTTAGTTTTGTTAGTATATGTTCGAGAACCAACTATCCCGATATTAATCATTTTATTTTCCTTCCAAAATTTTCATCTGTCCATGTTGTCATTTCTTGGATATCTTGGTCTAATTCAGGATGTTCATATACATCAAGTTCATCACATAAACTACATGCTTCATAAAAATTATCTACTAATTTTTGAATTTGTTCTTTTGTATATTCTTTCATTTTATTTTATTTTAATTTATTATTAATTATTTTTTATTCAAAACACGGTTTAGCATTATTTAATAATGTTATTAAACTATTTATATTGGATAATGAAGTTAATTGAATATTATCTAATAATAATCGATCTAATTTATGGCCAATTGGCGAATTAATAATATCATCATCAAATATAAGATCATCTGTTTCATATTTTTTTGTTCTCATATACCAATTAGGAGATTCAATTTTTTCTATTTTATCTTCATCAGAATTTGTATTTGTATTTGTTTCTGGATTTAATATATTTAATTCTATTTTCATAATTTTAGATTTGTTTTAAATTTATTTTATTTGCCTCTTGATATTTGTTCTATGTTATCATAAAAACCATTTAACATTCTAGAAATTGTTGATATTGAATAGTTCATTTGCTCTGCAATTTCTTTTTGTAGTAAACCGCTTTCTTTTAATTCTTTTATTTTTTCTATTATTTTAAGCGTTATATTTAATCTAGTTTTACCTTTATTCCAAACATCATAATTTAATTTCTTCCCTTTATGAGATTCAGACATTTTTCTTTTTGTTTCTTCCGTATGAGTTTGATTTTTTCTTATTAATCCTTGCTTTTCTCTTCTTTTTTTCCCAATTCTTTTTCCATTTATTTCTTCATATGTTTTTCCTTTTAATGGAGATAGTTTACCTTTATTAGCTTCACTTATCCTTTTTCTAGTTTCTTCAGAATTTGTCTTTCCTAAATGCGATTTCCTATTTTTTTCTTTTGATTCTTTAGAATGATGTTTACCTTTATTCCAAGGAATATTTCCTATTGGAAATTTTATTTTTTTAATCCATTCATTATATTTTTTTCTCCCATTTTTTTCTCCATATTTTTCAATAAAATAATCTATTTTCTTTTTTCCTTTTTGTTTATTTGTTATTTTGTTTATTGTTTCTTTATTCATTTTTCCTCTAATGCCATGACCACCAGTAGGACTTATATTATATCCATTCGGAATTAAAGTATTATATTCTTTAATATATTTTGTTTCTAAAATTAAATTATTTTCAGATTTACATTCTTCTAATATTTTTCTTTTAAAATTTATTCTTCCATATTTTTTATAAGCTTTTAAAAATATTTTTCCACTACCTAAATAATTATCATTTTTATTTCCATCGTGAGAACCAACATATTGTTTTTCATTTTTTAAATTAGTTGTTAAATATACAAAATTCATGTTTTATTTTATATATTCATACTAAATTTATAAATATTACTAGTTATAAACTTCCCCTTGCTATTTTTTCAATATCAATTCGTTTTGGAATAGCGTATATAATATTATCTAAAGTATTTTTTGTTTCTAACATAAATTTAGAATGATTTTCAATCATTTCTCTTTTTTCAACAATATCTGCTAATTCAGTTTGAATTTTATTATTTTTAGAATTTTCATTAGGATATCTTATAGAAGATTTAAAAGACCAAAAATCATGACGTTCAGCATATAATTTTCGATATTCACGATTTATTTTTATAAGAATAGAAATTAAATAATGATAATATTCTATGCATATTTCACGTCTAGAATAAATTTCAACCATCAATTCACTTATTTTTAAAAGATTTTTCATTTGTTGAGACATCTCAAAAATATTCTTCTTCCATTCTGCTCTTTCTTTAGTAAATTTTTCTTCTAAAGTTTCTTCTTGTTTTTCGTTTGGATTTATATTAAAAAAGTCTGGTTGAGGCATCATGTTTAATTTTATTTTTCTTTTTTATTTCTATTATTTTAATTTTTTCTTTTATAATTTTTTTTGGATGTAATGGAAAGACAAAATCTAAGTTTTTTAATAAATCAGGATCTATATCAAAATGATGTATTATCTTAGTTTTTAGTTTCATGTTCCTACTTCTTCATTATTTCCATCATCCCATATAAATTCATTTACTGGAAAATGAGCTCTACAGGTTGTACACCAAGTTGTTCCATAATATTTTGGATCTCTTGCATATGTTTCAGCTATTTCTCTAACTATTAAAGTTTTATTTCCACATCCACCTATATGTTTTCCAACATTATCTATATCCTCTTGTGTCATTAATCTTCCTACTAATGGACTTTTATATTCGGGATAATCTATGTAATGTGAATAAGTTTTATCATGTTTATTATATCTTTCTTTTTCTTCTTCAGATAATTCTCTAATAATTCCTTCTTCAAATTTAATAAATCTCCCAATATGTACATATCTGTTTCTTACTGGTCTTATAAATCCTTTTGATCGTTCTTCTTCACTTAATATTAAATAAGCTTCATTTTGTTGATTTTTACCTCTTGGTTTATTTATATCCGGATGATTTCTATTTGTTGTGAGTGACATAATTTTTTATTTAATTGTATATTTATTATATATCTATTGCATCTAAAGGATCTCTAGAAAAATAATAATCAAATAATGGTGTTTTCATATTATTTTTTTTAATATAAATTAATAAATCATTAAAATCCCATTTATTTTTATGTGGTAATTCCATTTGATTTATTAATCTATCCCATAAAAATACTTCTTGTTTTTGATCTATATATTTTAAACTTTTTTTCTTTCCTGTTTCATCTGAATCATAAAAATATCGAACTGGAATGTCAATAGGCAATTCTTTATTAGCTCCCGTATTTGCAATTGAATTTTTAAATAAGAATGCATCCATTGGGCCTTCAAATAATGTAACAGTTTTATTAAAATTAATTAAACAAATATTAAATATCATGGATAACATATCCAAATAATTTTTTTGTTCATCATCAATTTCTTCTAATGGAATTTCCATTAATTCATAAAGTTTTGATAATTTATATGTTTCAAATCTATTATAAGTTGAAAATTTTCTTTTTTGAGTTCCTAATATTTTACCTGATTGAGTTAAATTTAAAATAAATAAATAATTTTTCATTGGATTATATAAATATTTTTCTGTTTGATATTGCAATCTATTTGTTAACCACGGCCATACAGAGGAATTTTTAACTTCTACAAGTTCAAAATGTTTAATAAATTTTTGTCTGTCAATAGCATATTTATCTAAATGTTCCATATCTAATAAAATAGACATATCATATTTAGCAGTTTCATAATTGTTAAAATCACTTAAGTTTTCAGTTAAATAGTTAATTGCATCTAACTTTAATTCAACTTTAAAATCTTTAAAAAAGTTTGATATTTTCTTAAATTCGCCACAATTATGACATTTGAAAAATCCTTTGTAATTACCTGTTAAAATAAAATTACCACGTTTTTTATGATCATTTTGGACAGAATCCGAACAATAAGGACAAGCAAAAGATATTCTTCCAATATGAGATTGAAATATTCTTTTTTGAAAATTTTCGGGAAAAGCTTTATCTAGAATTGGCTGAAGTAACAATTTTAGACGTTCTTTAAATTCTTGTGAAGTTAAAGAACTATCAATATCATCTAAATTATCAAAATTTATGTTTACAATTTTTTCCATGCCATCTACTATAATTACCTACATTTGTTGTAATTCCACAATATTTACAGGTCTTTTTTATTTTATTAACTACATCCCATGCTGGTTTTCCAAACATTGGATTTTTATTACCTTTATGAGTTTCTCTTATTTTATTTTTAGTTTCTTCACTAAGTTTTTTGCCTTTATTAAATAAACTAACCTTTTCTTTTGCTTCTTCACTTAAACCATTTTTACTTATTAATTCTTTTAAATATACATAATCTCTTGAACTTATTTTTATTTTTTCAAAATTTCTAGTCACATTCATCATCATATGTAATGCTAATATTATTTTCCTATTATTTGGATAAATAAATGTTAATAATTTATGTGCAAGATAATGTTCTTTTGCTGTTAATAAAACTAAATTGTTTTCATTATTATCTTCGTTTATACATTTAGGAATAATGTGATGGTTTTCGTAATATATTCCATTATGTTTAATTCTATTTTCATTTATAGAATTAGAAATTAAATTTGTATAAATTTGGTGGTGATTCATATGATAGAATTTGGGAGAGATGAATCAAAGCCCATCTCTCCCAATATATTGTTAATGTTATTAGACATTATTAAAGATTTTTTAGAACATCATCTAAATTACCTGCAATTCCTGGTGTATTAGGAATTTCTGGAAGATCTAAATCTGGAAGTTCTATACTAGATATATCAGAATTTGATTTACCTTCATCTAAATTATCTAAAGAAATTTCAGTTGAAGTAATTCCACTTGATTTTTCAGTTTGTGGAGTTGGATTACTTTGTTGAATTGTTTCATTTATTGCAGATAAATTAACGGAAGCCGGAACTTGACCAGTTACAGCAGTTATAACACCATTAACATAATCATAAGTTTCTTGATCCCATTCTCTAAATCCGTATTTTCCTAAATCAGGACTATTTTCTTTTAAGAAATTAAATACTTCTTCTTTATTAGTTTGAGCATTAATTGGAACTAATGTAGTTTTACCTTCTACTTCTACTGGAAGACAAAGAGGTATAACTTTATTTGCAAATTTTGCTTGATCATAGTTATTATAACCAGCAACTTTTGTAATTACAAGTTGAAATAATTTTCCATTTAAAAGATCAAATGGATTATGAGGTTCACCAATAATTGGCTTCATTTCAGCATTAATTTTTTCCCAAAGTTTTTTTCCAAAACGATAGGCCATTATTTTACCTTCTAATTCAGGTTGATTTTCATCTTTAATAACTTGAATTAAAGAAGCGAAATTGTGGCGTCTTGAAAATACGTCAGCCTTTTTTGTCTCTTGAATTGACTCACTTTTTTTAAGTTTCCAGTACATATCTTGAAGTAATGATTGTTTTCCTACAGATGAAGGACAATCAACAAAACGACCTTTTTGAGTTATTGGATCTACTAGCCATGAGACCCATTTTTCGGTAATGGAATTTTTTGGATTTTTGTACCAAGGCACGAAACGAATAATTGCTTGGTAAACACCGCCTTTGCCTTTATCAGCTCCTGCTTGATAATCTTCCGCGGATTTTTTTGTAGCTTCTCCCATATCAACTTGTGCGTTGAAGAGAGCATCATAATTTTCAGTCATAATTTTTAGAAATTTTAGTTTATAAGTATTCTAGTTTTCTAGAATTTAGTAATTAGTAATTAGTAATTAGTAATTAAATTTTTAGGTACCTTAAGTTCTTTTACTATAATTTATATATTCAATAAAGGATAAAGTTTTTTAACGTTTTGTTAAAATTTTATCCTTCTAAGTTATTAAGTATATGGTAGTTAAAATTGACTTAACAAAGTCTTAACAGAATATTTAAATTCGTACTAATTTTACTACACTTCCATGAATATATAAAATAAAACAGATGAAAGAATTTATATGTAAAGAATGTGGAAAGGTTTTTTCTACACAACGAGGTTTGAATCAACATATTTCATCTATGTATGGATCCAGGGAATATTATAATAAATGGTTAAAAAGTGAATTAGATGGAATTTGTAAAAATTGTGGAGAAGAAACAAAATTCTACAAATTATCATATGGGTATATGGATACATGCTCTAAAAAATGTGCAGATATCTTTGCCCACAAAAAATCAGTGGATGCTATTCAATTAAAATATGGAGTAGATAATCCTCAAAAAAATAAAAGAATAAAAGATAAAACTTCCCGAACTAATCTTAAAAGATATGGTAATATATGTCCTATGCAAAATAAGTTAATTAGCAAAAAAATAAAAGAACTTTTTATTAAAAAATATGGTGTTGAATATATTTTATCAAATAAGGATGTGTATAATAAAGGGTTTAAAACAAAAAAAGAAATTTATGGTGATAAAAATTATAATAATAGAACAAAAGCTAAACAAACATGTTTAGATAAATATGATTGTGAAAATCCAAGTCAATATAAAGAATTTCAAGATAAAAAAATTAAAAATTCTATTGGTAAATTTTCTACAATAAAATATCAAGGGTCATATGAATTAGATTTTTTAAAAAAATATTTAAAAAAATTTCCAGATATAATTAGAGCTTCTTCTATAAAATATAAATTTAAAGAAAAAAATAGGGTTTATCATCCCGATTTTTATATTCCATCTCTAAATTTAATCATAGAAATAAAAAATTCATATCTTTATAAAAGAGATAAAGAAATTATACATGCAAAAGAAAAAGCCACTATCTCTAATGGCTTTGAATATATCTTAATTATTGATAAAGATTATAGTTTATTTGAATCTATTTTGCCTCCCATCCTTTCACAACGTCAGGACTAAAGTTTGACCAAGAAAATTCGTTTCGTGAAACAAGTTTCACTACGTTACCTTCCATGTCAGAAACTGCAAAACCTTCTTGATTGGTTACTCGTAAACCTCCTTCTTTCATTTTCAAATAAGTTTGAAATTTTCCAATATTATTTAATTTTTTAATGAACATACTTTTTAATTTAGTAATTTTAATAATTATATGAATTATTAAAAACCATTCATTTTTATTTTGTTCAATATCATCAATAAATTCTGCGAAAACAGACATTATTTTTTCTTTTCCGGCTTCTGATTTTCTTTTTTCTACTTCTTTTAATGATCTATTTTGTAAAAATTCTATAAAATCTTTAATAAATTCATCCGGGTCTTCAATAGTTTTATTTATTTTTATTAAAGAATTTTGAAAAATATTAAATAATGCAATAAGATTTTTATTTTCTATTATTTTTTTATATTCTTTAGAACTGCTTAAGTTTTTAGAATATTCACTAAGTTCTTCTAAAGATTTTTCAGTATAATTAGATTCTTCATCAGTGAAATTAACTAATCCTGCAAAAGATTTTATATAAGGATCAGTCATCAGCATTTTATCAATCATCGTAAGTTCTGAAGCATCAGTATTATAATTTGCTTGAATATTTTCTAAATTTTCTCCAGTATATCTAGTATGCCATGTTATTCCAATATCTGCTTTACTAATTAACTTTCCTAAATCAGAATCCTGTGGAACTACATAATAAATAGTATTGGGATGGAACGCATAATAATTTTTATCATCTATTTTTGTAGTTTGTAAAGATTTATCATCAAATAAAAAATCACCTTGCCAAATTTCACCTTTAGGAATATTGATTTTTGGTAAATATTTTAAAAAAGTTTTTAATTTATATGCTAAATCTGGTCTATCACCAAAATTATCATTTATTTCTTTTTCTGTTGTAAAAACTTTTGGAATTTTAGCAAATAATCCTTTCATAGCTATACCATTTTTTGGCAGATTTTTAGAAAATTCTGACCATGCAAAAATCGCCGGAGCTCCATCAATTTTTACTGATAATTTCATATCACTTTTTTTAGTATTTCCCTTTAAATCATCATATAAATCCCACATCATTTTTAGCACCCATTTTAATCCTTCTTGACCACTTAAAATTACAAGATCTTCTGCATGAGTCATATGTTTATTTACCTTTGAAACAACGCTTTCATTTAAATAATAACCATATTGATATGATTCTTCTACTTTTCCCTGAAGCATATTCCAAACATTTTTAATTTGATGTTCATCATTTTCAGGATAACCTGAAGCAAATTGTTTATAATTTCCATCTAAAACATCTCTTCTTAATATTGATGCAGAAATTGGTTGACCATTAAATTCTCCATCTCTTGTTTTATATACAGCAGGATCTGCATTTATTGGAAGTTCAATAATATTAACACCTTTAGGAACACCTTCATAATATTTTCCATTTGGTTGATGTTCATTCGTAAAATTAACTACTCTAGCATAATCATCTCCTTTAGTGCTAGCACCTAATGCATAATTTCCAGGTTTTAATGTTTCTATTGTCTTATATGCTGTTAAAAGTGGAGAAGGATATTGAGATTTTTCTATAATTACGTTTGGTAAATTATTTGTTAGATTTTGAGCAATTTTAACTCCTAAATTTTGATCAATTCCATTTCTTGTTTTAGGACCAACGATAACTTTAACTTCTTTTACAACTGGGTTTTGAGAATATCTTCTAATAAGTTCGAGATGAGCTCCTGTTGTTGGCTTGAAACCTCCGGGTAATAATATTGTAATATTACTGTGATGATCTAATTCATTTACCCAACTTTTTATTTTAGGAACTTTCATTTAAGATTTAAATATTTTATTTTTTATTTGATTAATATTTATAAATTTGTTATTTACTATAATAGATTTAATTTTTAATGGTGTATTTTTAAATAATCTTATTTCTTTTTCTTCTTCACCAGATGGATTCATATTTAGTTTTATTGTTTCTATCCAATCAATATAATTAACATTTATTTCAGATTGTATTTTAACTGGAATTTTTTTAGTTTCAGATCCATATCCCCAATGCGCTTCTGCTGCATCTTCATCCCATGACCAATATATTCCTAAACGACTACCAACAGTTTTTAAATGATCAATCCATTTTTCATCTACTATTAAATCTCTCCATATTTCAATAACATTGCCATTAATAATTTCATAATTAAATTTATATATAGTACTTTCATATAATTCTTCAATTTTATATTTAAACCATTCTTCAAAATTCTTATTAGTTTCTAAATCCATATCTTCTAATTCTTCTGGATCTAATTCATTTTCTTGAGCATACATATATTTAAACATTTCATCTAAATATGAATCACTTAACCATTGATCTATTAAATTTTTATTAATAATATCTGACATTTTAACACCAGAAATAACCATTTCATTTATTAATCTTGCTCTCATATTTTTTTAAGATATTTTGAAATATCTCTAATTTTATCTGTATATGCATAAAAATATCTTGTTTTATGTTTAAGAATTGGTTTATTTCCAATAACTTTTTTTTCTGGAGAAAAAGTTATATCAATATATTTATAATTTACCCTACCATCATAATCATCCTCATATGTTTGTTTTCTGGAATACATGCTTGATTGAGCA
>Ga0307992_1002442_pt1 | contig 10572 bp, 11 predicted proteins | sample EllFjometagen133_FD_203162 | JGI IMG/M metagenome (GOLD analysis project Ga0307992, IMG submission 203162) | Marine microbial communities from Ellis Fjord, Antarctic Ocean - #133 | ecosystem: Environmental > Aquatic > Marine > Unclassified | place: Southern Ocean | collected 2014-10-08
TACGATCAGGTCCAGCAGGCGCGGCGCGTAAGTTGACCCAGCTTCCCGAAGGTGCTTTTGAACGGTGAAATATCGGCGGTTCAGGTTTATAAAGCGGCTTCCTTCGATATGACGTCCCCCTTTCATTTTCAGGCGTGGGCGGTTTTTCCCGTCAAGGGCGACTTGTGGACAGATGAAGTCTTCCGCGATGTCAGTATTCCAGCGCCATTCAAAGCCCGTCAGCGTGAAGCGGTCCGGCGGGAATGATGCCAGGATTCCGTCAGCGGGATTCTGCGCGACCAGCTCCTTCATGGTCTTGCGGCGGTCAGCTTTTCCCTTGACGAGGTCCTTCTTATGGGCGGGATCGGCGGCGACAGCCCGCTTCCCCGTCTTTTTATCCACAAAAACAGCACCGTATGATTGCAGCAGGGAAGCGACTCGCAGCTTATATTCCTTGATCCAGCGCGGATTCCTGCCAGTTCCGATTTGCTTCCAGTCGATCTTCACAATAGGGACAGGGATCGCTCGCAGCGCTTCAAAGGCTTTCAGGATGTCTTCCCGGTTTTGACCGTGCGCCAGCGCCCCTTCTTCCGATCGACAGAAGACCAGGTCCGCGATTTCCGCGACCGTTGCTTCCTGCCAGTCCAGGATTGCTTCCCGCGTGTCCGTCTTCGTCAGGGCGGCGGCGGCCATTCCAACCGTCCGATTGAAGGCGGTTTGCATATACCAACGTTCAATAGCAGGAAGATTCTCTTGCTTGTTTTTAGTTGCGTTGCGCGGCGTGTCAAACAGGCGGCCAGGTGCATGGAAGAAGTCAGCGCGGCCAGGGATAGGGACAGCCCCTTTCTTTGGTTCCGGGACGACCAGCCCCAGCGTGGCGTTTCTTGCCGTCAGCTTGTCCGCTAATGTCCGCCATTCTTCCGGCGTTCCCCCTAAGTTAAGGACCCTTACCTTTCCAGCCAGTACGCAGCGGATTTGGCAAACGTCAGGACCCGGCGCGAAAGTGGTTGCCAAAGATGTTGAAGCCTCAAGCGCTTTTATTTTCAGGTTTGGTGTCGTAAAGACCCGGAAGACGTCAGGCTGGTCGTCTTTGTTGTAGTGCTTTTGCGCTATTTGTACCCAGTGAGCGGCGAAGATGTCAGGTAATACATAGCTATCTATAACGATGTCCGCCATGCCGGACCCGCCTTCTTGTGGTCCATTTATTCCGTTTTTATGGTCTTTCATAATGCCGTTATTCCCCCAGGGCGGCGGTATAGTCCAGGGATTCCCGTTCCCCTTCCGTGAACAGCGACCAGGCGGGCGTGAAGTCTGTTTTAACCTTCGCCAGTTCCCCGTTGCGATTTTTCAGGACGTGCGCTTCGACCCGGACCGTCAGGCGGTTGAAGTCTCTTGTCAGGCGTTTAGATTCATCTTTGTCGCGCCACAGACAGATGACCACGTCAGCACTATACTCGATCCCCCCGGATTCCTTCAGGGCGGCCAGCGTCGGCTTCGGATTGCCCCTGTATGATTCCCGGTTTTGGGATGATATGATCAGGACGGGTGACTTCAGATCACGCGACAAGCGGCGAAGTTCGGACAGATTCCAGTCTATACGTTCCCTTAGCGAGTCCGGCGTGCCTTCCCCGGCTGGGATGATTTGCAGATAGTCCAGGATCAGAAGGACCTTCTTGTCCCCGGCCTTCCGTTTTGCCATAAGCGCGGCGGCGCGGATCGTCTCGACCGTGTCCTTCCGTCCGGCTTCGATGATAGTCAGATAAGGCCCCGGCCCTTGACGATAGTCTTCGGCGGCCTTCTTGACTTCCTTCCATTCAGCAGCCCCGGACCGCCCCTTCCATATCCGCCTTGAATCCACAGAAGACAGACGCGCCAGCGACTTGATCCGCAGTTCTTCGGCGGATTGTTCAAAGGAATAAAACAGGACCGGGACCTTATTGACTTTCGCGGCGTGGTCAGCGATTTGTTTCGCCAGCGTGGTCTTCCCACAACTTGGAGCGCCCGCCAGGATGATGACCCCGTCAGGTAGTCCGTTTAGGGCGTTGTTCAGATGATCGAAGCCACAGTCCAGGCCCAGCCAGTCTTGACCGTCAGTCCGGCGGGCGTTCAGGATGTCCAGGAAGCCTTCGGCGGCGTCCCTCTCGACAGGATATTTCTTGATAACTTTCAGGTCTTCGCCCAGGGATGACAGATAGTTGATGATTTGCGGGATAGCTGTATCAGGTTCAAGGCCCTTCTTTTTGATAGTTTCGACGGCCTTCAGGTATTCCCGACCCATGTCGTCAAGGGCGCGATACTTGTCCAGGCGGATCAGCTTTTCGATATACTGAAGGGCGATGTCAGCGTCCACAGCCTTTGACCCGTCCAGGATGCCCGCCAGTGCGTTTATATTCCCCCCGGCGGCCCTTACCTTGTCCCGCAGAAGGACAGCGTCAGCGGCGGCCCCTTGCAGACAGACGGCGTCATAAATTGCCTTCCCGATGACTTTCAGATCGGCCCGGCTGATGATCAGCGTCCCGGCAGTATAGGCCAGGGTGAAGGATTCAGCGAAAGGATCGTCAGGCCCGCCCTTTGCCAGCGTTGCCAGGATCGCTTCTTCCATGCGATGACGGTCAGGATCGACTTCGGCTTCCGTTGCTTCAGCGACCTTCTTGTCCAGGCGTTCCTTTGCGTTGTCCTTTGTCATGCCCTTTCCCCCTTGACCAGATATTCCCGGATCAGTCCTTCGACCACGACAGCGACTGACTTCCCGTCTTCAGCGGCCCGGACCTTCAAGGCCCTATGCACTTCTTCCGGGACCCGTGCGACCAGTTGTTTCATGTTGTCCTTCGGTTTCGTTTTCATGTTTCAATTCTCCTTCAATGGTGTCCAGTTGATAAATTTGCTTATTACTCGCTTCCAGTGGGGTTCTTTTTCTCCATCGCGCTTTTTGGTTCCTCAACCATTATCCTCAGATATTCAGTCATTACCTTCATTTTTTTATTCATCTCCACAACTTGGTTCCGTATCTTTAGAATAAAGAACGGCACACAAATCGTAACGACTATGAAGATTACAACTATGATCGCCCACACTCCCATTCCTGTCATTGCTGTTGTCGGTTCCATTTTATCTCTCCTTTCCTTTTTTGTCTCTTATGATTGCGATAGTTCGGACGGCGTCCAGTTCCCCGGCCCGGATCATACGTTTCAATTCGATCATTTCAGGTTCGGCTTTGATGTCCCGGACGGCCTTCTTTTTTGTCACTTCGGACGATGTGTCAAAAAGGTTGTGCTTTTTCATGCGGCCCTTCTTTCAATAATGCGGCTGACTGTCTTCGGTTGCCATTTCAGGTTCCCGCGTCTTGTCTTGTGTCCTTCCCGTTGTAGCTCCCAACAGATCGCTTGAAGCGTATATCCTTTGACGCGAAGATCCCGGATTAGGGCGATTGCCTTTTGTTCGTTTTCGTCTTCAATCAGGTGGACCCCGTCAAGATAATATCCGAAGGGAATGTCCCCCCCGGTCTTTTCATTGTTTGCCCGCTTGTGCGCCAGGGCGAAGCGTGTCCGGTCAGATACTTGATCCCGTTCAAATTCAGACAGGACGGCCAGCATACGGAAGACCATTTTCCCGGCGGCGGTGGTGGTATCTATTTTCTCGGATAGGCTAACCAGGTCCGCTTCTTTCTTCAGCAGGATTTCAGACAGGATCAGGGCGTCCTTTGTGGACCTCGACAGGCGGGACAGGGAATAAACGACCAGGGCGTCCCCTTTGCCGACCATAGTCAGGGCGTCTTGAAGCCCCGGACGGTTGTCAGCTCGACTTCCGCTTATGCCTTCGTCCCGGAAGATGACCACTTCGTCAGCGCCGTTCAGATCGGCCCAGGCGTGGACCTTTGCTTCTTGTGCGTCCAGACTGACCCCGTCTTCCACTTGCCCGCTTGTGCTGACCCTTATATATCCGATTGCCTTCATGGTCCCCGTCCCCCTTTTTGATTTATGGCTTCAGTATATACCTTTTTATAGCGTTGTCAATATAATATTCTATCTTGTTTATTATGGAATGATAGAAGGCAGGGCATAAGGCTTGAAGGAATAAAAAAAGGGACCGCAGCAGGTCTTCCTTGCATACGGTCCCTAGATGCTAAGTGCTATATTTCAATAAAGGCCCAATCCCTGGAGGAGTGCTTTAAGTCCAACTATTGCAGATGCGTGTGATCGTCCTTGTACTCGAAGGGTTATGTATGCAGATGCATATTCTGCGTATTTCAATCCTTTCGTCGTTGAAAACAGCTGGTTCATCCCTTCCATGATATTTAGTAGGCTTTCCGAAACGCCTTCCTCTTTTAACAATCGTTGGGCCGTTACAGTCAGGTCTGCTATTTGTTCCGGGTTTTCAGCGTATGTCGAGGAAAGTTGACGCAGCAGGCTGTGAAAACGAGCCTCGACCATCTTATCCCCACACTTTCCGTCAATACATGCAAGTTTATATCCCATCGACTCTCCAGCAGCATGTACTACTACAGTTAAAGTTATTAGAGACACAAATAAAGCTACGAAAATAGCTACCTTTTTAACGTTCCGTTTCATCTTTGTTTACCTCCTTTTCGACCTTCAGTTTTTTGTGGAGTCCGACTTCTATTTTAAAACACAGATTTCTTGTTGCCGGCACTTCATTTTCTGTTTCGTTCTTTATCGTTCACGTTCTTCATGGTTTTTCCCCTTTCAGGATCGGAAACAGGTCCCGGATCGTCTTGTCAAAGTCAGGCCCTTCAGGGTTCAGTGACCCAGCGGCAGCGTCCACTAATGCCCGGATCAGTTCCGCCCGGCTGACCGCTTGCCCCGTCCGTTCCCGGATCGTCAGGGCGACCTTGTCCAGGGCGATGATTTGACGTTCAAACAGCGTGACAGTGACTTTCTGATAAGGTTCCGCAGCCCGTGGGCGGCCTTCTATGCGTTTCTTGATTTCGATCCCGATGTCCGCCTTCTTCCCCGTTGTAGGCGTGAAGATGTCCAGCGCCTTCTTTCCCGTTGCCATATTTCATTCCTTCCTTTCTTCCGTCATTATGGAATTATTTCTTGATACGTTGCAAGACTTCTTTTGTCAGTTGCCGATATGCTTCAGCGCCAGTGGACCCCTTGTCATAGTCAAAGATCGGCTTACCGAAGGACGGCGCTTCCTTCAGGCGGACGTTGCCCCTGATTTCAGTCTTGAAGACCAGGCGGCCATAATAGCCCCGGATCATGCGACCGATTTCTTCCGTGACGTTCAGGCGATAGTCAGCCAGCGTCAGCAGGATTCCCAGCAGATCAGCAGCCTTTCCGATGCCCGCCTTGATCTTTTTGACCGCGTCCATGAGATTGACCAGCCCTTCAAGGGACAGATAGTCCGGCGGGACCGGGACCAGGAAGAAGTCAGCAGCAGTCAGGGCGTTCACAGTCAGCAGGCCCAGCGACGGCGGACAGTCCAGGACGGCGAAGTCATAGTCCCCCAGGACAGGCCCCAGGGCGGCCTTCAGGACCACTTCCCGACCCGTGACGATAGATAAGGCCAGGTCAGCAGATGCAAGCGCCATAGATCCCGGAAGGATGTCCAGGCCCTTGATTGAAGACGGGCGGATCGCTTCTCGGATCGGAAGACCTTCCAAGATGACTTCAGCAACCCCGGGCGTCAGATCGGCGCGGACCAGGCCCAAGGATAGACAGGCGGACCCTTGTGCGTCCAGATCGACCAGCAGGACCCGGCGACGTTCAGCGACCAGACCAGCGGCCAGGTTGACGGCGGACGTTGTCTTCCCGACCCCGCCTTTATTATTGACCAGGGCGATTATCTTCATGCTTTTATCCCTTTCCCTTGTGCGCGTGGATCATAAATAACTGTTTCAATGTTGGGTTTTGTCAGGTTTTGATTGCCTGAAATAGCCGTTTCAATTTGAGGTTTCTTGAGGTTTTCATGTCTAATAAATGCGGTTTTAATCTTAACATTTCTTAACATCCCCCCCCCTCCCCGTGCGTGAATCCTTTTTTATAGACCGTTCAAAACTCTCTTGCGTTACGTAACGTTACTGTACCCGTTACATTCCCCCCGTGCGCGTGAAGCGCCTCCAATTGTTGCACGATGAAACAATTGGATTAGAACATTCCCCCCGTGCGCGTGAAGCGCCTTTTTATAGACTGGACAAAACCCCCTTGCGTTACATTCCCCCCTTTCTTTTATAAGGTCCATAAATTCCGTTATTACTTATTGCCGTCATTCCGTCATTCCGTAATTCCCTCCTTCATGTAGTCCGTCAAGTCCGTTCTCGGCGAAAGTTCGATCTTCAGCGGGACAGGAAGACCAGCCTTTTGAAATAGGCGGGCAATAGTCAGCGACCCTTCCCCCCCCGCCTTGTCCGCGTCCAGGACCAGGAAGACCCTTGATCGTCCGTCCGCGTCCTCGATCCCCCGGAAGTCCTCGACCCATGCTTCCTTGAAGTTCTTCGCCCCAGGCGACCCCACAGCAGCGAAGCCATAGGACAGCGCCGTCCAGGTGTCAGATTCCCCTTCACAGATCAGGACCCTTTCCGGCTGCTTGTATGCTTCTTGCAAATTTACAGAATGTGTAATTTTGTCCGGTTGCAAATCGGCAATCGTTGCCGTTTTGTCAGTCAGGGCGTCCAGGTTATACAGGCAAGGGACAGCGGCGGCGGTATTCATAAACCGGACCAGCCCCAGGCGTTCCGCGTCTTCCTTCGATACAGGTGGACGTGCCTTCAGATATACAGGGCGACCGTCTTTCAGATACGGGATGACCAGGAAGCCCGCCTTCTTCGCGTAATAGTGAAAGAAAGACGGGACCAGGCGTCCCTTGTTATTTCTTTTCAGCAACCCAGCGACGAGCAGAGCGGATTCCCCGAAGCGTTCCTTCAGCGTGGTTATGATGTCCAGATATTCCCGGCCACAGAAGCGAAGGCCCAGGGCGATGACCACTTCCGGCTTGACCCCTTTATCCTTCGTCAGAAAGTCCAGGGCGCGGCCCTCGACAGGGCGACAGGCTTCCAGGAAAACTTCATATATAGCAGAATCAGCCCCCGGACCCGTGGTCTTGACAGAAAAACCCCCTACGGCTTCGCAGGATGCCCCAGGTTGAACGATCTCCCCCCGGCCCTTGTCTCTACCCGTCCCCTTTGCGTGATGACCATGACGACGGATGCCAGTTTCCCCTTCTAGCCAGGCGACAGCAGCAGGGAAGGTCATGTCCAGGGCGACTTCGATCAGCTTCAGAATGTCCCCCTTTAGTCCACACTTGTGACAGACAAAGCCCTTGTCCCGGACGGACAGGTCCGGCGTCTTCCCCCCTGAAGGTTGACAGACGGGACAGAAGAAGCGCGACCCTCGACCTTGAAGACCCAGGGCAGCAGCGACCCGAAGCGGATCAGCAGCAGCCTTCAGCGTGTCAATATGGTCATGGTCATTCATGGGACAAACTCTTTCTTTTTCGGTAATCCTTTTTTATAGCCATACAAACTTTGCCCGCTTTTCATAAAGCGTCCATTCCTGCTATATTTGCCAACTTTTCAGGTTCTTGCGGATCGCTGTTTTCATGGTCTTTTCATGGTCAGATTCGCCTTTTTATAGTAGTCCGCAAAACTCCACAAAAATTCCAACCTTTTCCAACCTTCCCCCGCGTGCGTGAATCCCTTTTTATAGTGTCAAGAAAACTCCCTTTTTATGATGTAAGAAAATTCAATCCGCCCGTGCGGACCTTTCTTTTTTCTTCAGCAGGGCGACCTTAAGGGAAGCCCCTGCACTCTACTAATTAGAGTATCCGAAAGCGCTTTTTTAGTCATGCTTATAAGTCCCCGTAATACTTTCATAATACTTGTTGCAGTTTTGTTGCAGTTACCTGTCATGTGACAGAACAGCGCCCGTCATGTGACAGATTACTTGAACAAAGCCCCTTTTTATGCCTTTTCCCCATGCTGGGCGATGAAGTCCCGGACCCGTTGCCATACTTCCGGCGCTATGCTTCCGACCCGGATCATCTTCCCGGTTTCGTATCTTGACCAAGTTGAAAAGTCCGGTCCTCCGATAGCTTCAGCGAAGCGGCGAAGGTTCAGTCCGGCGGTTTCTCTTGCGGCCCGGATGTCAGCCCCGGACGGGATCGGCTGGGCGTCTTTTATTGTACCAGGCAGGACCAGTTGATCGACCTTAGGTTGTGGCTGGGATCGGACGGCTTCGTCCATTTCGGCTTGCTTGGCCATTTCTTTTTCGATGTCCTTCGCTTCGTCTTCCGGGACTAGGGCGACCGTTGTCCACAGTTCCGCGACCTTCCAGCGAAAATAATCAGCCTTGCGGCGGTCTTCGTTGCGGTCCTTTTGCGGGACCAGCCATGATTCAGGCAGCATAACCTTTTCTTTTATCAGAAGCATAATAGCAGGCGCGACGTGGTCTTCCAGGACGTGCTTCGGGCGGTCTTCATATTCAGGCCCCAGGCCCAACCACTTAATGACCTTGTCCGCTTGAATTTCTATCCAGACAGCGTCCTTCCCGTGGCTTTTGATATGCGTCTTTTCTGATACGATCAGGTCCAGCAGGCGCGGCGCGTAAGTTGACCCAGCTTCCCGAAGGTGCTTTTGAACGGTGAAATATCGGCGGTTCAGGTTTATAAAGCGGCTTCCTTCGATATGACGTCCCCCTTTCATCTTCAGGCGTGGGCGGTTTTTCCCGTCCAGGGCGACTTGTGGACAGATGAAGTCTTCCGCGATGTCAGTATTCCAGCGCCATTCAAAGCCCGTCAGCGTGAAGCGGTCCGGCGGGAATGATAAAAGGATTCCGTCAGCGGGATTCTGCGCGACCATTTCCTTCATGGTCTTTCGGCGGTCAGCTTTTCCCTTGACGCGGTCCTTCTTATGGGCGGGATCGGCGGCGACAGCCCGCTTCCCCGTCTTTTTATCCACAAAAACAGCGCCGTATGATTGCAGCAGGGAAGCGACCCGCAGCTTATATTCCTTGATCCAGCGCGGATTTCTACCAGTTCCGATTTGCTTCCAGTCGATCTTCACAATAGGGACAGGGATCGCCCGCAGCGCTTCAAAGGCTTTTAGGATGTCTTCCCGGTTTTGACCGTGCGCCAGCGCCCCTTCTTCGGATCGACAGAAGACCAGGTCCGCGACTTCCGCGACCGTTGCTTCTTGCCAGTCCAGGATTGCTTCCCGCGTGTCCGTCTTTGTCAGGGCGGCGGCGGCCATTCCGACCGTCCGATTGAAGGCGGTTTGCATATACCAGCGTTCAATAACAGGAAGGTTTTCTTGTTTCCCTTGCCCGGTTGCGTTGCGCGGCGTGTCAAACAGGCGGCCAGGTGCATGAAAAAAGTCAGCGCGGCCAGGGATAGGGACAGCCCCTTTCTTTAGTTCCGGGACGACCAGCCCCAGGGCGGCGTTGCGTTCTGTCAGCTTCTTATAAATAACAGGCCAGTTTTCCGGCGACATTTCCCCCAGGGTGATGACATTCACTTCCCCGGCGATGACAAAGCGAAGGGATCCGACTTCAGGCCCAGGCGCGAAGGTGGTCGAAAATGATCGGTTTACGAAGATCTTGTCCCCGGTTGATTTTATTCTGAAGGCAACGTCCCCGCTTTGTTTTTCCCCGACAAGGTCAGTGTCCGCAGTCCCGACAGGCGCGGATATAATCAAGGTATCAGGTCCGTCTTCGTGGTGCTTCCCGTCCGTCAGCTTCACAATGTTTCGGAAGGCTTCAGCGGTGACGCGAAGCGTCAAAGGGACCCCGCCCGTCCAGCGCCAGGACCCGCCCTCTTGTGGTCCATTTATTCCGTTTTTATGGTCTTCCATAATGCCTTCCTTCCGTCATTCCCTTGATTCATCAAACAGCGACCAGGCAGGCGTGAAGTCCAGCTTGACCTTCGATCCCGTTTCCCCGTTGCGGTTCTTCAGGACGTGCGCTTCGATGCGTTCCGCTTTTTGTTCAAAGTTTGCCAGGCGTTCAGATTCCGCTTCATTCCGAAATAAACAGATGACCGCGTCAGCGCTATACTCGATCCCCCCGGATTCCTTCAGGGCGGTCATGGTGGGCGGCTTCGGTGGATCGCCATAGGCGGCGCGATTCAAGGTTGATACGACCAGGACAGGCGACTTCAGATCACGCGACAGGCGACGAAGTTCGGACAGATTCCAGTCTATACGTTCCCGCAATGAGTCCGGCGCGTCCTTCCCGGCTGGGATGATTTGCAGATAGTCCAGGATCAGCAGGACCTTTTCGCTCCCGGCTTTCCGCCTTGCCATAAGCGCGGCGGCGCGGATCGCTTCGACAGTGTCCTTCCGTCCGGCTTCGATGATAGTCAGATAAGGCCCCGGCCCCTGAAGATAACCTTCGGCGGCCTTTTCGACCTCTGACCATTCAGCGTCAACAGATCGCCCCTTCCATATCCGCCTTGAATCCACAGAAGACAGACGCGCCAGCGACTTGATCCGCAGTTCTTCGGCGGATTGTTCAAAGGAATAAAACAGGACCGGGACCTTTTCGGCTTCCGCGACGTGGTCAGCGATTTGCTTCGCCAGCGTTGTTTTTCCGCAAGACGGCATACCGCCCAGGACAATGACCCCTTCAGTCAGCCCGT
>Ga0307992_1002443_pt1 | contig 10571 bp, 12 predicted proteins | sample EllFjometagen133_FD_203162 | JGI IMG/M metagenome (GOLD analysis project Ga0307992, IMG submission 203162) | Marine microbial communities from Ellis Fjord, Antarctic Ocean - #133 | ecosystem: Environmental > Aquatic > Marine > Unclassified | place: Southern Ocean | collected 2014-10-08
ATATGTTATAATGACATATAGAAATCACAAATGACAGGTTGTCATATTAGAGGAGATTAGCATGTTCATAATTATTGTTCTTATTATTTCTTTCATATCTTTAATGTTTTACAAGAAAATCCATAAGCATCAAATCATTTTTTATAGTTTAGCTATCATTTTAGCGGTTCTTGCATTTTTAGGTAGAGGTATGCCATTAACGAAACCAATTAATATAGGGATGGTTGGATTAGCATTCTTTTATTTAGTTATGCTCGTTGGCGTACTACCGAAAAAATGGAAGATCACGACTGCTTTAAAGGTACTCAGAAAAGAATGGTCTATTGTTGGTTTTTTAATTATCGCCCCTCATTCCTTATTTAATCTTTATGAAATTTTATTTCAAAATCGTTCTGTTACTTGGTTTGGAATTTCGACATTCGTTATTATGCTTCCACTATTTGTTACAAGTTTCACTATCATTAGAAGGAAGATGACACCAAAGAGTTGGAAGTTTCTTCAATCGTTTGCATATATTGCATATTGTGCATTATTTGTCCATATTATACTTAATGCAAGTGAAATTCTGAATTTGATAGCATATATTGTGGCGTTCACGCCATATGTTGTAATCAAATCTGTTATGCTACTTAAAAAACTTAAAAAATAAATAAACTTTAAATACACTATTGTTATATTGAATCACTTGGAAATTCAAATTATATAAAATAAAAAGATCTTAAAGAGACATTTATCATAGTCTATCGAAGATCTTTTTTTAATGTTTTTTGAAACTTTTGTTTTGATGATAATTAATAGAGTATTTTTTTAATATCAGTCTAGTATAAGATGGAGGATAAATATGAAACAAGCTATTATTATGACTGTTGTTTTAGTTATCGTTGGATGGTTTTGGTTATTTCCAAGACAAAAAGAAATTGAATATATAAATCAAGCAGCTATTCCTATTGAAATGATTGAAGTTGAAATTAATGGAGCTGTACTCTTTCCAGGTGTTTATCATTTTTGCGAGCCTTTAACATTAGGTGAAGCCTTGACTTTTGCAGGAGGTATACTTGATGAAGCTGACCATGCTTCGTTTAGTACATCAGAGATGATTACACGAAATCGTCAAATTACGATTTCTTCAGTTAATATCTCAGTTGAGAAGCCCAGTGTACTTATTAATATCAATACTGCAGGATTCAAAGATTTGATAACTATACCAGGAATGACCGAGACAAGGGCAGCGTCATTAATCATTTATAGAGAAAAATATGGAGATTTTAATCATATTGATGATTTAATTAACGTAAAAAACATAGGTTCAGTGACTCTTGAAAAAATTAAACCATATATTACTTTGGGATGATTACTATATTGAGGGATATGCTTTATTAATAATGATCTTAGGATGTTTTCATCCTTTGTTTTTTATCATTTTGTTGATATATGTTTATTGGCAAAGAAGAAGTATTAAAATACCAGTAATATTAATCGGTGCAGTACTATTATTGACGAGGTTCTATTTTTTTGAAATTAAAGAAATTCCTAATTTCATCCATGGAAATGCAAAAATAGTGGAAATCGCTTCATATGAAAACTCAGATATGATTGTTATTAGATATCAAAACATACGATATCAAGCGTTTGTAGAACCGAACTTATATCAAATAGGAGATTGTGTTTTAATAGAAGCGAATGTAAATCAATATAGAAATCAAACAATACCGTATGGATTTAACCAAAACAGTTATTATTTATCACATAATGTCAGGGGATATCTCAAGATATCCAATTTAAGCTTTGTCTCTCACTCGTTTTCTATTTATTCATTAAGGCAACAACTCGACAATTATATTACTCAGTTTCAATCGCAGGTCTATATAAAGGCACTTATTCTGGGAGAAAAGAGCTTTACAGAGCAACAAACGTCAACATATAGGAGTCTTGGTATTTTATATTTATTTACTGTATCTGGACTCCATATCTATGGGCTTTTGATAGGTATAAAAAAGATCTTTTTTTATCTGAGTTTAACTGAGAAAAAACAATTTTGGTTAACAGTTTTAGTCTATCTAGTTATTTTGTATTTTAATGCTTTTTCAATGAGTGTTTTAAGGATTGTTCTGATCTTTTTAATCCAGAATTTAGCAAAAAAAATGAAAATTGACTTGTCTCGGGTAGATTATATTCATCTCGCTTTTTTTCTTTTACTCTTATTTAGAATTGAATGGGTCTATCACCTAGGGTTTCTGATGTTATTTGTTATATTGAATTTCATATATTTGATGTCACATGTTTATTCGAATTTAAAAGGGTATATTAAAAGAGCAGTTTTATCAATTTTAATTATCTTAAGTATTTTACCCTTCCAATCTACAATTTCACCATTTTTGATTATATTATTGCCAGCATTAATGATTTTTATTACTGGGCCAATATATTTTCTTTCGTTGTTTATTTTAATCATTCCTGAATTAGATCAAGTGCTCAGTTTCTTCATTGAGTATTTTGAATTATTGATTCATATGATTGAACTAAGAAACTTTTCTATTGCTCTGCCTTCACTTCCAATGCTGGGTATTGTTCTTTATTATGTTTTACTAATCTTTTTATTTAAATCTCGTTCGTATTTAAATGTATTTAAAAGAAGTATATTGATTGTTATTTTATTTTCTTTCTTCATTATCGATATTAAATTAACAAATGATACGAAATTTTATATGATAGATGTAGGACAAGGTGATTCTATGCTGATTGAATCGCCTACATGCAATTTAGTCATCGATAGCTTCCAAAATGTTTTACCTTTAATAAATAGCCTTGGAATTTATCATTTGGACTTACTTATTTTGACACATAGTGATAATGATCATATTAAAGAAGCTCAAACTATTATAAATCATATTGATGTCGAAAAAGTTATTATTAACCCATATAATGCATACCCGATTTATCATGAAAAAATGATAGAAATGAAGACTGATGATCATTTATCATGTGGGGATTTAGATATTTCATTTTTAGGACCTATAAGAAAATATGATGATGCTAATAATAATTCATTAGTTTTCAAAATAACGATAGGAGTAAAAACCTTTTTATTTACTGGTGATATCGAAAAAGAAGCCGAAAGTGATTTGGTTTTTAAATATGGACACCTTCTAAAAAGTGATGTTCTAAAAGTTCCACATCATGGCTCATCTTCCTCTTCAAGCAACGAGTTCATAAACATGGTTCTTCCTGATGTAGCATTAATTAGTTTGAGTGAAAGTAATCGCTTTGGATTTCCAAATCAAGATGTAATCAATAGACTTATAGTAAAACAAGTTGATATCTACAGAACGGATCAGATGGGAACTATTTGTTATACGTATCATCAAAAGAAAGAGAAATGGTCTTTATATCTACCATTTTAGGACGAATTTTAGTATAATATAAGTAATAGTCAGGAGGTACGAATATGGCTGAGTCCATCTACCTTTATTACAGCAACAATGAATTTCTTTTGAATCATAAAATTGAAGAGAAATTAGTCGAATTTAATGTAGACCCTTTTAATATCATTAAATATGATTTGCTTGAAAACTCAAGTGATGATATTTTAGAGGATTTACAGACAGTTTCTTTTTTTGCTGAACAGAAAGTAATCATTGTGCGAAATCTTGCCGAAATAGAAAAAGAAGGAGAAGCAGTTGTTAAAAATTGGGTCTCTTATCTTGAAAAACCAAATCCAGATGTCATCCTGCTCATCGTTCAAAACGAACTATTAAAGGAGGGTACACCATTAGGTAGTGCTTTATTTAAGTTTTCGTATATTGAAAAGATAAAAGAGATGGATAAGACTGAGTATCCTGATTTTGTTCGTAATATGTTCAAAAAATATCAATACATGATTACGGACGATGCTGTTGAAGCATTATTGGAAAGAACCAATCTTGATTTCACGCTAATTAATCAAGAAGCGGAAAAACTTATGTTATTTGCATATGATACAAAAGAGATTAATGAGAAAGCCGTTATCTTATTAGTAAGTAGAAATCTAGAAGAAAATATCTTCGAACTCACCAATGCACTTCTGTCGAAAAACCAACCAAAAACTATCGAAATATTTTATGATTTAGTTGCACGTAATGAAGACCCATTGCGGATATTAAATAACATTGTTGGTAAAGTTCGTGAGCTTATGCATACAAAACTCTTAATAGAAAAAGGATATAGACAAGAACAAGTTGCAGAACACTTTCATATAAAGAGTGGTAGAGCATATTATTTAGTTAAAAATGCGCAATCTATTTCTTTTAGCATACTAGAAAATCATTTAAAAAAACTTTCAAAACTTGATTACGATATCAAATCAGGAAAAATAGATAAAAAATTAGGGTTAGAACTCTATTTGTTAGGGGCATAAAATGTTAAAACATAATAGAATATTGTTATTTGATTTTGAAACAACTGGACTTTCAGCTACAAACAGTCAGATTATTGAAATTGGCGCTATTCTTTTAGAAAAGACAGAATCTGGTAAATATCAATTAGCTGATGAATTATCAACACTCGTTTTAGCAGATGGACCATTACCATCAAAGATTATTGAAATCACACATATCACTGATGAAATGCTTTTAAGAGATGGGATTACCCAAGAAGAAGCTTTTCACCGGTTTTTCAAGTTATATAGCCAGGACACTTTATTGATTGCATATAACATTCAGTTTGATTTATCATTTATGTATCATTTGTTTAAAAGATATTTGGATCCCAAGTATCAAATAAAAAATGACATCTTGGATGTCATGGCAGTTTATAAAGATCGTCATCGTTTCCCTCATCGTTTGGATCAAGCTGTAGCAACCTATATGGTTGATGTTCCCAATACGCATCGTGCTTTAGATGATATCAAAGCAACACTTGCTGCATTAAATAAGATGGGTCAAGAATTGGATAATTTATCTAAGTATGTAAATGTTATTGGATATAACTCGAAATATGGTGTTTCAGGGATTAAATTACCTCATGTGAGATACATTGCACAAAAGGGTGGATACCGAGAAATCGAAAATAGCTAAAAAAAAGACGCATCCTTATGATGCATCCTTATAGGGTATTGACTAAATTAGCCAAACCAGATTTATGTCTAGCGACGAAATTCTTGTGAAAGACTCCCTTAGCAAGACCTTTATCTAATTTCTTATGTGCGAAAGACAATGATAGAGTAGCTTTTTCTTTATCTTTAGCTGCGACAGCTAGTTCAACAGCTTTAACAGCAGTTTTGACAGATGATTTAAAAGACGCGTTGCTTAAACGACGTTTTTCATTGGTTTTGTTACGTTTCATTTGTTGTTTAATATTTGCCATAATTTCACCTCCCATATGCGCATACCTATTGTATCAAATGCATATTAAAATTGCAACACTAAACGCATTTTTATGGTAAAATAAAGATATAAAGTTAAAGGAAGTAAGTAAATGACTACAGCAAATAAACTCACGATTCTTCGTGTATTAATGATTCCCGTTATGATCGTTTTTATTTATATAGAGCCTTTGAAAGAACCCATAGGCTTTTTATCTTTAAATATTAACCAGTTTATCTTCGCGGTTTTATTTATTTTGGCATCATTTACAGATTTACTGGATGGTTATGTAGCAAGAAAATATAATCAAATTACAACCTTTGGCAAATTTTTAGATCCTATTGCAGATAAAGTACTTGTGATGGTTGCATTATTATTTTTGATGATCATATCACCTTTAAGAGTTCCATTATGGGCTGTTATGATTATAATTATAAGAGAATTCGCTGTTACTGGAATTAGATTGATTGCAGTAGAGCACGGAAACGTCATTGCAGCATCTCCTTATGGTAAGATTAAAACGGCATCAACGATGATTGCATTAATTCTCATGCTGTTCAATGATTTTGGATTACCACAATTAATCGGAAACATCATTTTCTGGATTGCAATTTTATTTACCTTAATTAGTGGTATTGATTATTTGATCAAAAATCGTAAAGTAATTTTAGAAAGTATTTAAAAAAAGAAAAGAACAAGAGTCTGGCTATTATAATATGGAGGTGCACAGAACATGGATAAAGATAAAAGAGCGCAAGCCCTAGAGGTTGCAATGAAACAAATAGAAAAGCAATATGGTAAAGGTGCAGTGATGAGATTAGGTGATGAACCGGATCGTCATGTTGCTGCAAATCCTACAGGTTCACTTGGACTTGATATTGCATTAGGTATCGGTGGATACCCAAAGGGTAGAATCATCGAGATTTATGGACCAGAAAGTTCAGGGAAAACAACACTTGCACTTCATGCAATTGCAGCTGTTCAAAAGAATGGTGGGTATGTCGCATTTATTGATGCTGAACATGCATTAGATGCACAATATGCAAAAGCATTAGGTGTTGATGTAGATAATTTGATTTTATCTCAGCCAGATACAGGTGAACAAGCATTAGAAATCACGGAAGCATTGATAAGAAGTGGATCCGTTGATACAATTGTTATTGACTCTGTGGCTGCATTAGTCCCGGAAGCTGAAATTAATGGTGAAATGGGCGACTCATTTATTGGACTTCAAGCAAGATTGATGAGTCAAGCAATGAGAAAATTATCAGGCGTTATTTCTAAAACAAACTCTACATGTATTTTCATTAATCAAATTCGTGAAAAAGTTGGTGTTATGTTTGGAAGTCCTGAAATAACCCCAGGGGGTAGAGCACTTAAGTTCTATTCATCAGTTCGTTTAGAAATCAGACGTTCAGAATCAATTAAAAATGGAACTGATATCATTGGGAATAAAGCAAACATTAAAGTTGTGAAAAATAAGGTTGCTCCACCATTTAAAGTGGTTAGAGTAGATATCATTTACGGTAAGGGAATTTCACAAGTAGGTGAACTTGTTGATTTAGCTTCAGAACTTGATATCATTCAAAAGAGCGGTGCGTGGTTTGCATACAAAGGAGAAAAGATTGGTCAAGGCAGAGAAAATGCAAAACAATATCTAACAGATCATCAAGAAATTTATGATACAATCTTTACACAGGTTTTAGATCATTATCAAATTTCATACAAAAAATAATCAAGAACACATATGTGTTCTTTTTTTTGAGCAAATTATCATAATTAATATAAATAAAAGTGTATAATGATATTGAAAAAACAAAAAATTTGAGGTGAAGATATGCATTTAAAAGAATATAAAACGTTTTTAGAACTCTTAGAAAAAGAACAAAAGGATCAAGCTGTTTTGTTTGCTGTGGAATTGCTAGAAAATAAAACATTAACAATCGAGGAACTGTATCAAGAATTACTTGCTCCATCATTAACAACATTTGAATGCCAAGAAGAAGATCAAGAAGTTTGTATCTGGAAAGAACACTTTAGAACTTCAATTATAAGAACTATCTTAGAAAGTAGTTATCTTTATATTGTTGAACGCTTAAAAAGTGTTAAAAAGAATAACAAGAAAATAGTCGTTTTAACACCAGCTTTTGAATATCATGAAATTGGAGCTATTATGGTTTACCACTATATGTTATTAGAAGGTTTAGATGCTTCATATATTGGGGCTAATACTCCGAAGGATGAAATTCTTTCAGCTCTTCGAGCTTATCAACCAGAGTATCTAGCCATGAGTGTTACCAATCCTTATAATATTGTAATCACAAAACAGATTACTGATGAAATCAAAAGATTTTTTCCTGAAGTGAAAATCATTCTTGGAGGGCAGGCATTTACGCATCATTACGATGCTGAGTCCATCAAGTGCGATTATTTACTACAAACCTTAGAAGATATCAAGAAATTTGGGAAAGAGGTTACAGCATGAAATTAGCGCTCCAAATTGCTTGGCGGTTTTTGTCATCTGCCAAAAGACAAACATTGGTTATTATTTTAGGGATTGCAGTGGGTGTATCCGTTCAAGTTTTTATAGGATCACTTATTTCAGGACTTCAAACGAGCCTGGTCGATTCGACAATAGGTTCTTCATCGCACATTACCGTAGTTTCAGAAGATAATAATGCATATATAGATGATTATCTAACAACGATGGATCAATTAGTTGCTGAAAGTGACCAAATAGAGGTAGTTTCGCCAGTTGTTAACATGGGCGGAATATTGGAAAAAGGAACACAAAAGAATGAGATACTATTTAGGGGTTTTGATTTAGATAAAGCGAATGAAATATATGGTTTTGATTTAAAGGTTAGCGAAGGTAATCTTCCAGTCAATTTAAATGAGATTTTATTGGGACAAACATTAAAAGATGAGTTAGACTTGACCCCTGGAGATCAAATAGATATTGATATCTTAGGAAATATAAGAACATTAACCGTTGTTGGATTCTTTGATTTCAATGTTTCGGTGATTAATTCAACTTGGGGCATTGGTACACTAGCGACCCTGCAGGATATCATTGGTGATACGAATGCTGTATCGGCGATTGAAATGCAAATTAAGAAAGTTTTTGATGCTGAAGCATTAGCATTATCATTTGATCAAAGTTTAAGTGCTTCGAATTTAAAAACTGAAAATTGGATGAGTCAAAATCAAGAATTGCTAAGTGGTCTTCAAGGACAAAGTAGTTCATCACTCTTGATTCAAGTATTCGTTATTATATCTGTTGTATTAGGTATTTCATCTGTTCTAGCGATTACTGTTATGCAGAAGTCTAAACAAATAGGTATTTTAAAAGCAATGGGTATTTTAGATCAAGATGCTTCAAAAGTATTCTTGTTTGAAGGGTTTATCTTAGGTATATTTGGCGCCATAGGAGGCGTACTTCTTGGACTTGGATTATTATACTCATTTACGACGTTTGCTCTAAATCCAGATGGAACACCAGTTGTTCCATTGAATATAGAATTCGGATTTATAGCTCTATCAGCGATGATTGCTTTAATAGCATCTATGCTAGCTTCACTTATTCCAGCAATTAAGTCATCCAAGATGACGGTTATCGAGGTGATTAGAAATGCCTAAAATTATAGAACTTAAAAATATCAACAAAACATATGGCGAAAAGACACCAAACCCAACTCAAGTAATTTTTGATTTAAACTTAAGCTTTGAAGCATCGACTTTCAATTCTATTATTGGACAATCAGGATCAGGTAAATCGACATTACTCAATATTTTAGGAACTTTAGATAAAGCATCATCTGGTGAAGTTTACATCAATAATGTAAGTACTCAAAAGATGAGCAAAAACAATTTATCTAAATTGAGAAATGAATCCATTGGTTTCATTTTCCAATTCCACTATTTATTACCTGAGTTTACTGCATTAGAAAATGTATTACTTCCGTATCGCATATCAAAAAAACCAATTACTAAGGAAGTAACTGATCGTGCATTAGAGCTTTTAGATATCGTTGGATTAACAAAGGTTAAAGACAACCTTGCTATGAATATGTCTGGTGGACAACAACAAAGAGTGGCAATAGCAAGAAGCCTTATTAATAATCCGAAAATCATTTTAGCTGATGAACCTACTGGTAATCTAGACAGTGATACAACTGAACAAGTTTATGATTTGTTAAGAAAAATCAATAAGACATATAAAACAACATTTATTATTATTACACATGATAGACATATTGCTGAAAAAGCAGACCGTATTATTGAGATTAAAGATGGAAGAATTAATTTGGATATTACTAACTAAATAAAACAACTATCAAATCTATAATGAAAAGAAATAAAAAAGCCGAAGAACTCGATTCTTCGGCTTTTTCATTTTTTGTTAGTTGACAACATTTAATGGGTTCAAATCTTTTAAAGAAAAATGAACATATTCAGTGTAATTAACATCATTACCACTTGAAGTTACAGTATATTGAACTTTCAAATATAAATTCGGTTCACTTACTTTAACAAACAGAAGTGGATTAAAAGGCAACTCATAATTGAAAATAATGGATACTTCTGTACCAGCTTCACGTATAGATTTACTTGTTCCAAGGGATCTTATGTTTTTCCAATCAGTTTGCAAAACTGGAATAACAGATACATTTTTCACATTGTAATTTTCATTTGCAACATATGAGATATTAAATTTATAATATCCACCAGCTAACTCATCCGTATCTGGAAGAGTGATTGGATGCTTAAGTTCGCTCCACACGATATTTAATATAAGAGCATCAATTTCATCAAAATTTATAAATTGTTTGATAACTTCGGTTTCTTCTGTCACTTCTAAATCAAAATTAACTCTACGATTGGACGTATAAGATCCTATGTACGCAGTAAAGATTAATGTGAGAGGTAATATAATAAGAAACGCTAAGATGACAACCTTCGTCCGGTATCTATGCAACCAGGTCCAAAAAGTCCGTTTTTCTTCTATTTTTTGTTTTTTCATTTGGCTTAATAACTCCTTCATCAAGTATTCAATAACCATTATACATGAAATTAAAAAAAATTAAACACAATTCAAAAATTACGCACTGTTTCCTCATTGACTTAAAAGTTAGTAATAAGGTATAATGATATAGAACATCATGTATAAGACAATTTGATTTTATCAGTTGTTTAAAAATATTAATAATGGAGGTGTTACTATGTTTATTG
>Ga0307992_1002446_pt1 | contig 10560 bp, 10 predicted proteins | sample EllFjometagen133_FD_203162 | JGI IMG/M metagenome (GOLD analysis project Ga0307992, IMG submission 203162) | Marine microbial communities from Ellis Fjord, Antarctic Ocean - #133 | ecosystem: Environmental > Aquatic > Marine > Unclassified | place: Southern Ocean | collected 2014-10-08
GTTTGGCTTTTACAAATAAAACCAATAAACAAGTAGATAGGGACTTATTACTTCACCATGTAATATCTATAGCAAAGAAAAATATTCCAGAAATAAGAAATATAGAATGGAGACTAAAAAATGCAATCAAGTGAAATCAAAAGAATATTAAAAGAATATAAAGATGTCTTTGAAGCTTTAGAGAATTATGACAAGACCCAGGAACTTCTGTTTCAGAGAAAAAGAATAGACATAACTTTATCAGTGGAAACCATAAATAAATTAAGAAAAATCAAAGAAAAAACAGGAAAACCTATTTCCCAGATTATTGAAGAGAAAATAACTTAATTTAAATAATCTATTTCTTCAAGAGAAGCAACTATGTTCGGCGAGCTTACAATTCCTACTTTTTCTTTCTTTTCTTTGGCTTATGTTTTTTTAGACTTAAAGCTACATAAATAAGAATAATTAAGGCAATTGTTACAACAATTCCCCATGTTCCAAAGAATGGAAGTTCAATTTGTGCAGGGCATACTATTGTAGTTACACCACTATCTTCACACAGATATTTTTTATTGTTAGGATCATATTGGTCTATTTCATTTTCTGGACCCCAATTCCAGACACCTTCCCAACCATACTTTAGATATCCATCATCTTCACAACCTAAAGGGTCTATAGACTCATCTGTAGTGTATACACAAGTTCCTATTATTAAAGGTGTTCCTGGATTATTAGGATTATCTTCTGTATAATCCCATTTTGCCACACATTTTCCTAAATTAGTATCATATTCACACCTGCAATTATAATCATCTTCTTCTGACGCACAATCTATATCAGAAGGAACACTTGCTTCTGCAACTTCACAGCTATCTGCATTACAAGGAGTTGAAGTTTCATAATGTTCACAAAGAGTTATTCCTTCACATGGAACTAAAACATATTGTGCATAAAGAAATCCGCTTTTAAATTCTCCATCCATTCCTGCTACAAAGAAAAATTCAAACTCATCATATATATCATTTTCGTCACCACCAAAACCAAATGCATTTTCTAAATCTTGTTCTGTAATTGTCCATTCAGCAACTGCTTTTCCATTAGCATCAACATATCCTGTTAATCCGCCCTTCCCCACTTTAATATTGTCCTGAAACCAGGAATCATGTTCAAACACCTCAAAAGGAATTGCACCTTCAGGATATTCAGAATTTTCAACAATTAATTTTATTGTATATCCTATAGAAATTTCTAAAGGGTTTCCTTGAGAAGTATAATCTATTATTTCTTCACTTTCATCAGCCCAATATGGATTAGGTTCTTGACAAATACCTTCAACACAATTTTCTCCTGGCCCACATCCAGGAGGGCAGGTTCCTTCACAACCGTCATCTCCACATTCTTTTTCAACACAATCAGGAACACATGTACAAACACCATTAACACACTCATCTTCTCCAGTACATGTCCCACAATCAACAGTTCTTGAATCTCCACAATTATCCTTAGCAGTAACATCACAGTCTTTTTCTAATCTTAAACAAAATGCAGTATCTGTTTCTGCTACACAAAAGGTTTCACAAGTTCCATAAGAAACAATATTCCAAGAACAATTAGAATATAAATCGCAAGTAGATGACCCACAATTTTTAATTATATAAGCAGGAGCAACTTCAGTTGTTCCATCTGACCAACGAGCGCTCCAACAAATTCCCGCAAATTTATTCTTAACACAACTATGAGAATACCATGATGAGCCAATAACTTCATAACCTAAGCGGTCGTCATATGTATCCGGACATCCCACACATCCAAGATAATCATCATAATTAGGTTGATAGCGATAATACATAATTCCTGTTTCCCAAATACAATTATAATAAGGTTCCCCAAACTCGAGATAATCTAAAGTACATGAAAGTTGTGGAGGAACATTATCATAATCATATCTCCCAGAATATAAATTATTATCATAATTTGTATTTGGTCCCATTTTCTTATAATTATAAGTTCCAGAACAATATCGACTTTCACCTTCACAATATTGTCCACTGTCACAATCTGCATCACTCAAGCAGCCTGATGTACAACCAGGAGCATCATTACATAAAGCTTCAGATAATTCCTCACAAGAAAGTTTATCACAAGAAGAAATATCAACCCATTCACAATCATTAGGTTTACATTCAGGTTCAGCAAGTGACCAGCAATCTGTATATCCAGAGTAATATTCCCCGCTAGTACAATAACCATTATCAATCCATTGACAGCCAGTAATAGCGCTACAAGCACCAGATGTTGAAGCAGTACATGATGCTGTGTTTGAGCCATAACACACAGCACTTACAGAGCTAACAGATAATATCATCAAAGCAAAAATTCCTATTAACAAATACAACCCCTTTTTCATATTATTTTTAATGAATTATGTTTTATAAATATTGTTGTCAATGTTAAAAATATAATAAAATACCTATGTTAAAAACAAAACATAAAACTTATATACTACTCTATCATAGTTACAATATACAAAGATGACAAAGTTTAAACAAAAACTCATTAAAGCATTATCAACATTTTTATTAGCAGGTGCTTTATTATTTCCAAAAGCACAAGCACAGGAAAGAATAATTATTGATAATTTTTCTCAGCCAAATGATACAACATTAAATTATTATGGAAGTGGAGATGTTGATACAAGTAATGTTGTAAACTGGGAAGATTATAATTTAATGAATTCAGGAACACAAAATGACATGGCAGATATTAATGGAGATGAAGTTGCTCCAACAACTCAAGACATTCAAACCTTAGAAAATTATCTTAATGAAAATATAAATTACCTTCCCTCAAATTGGAACAAATCTAATACAGCTGAAAAAACAAGCTGGTTTGAAAAGATAATTAAAATTGATAAAACAGATACAATTGCTCCTGGAACTCTTTGTTATTATTATGCTATTTCATTTGCAATAAATTCTCATGGTTTTAAATCATTAGAAGGTGTAAACCCAGAAAATTCTGAATGGAAATTTAGTAAGAATGGAAGATTTAACATCCCTGTTTATTATGTAAATACAAGACATATTACAGACAAACCACATGCTATTAATGGTGTTTTAATAGGAGATAATCCTTTTGATTTCAATGATTGGTATTTTATAGAACCTCAAACAGACAAAAAAGTTGAGCCAGGATATAACAGTATGGCAAAAGATAATTATGTAAAAATAAATAAATTAAATATAAATAAAGATGGAAATTACAGTGCATCTCCAATAATTATGTGGTTTTTAGATAAAAGTGGAAATCCTACATTAACTTATACTAAACCATATGTTGTTCCTTCAAACCCAAATAAAGATACAATTCCACCTGAAATAAATTTATCAATTTCTGATTCAAGTTATTTTAATTCAAGTGTTAATTTAGAATATTTAGTAAAAGAAAATCAAACATTTTTAGATAGCGCATATTATGGATTAAATGGTAATAAGCAAGACATTGATTGTGAACTTCCTTATACTTCAATAATTAGCTTACCAGTCGATTCAATTTCAGGAACAATTCCTCTTGCTTCAGAAGAAGGAGAATATGATTTGGTATTTTTTGCAAAAGATATTGCTAAACCACAGGGCAATGAAACAATAAAAAACATAAAATTCTTTATTGACAAAACCCCTCCTGAAATAAATTTTATTTATCCTGAAGCTAATAAAGAGTATGTAGGAAGTGTTGATAGCATGGTAGTTGCTGTAACAGATGCTCACCCTAGTGATACTGTTAATTATACTATTAATGGAACAGATTATTCTGTTGCTCATTCAGATACAATAACTGTTAGTACAACTTCTGTTGAAGGAAAGAATAATAACTATTCTATAACTGCTTTAGACAAAGCAGGAAACCCCTCAACAGCAGAAGTTAATTTTAACATAGTCCCCGACGCTGTAGAAAAGCCAAAAACATTAGAAGATTATTTTAAATTTTATCCAAATCCTGTTTCAAATATTGGAAATTTCGAATTCTCTTTAGACAAACCTCAAAACTTAAGATTTAGTGTTTATGATATCACAGGAAAACAATTAGAACAAAAAGTTTTTGAAGGTAATTTAGGAGAAAATAAAGTTTCACATGATTTTTCAAAATATTCTTCACAAATTTGTATTTATAGGGTTGAAGGCGACAAAGGATATGTCAAGACTGGGAAGGTTTTTAAGAAGTAATCAAAACAATTATAAATTTCCCATACATTTCTCTTTCATGAAAAAACCAATATACAATCATTCTATTGATGTAGATAACGAAGCTTTACAGCAGTTTAAAGAATGCTCATCTCAGGATTTTGTAACAGCAGCAGCTTTAATGCCAGATGCACACAAAGGATATGCTGCTCCAATAGGTGCTGTTCTTATAACAAAAGATTATGTTGTTCCTGCTTGGGTTGGTTTTGATATTGGATGTGGTTTAATTGCAGTGAGAATAAAAGGAAAAGATGTTTTGGAAAAAGCAAAACAAAACATTGAAAAAATATATAGTAAAGTTATGCGGGTAATTCCAATGGGTGTTGGAAATACAAATAAAGGTAATTTAACAGAAAAAACAAAAAAAGAATTAAAAAAGCTAATAGATAAATTTGAAAAAGCAGAGCATGATAAAGGAATTTTAATGTATTTGAAAGATGTTGCACCAAGGCACTTAGGAACATTAGGGGGAGGAAACCATTTTATAGAGTTAAGTTCTTACAAAAAAGAATTATGGTTAATTATTCATTCTGGAAGTCGTGGAATAGGATATAGGGTAGCAAAAAAATACATGATAAAAGCAGCAAATGATAAAAAAGACTATGAAAAAACATTTCCATTAGATGTTAAATCTAAATTAGGAAAAGAATATCTTAATATTTTAGATTTTGGACTGGAATTTGCTTTGTTAAATAGATTAGAAATGAGTTATAAAGCAGTTGAAGCAATAGAAGAAGTTATAGGAGGAAAATTAAAATCAGAATTATGGGTAAATAAAAACCATAATCATGCTATATTAGAAAAGGGGAAATATATTCATAGAAAAGGTGCAACTCCTGCAAAAAAAGCAGAAAGAGGAATTATACCTGGAAACATGAGGGATGGTTGTTTTTTAGTCGAGGGTTTAGGAAATTCAAAATTTCTAAATTCTTCATCACACGGAGCAGGAAGGATTTTAAGCAGAAAAAAAGCAAGAGAGAAAATAACAATTGATGAATTTAAAGAAAGCATGAAAGGAATTAGAGGAACAATTTCAATGAAAACTTTAGATGAGGCTCCTATGGCTTACAAAGATATAAATAAAGTTATGAAAGCTCAGGAAAAGAGTGTTAAAATAAAAAAATATCTTCAACCTTTTATAAATTGGAAAGGTTGAACGCTCGGAGCGGGAGTTAGTTAATTTTATATAATATATTTCATTTTTTGTAATATAAAATTAAAATGAAAACAAAAATTTATTTTAATCAAAAATTTGAGCCAAGAGGAAATAAAATAATTCATGGGGCTGGACAAAGTATTGATACTTTCAAAAGATATTGGGATGCTGTTGGAAATTACAAACCAGCTATATATATGACTTATGTCAGAATAAATAATATAAAAAAATGGTCTAAGAGACTTAAAGAAGAATTAAAACATTTCCCAAACCTAATGGTTCAAATTGGACTTAATTTTAAGATTAAGAAAGGAGGTTCAAAATGCCTAGAAGTATCAAAAGGAGAATATGATCAGGAAATTAAAAATCTCTGTAAAACGATTAAAGAGATTAAAAATAATGTTTTTATCAGGATAGGTTATGAATTTAATGAAAATAATAAATATAATCCAGAAGATTACATAAAAGCATGGAGATATTTAATTAATAAATTCAAAGAAAATAAAGTTTATAATGTTGCTTCTGTTTGGTGTGCATGTACAAGTTGTAGTAAAAATATTAATGAAATTATGAGTTACTATCCTGGAGATGATTATGTTGATTGGTTTGGAGAAGATATTTTTGGAACAAGACATTTTATCAAAGGAAGAATTAAAAATGTAAGAGAAGCTTTTTTCAAAGAAGCAAAAAGTCATAAAAAACCTATAATGGTTGGAGAATCAAGTGCTTCAGAAATAGGAGTCTTGGATGGAAAAAAAAGTTGGAATAATTGGTTTAAACCTTACTTTAAATTAATTAAAGATAACCCCTTAATTAAAGCATTTTGTTATATAAATTGGGATTGGGGAATTGATTGGAAGACTCCTGAATGGAGTAATTGTAGAATTGAAGAAAATGAAATAGTCAACAAACTTTATGTTAAAGAATTAAGCAAATCAATTTATATCCATAGTAGTTAATTCAACACCCAGATAGGAATTATTTTTTCTAGCCAAATAAATCCCTAAACAGTCCAACAAAATATCTTAAGCAACTTAGGGTTATAAGTATCTAAATCAGTTGCAATCATAACAGACCTAACATAAATATCTTTTTTTAAAGAATCAATATTACAATTAGGATCATAATCAAAATCACATATTTTCCCTACGCAATTTAAATATTCTGGAACTCTTGAAGTAATGTGGTTTTTTAAATCAACATTAAAACCCTCAAATTCTACAGATTCTGTTATGGTGAAGATATATGTTCTATATACGCTGTTTGATTGAATCTCTTTTAATATTGCGTTTTCAGTTATATAAACTTTAGAAGAAATGTCTTTTACTCCTTTTTCTTGATTATCTATAATTAAGATTAAAAAACCAGCAATTAACAAAATTGCAATTAAAGCTTCTATAATTCTTATCCATCCTCTACGATTTTCTGGAAAAAAATTGTTATGCAAAATCTTTGATTTTAGCTTTTTATTTTTCATTTTTTTATCAGGCGTGACCCTCTCCTAAAGGAAGTTTCATAAAAGAAACCTTGGTGTCTTTTATTTACCATACTTCTATCTTCAAAAATCCAAATAAGGTGTCTCCATTTTCATTTGTATATTGAATAGGGGTTTCCTCTACAAAAACACTTCTATCTGTAGGAGGCTCTTGTATGTCTGCTGAGATTATAGGGGGTTCACTTCTCTGGCTATCATAAATATAAAAATTAAATTCTGTTCCTTCTGGAATTCCTAATTCTATTTTTAATCCTTCATAATCTGTATAATATGATTCATTTAATTCATACATTTTTTCTTCAGACATCTCACTGTAAAATTTTAAATTTCCTATAGGATATGCATGTGGATCACACCCTCCCACTGATTCAATTAATCCTGAAAATTCTTCAGAAGCATAGACCCTTATAATTCCTAAGAAATTATTTCCAGTTCTTACATGTATAACATTATCATTTACATCTTGATAAACAAGAGATTCTCCTTCAGGGGTTTTAAATATAAGATTTTTCCTTAATTCTAAAGGGATTTGGTTTATGCCTATTTGTTGTAGATTAATACAATCTTTATCTCCTTGAATAGGTTCATCAACATTAATAATCAAAGTGCTCATTTCAACAGTTGTATTTCCCAATAAATTCAAAGCAATATAATCTAAAATATAATTTTTATCTTTTTCTCTAACAGTTACAGGCTGAATTATAGTATATAAAAAAACCAAGAAAGTTACAAACATAACAAATGATACTACCATTCCAACATGTGAACCTTTTTTACTTATTATTTTTTTAATCATACTGCTGCAGCACCCCCCAGAATTATATTTGCCCCTGCAGATACTAAAAATGCAGTTAACATTAAAGCAAAAGAATGTTTTATACCAGCCTTAACATTTCCTTCTGAAAGTTTTCCAATTACTAATCCAGTAAAAAACCCTTGTATTAATAACATATATAAAAACGAACTTGACATTTCTTCTTGACTAATTCCTTCTGATCCAACAGACTGTATTCCTGCAACCCCAAGATCTCCCAAATCAGAAATTCCTGAAACCATTGGTAACATCTGAAATTGCATAACAAGTATAATAACTAAGAAAACAAAAAAGATAATATATCCTTGAACAACCAAAGTAGAAATAGAAGCTTTTCTTTCTTTTTTTAATTTATCAGACTCGCTGACAGCCCCTGCAACAGCTTCTAAAATTTCTCCAATTTCTCCTCCTGCTCTTTCTGCTTGCCCAATTAAAGTAATTGCTCTTGAAATAGTTTTATTATTAATATCTTTTGAAAAAACCTTAAGAGCAGCATTCAAAGGAATTCCCATTGCAATTTGATTGGATAATTTTTTGATATGCGGACTTAATTCACCATATGCCCTGCCCTTGACATTAAGAATGCTCTTACTTATTGGAGTGCCTGCCTTAACACTTTCAACTAAATTTCTAGAGAACTCTAAAAACATTTCTTCTTTTTCAGAAGCAATTCTATTTTCATGCATAATTGAAAATACAAAAGGAGCAAGTGCAACTATAAAACCTAATCCCACAAATAAAAAGAAAACTTTTGTTTCAGATAAAACAAGAGCTATAATTAAAAATACTACTCCGAATCCAATTCCTGTCCAGTGTGATTTACTCATTTCCATTTTTTTATTCTATCTCCCAAAAAAGGGAGGCTTGAAAATTTTAATTTTCATTGTTTCCATTTTTTTATTTATTTAACCATTTTTTATTTGCAAAAACGTCAAAAAGATAATATTTATTATTGTAACTCCTAAGACCATAATCAATGTAATTGTGCCTGTACTCATTGAAATTCCCAATCCACTAACTTTCATCATTATTAATAAAAGCATTAAAATCATAGGGGCAGCAACAACTAAACTAATGTAAATATCCATAAATGTCTCAGAAGCTTTTGATTCTTTTTCTTGTTCAATTCTATGCTCAAACAATAAACTCTTTGACCTTTCATCAAAAAAGTTAGGAAGATCTCCACCTGAATTTATTGTTGTTGCAAGACCACTAAGTAATTCAGATAATTTTTTACTTGGACTATTAAATGATGCTTTTCTCAAAGCACTAACAAAATTATAACCATGAATATTTATTTCATTTATTATTTTTGTAAACTCTTTTGCCAAATAAGGATATTCTTTTGTTTCTATAATTATGCTAAATATTTTACTCGGATCAATTAAAGAACCAGAAATAGCAGCCATATTTATTGTTGCAAAGGGAAGTTCATGATCAATTTTATAAGCAGTTGACTTCTTTTCAAGAGAAGGATAAAAGTACATAATAAAAAAAGTTATTATTGGGATAATAGCTACTAACCAGATAACTTTTAAAAACCTCATTCCAATATTTTCTGTAATTAATGTTATTATTGGAAGTTCTGCAGTAACCTTAAAAAATAAGAAGAATACTGCTAAAAAGATTGCAACAAAAATTGATATAAAAGTTGTGAAATAAATAATAGAAACATAAGTTATATGAGTATATTGTATATTTGCTTTAATTAAATCTCTCTCCAAAGTTTTAAACATTTTTTTACTAATTACTTTAATAGACTTGCGAGAAAAAAACTTGTTAGCTTTTTTAGCATAGGTGTTTGGCCCTTTTTCTTTTTTTGCCTTAACTTTTTTTTCTTTTTTTAGCAATCTTTTTAATGTTTCTTTTTCAAGCCCTTCAAGTTCTAACTCCTTGCTTAATTTAATTAACTTTTTTCTTTTTGTTGGAACTTCTTGGATTTCTTGAGCAGGTTGCTTAACTTGTTGTGGAAGAGAAGCCATCAAAACATCTTGAACTGATTCTGCTTTTAGAGGTGAAATAAGTTCTACTCCTTTTTGAACAGGTTGTTTTAGAGAAACAGTAGTAGGTTTTTCTTTTGCTGTATCTTTATGCAAATCACTGTGTGGATTTGTATTCGCTTCAGCGATTTCTGGTTTATTTTCTTTATGCAAATCACTGTGTGGATTTGTATTCGCTTCAGCGATTTTATTTTTAAGCGAAGCAACTGTGTTCGGCGAGCTTTTTTGTTCAACTCTTTCTGTAATTTTTGGAAGAGGTTTTGCCAAATACATTGCTTTTAAGTTTCTAAAAGCCCTATCATTTGCTTCTCTTAAATGTTTTTTTAAAGATTGTATTTGAGAAGTTATCATCCTTTTTTCATAATCTCCTTTTAATTTAATAGATTGTTTATACAAAACACCTAATTCTTTAGCAACTTTTTTTTCTTTTTCTACATTATTTTTTAACTCTTTTATTAAGATTTCAATTTTCATCGCGTCATTTCTCCTATCTTAACAAAAATATTAGAAATAAATTTTCTCATCTTATCAAAGTTTGCATAATCTTTTTTTTCATAATAATCTTCTAATTTTGCTATAGATTCATCTAAAGTAATTATTAATTGATTAAGATATTCTATTCCGTCCTTTTCAGGAATTCTCCCCTCTTTGTTCATTTTATCACCCCTTGAATAATATAACTATTAAGAATATTCATTTTAAGTTCTTTGCTATTGATATTTGATATAGATTTAAATTTGAATAGTTGTATTTTTCTTTTGAAACTTTTCTCAAATTTTTTCAAATCAATATTTTTCTTGATATTTGTAAATACTACCAAATCAATATCAGAATCTTTTTTTGTTTCAAGTTTGGTTAAAGAGCCAAATAAG
>Ga0307992_1002447_pt1 | contig 10560 bp, 10 predicted proteins | sample EllFjometagen133_FD_203162 | JGI IMG/M metagenome (GOLD analysis project Ga0307992, IMG submission 203162) | Marine microbial communities from Ellis Fjord, Antarctic Ocean - #133 | ecosystem: Environmental > Aquatic > Marine > Unclassified | place: Southern Ocean | collected 2014-10-08
CTCTCGGCACCACTACGACTGTTTCGAGCTCAACGAGTATTTTATATGCTCTAATGATGCAAAACGAAACTAAAATGACCTCTGACAACTTAGATACTGCTATATTTAATCTCCCTCAAGACACAATAACCAACACCAAAGATAATCCCGCTCAAAGAGCTTTGGATTTTTATACTAGCTTCGCTGACCCTTCTTCCGAAAATTACAGTTGGAACGATTCTATCGGCAACGACATAAAAGCTTTTGCTGAGGGGAAGGTTGCTATGCTTTTTGGCTTTGAATCGCTAGAAAATTATCTTGCTCAAAACTACCCCAATCTAAAATATAGTAAATCAGCCTTACCCCAAATAACCAATAACAATGAAAATATTACCGATTTTGGAAGGTTTACCGCTTTTTCAGTTCCAACGGCATCTTCGAAACAAATTGCGTCCTGGACTATAATAAAATATCTTATCCAAGAATATGCTGACACTTATGCCTCTACCATCAATATAGCTCCCGCCAAAAAAATAGCAGAGTTTTTACCCTCCCTAGAAGAGAGAAAAGACTCCTCCAGCCCCGAAAAAGACCAGTCACAAACAGCTACAAGCTGGAATAAGGGCAGGTACCCATCAAAAATGGACAACATCTTCAAAAATATCATTAAAAACACCTACTCGAAAAGCCAAAATAGCCAAGAAGCCCTAGACTTCGGCTCGAACATGGCTACAGAGCTTTTAAGAAAGAAAGATTGGTAAAATTATGAATCAAACAAAAAAAACCGTTCTCTGTTCTTTTGCTTTTTTTTCAATTATCTTTGCTCTTTCTTTCACAATTTCAAAAGCTCAAGAACCAACAATAGCTGATATTCCCGGAAACGATGGAACAGAAAGTATTACCGAAGTTGATGATAATAGCGCCATAGGAGGAGATGCCACGGGCGAAAGCCCTGCTGAAGATTCAAGCGAGAAAGGCATAGGCATAGGAGTCCCGATACCTGGCCAAAGTGAGCCGATAAACTCATACTTAGATTATATGAAAGCTATTTTAAATTTTGCTAAAAACTTAGGTATTGCACTAACTGTTCTTATGCTGATTTTTGCAGGCTACAAATACATGACTTCTCAAGGAAATCCAACTGCTATTGGAGAAGCAAAAGACATCACCGTAGGGGCTATCTCCGGTTTTGCGCTTTTATTCATAGTTTATTTAATCTTAAATATATTAAATATAAGCCTCTAATGTCCGTCTTTAGCAAAACAAAGCAAATATCAAAATACTTAATTTATTTTTCAGTTGTTGCTATCTCTTTTTCAGTTGTAACCTTTTTATTTTCAAGAAATCAAATTTCAGCCGACACAAATACAGGAACACCAGAACAGGCACTACCAAAAAACACAGGTTACCAGATTGTCCCCGATAGCTCTAAAACAAAAGTTGAATATATTTTAGCTAAAGATGTAGACACCTCGGCCATCCGTGATTACAAAAACTTTTTTTATACTCATGTCTCCAAGCTCGACAGTAACCAATGTGGTCTTCTTGAATCTGATTCTTGCTATAAATTATCTGTTTCTTACAATCCAAATGATTGGAAATATGCTTCTTATGACCAGGACAAGCCAACTCCAGATTTATCTTTTCTAAATGAGATTTATCAAAAAATTGAGCGTTTTAATGGTAGTAACGAACCATATTATCAAACTAAATACCGACAAGACAAAGAACTTCTCGACCAAATCTCCGATGTATATACTACGGCAAACTTTATGGCCGTTGACTCCGAAACAGGAGTTAACAATTATTGGTTTTCGACTGTGCTAAATCAACCGCGAAGCATCTCAGTTATGAGATACTATCACCCCAATTTGCGCGATGGGATTAGTAGCCCAAATATAACCCCAGAAGCTGGAGAATTTCTAACTTTAAGCGCAATTTCCTGGCAAGATCCCCAAATCCCCTCCGAAGATTGGGATTTGCTTTCTGAATCTTATTTAAAGGCAAGATTTAAAGGTGTGGCTTCAGATATGGATAAAATCAAAAAGATTCAACAAGACTATCAATCGGCAGTTCAAGATAACCCCAATAACAAACTAGACTATCTATTATCCGAAGACTCTGGGACAAGTACTCTTTATCTCGTTAACGCTTCTGCTCCTGCACTCGAGGAACACCGCCAATATGAAGATTTGAAATATATAGAAAATCAACTTGAAACCATACGAATAGAACATGACGGATATTGGGAATTCACAAATTCAGGAGATTGGAACGGGGCCTCTCTCGAAAGTCCCTTTACTCCAGAGTGGTCCTTCTTAAATGAGATTTTTGACCGAGCAAAAAGGCTTGGTGATTTGGAATCGGTAAGCAGAATAGAGTTAGTGATTAAGCGTTATATCGCCGATGCCCACGGTGAGTGGGACAACGTACGATTTATCCCCGAGATCGAACCAACCAGTATCCAGGTAAAAGATCAGAACTTTTTTGATCATTTGCTTCAAAAATACCCCAACATACCTGATTGTGGAGATAATTGCGATTTTGAGAAGATAGATGGAACCGACGCGATTGTTCTTAACATAGATTCAAATTACCAAGATGCAACAAAGGATTCTGTTTGGCATCAGTCAATGCTTTATATTCTGAACTCAGCCTTAAAGTCTTGGGAAGATGTTGGCCAAGATGTAACCGAGGAAAGGGACCATATTGAAAGAGCACTAGAATTGTATTTATCAATAGCTGAGAAAGAAAGCGTCAGCAATGAGTTTATTTCCCTCGAATATCCAGGAGAAATATATTTAGATAATAATAATCCACAAAGCTATAAATTTAATATTACTGCCAACCTGCCTGAGCCGGAAGCCGATCAAGAAGGAGGAAGATTTATCGTAAAATTGTTTTTAAAACCCCATAGCAACAAAAGCCGAAACATCTTTATTTACGATCTTTTGCCCGTTGTTACTAGTGGAGAACCGATTATTATAAACTGGTCAGGAATCTCCGATATTCCATATACTGAAATTGAAAACAGTGAACCGCAAGAATATTCCCCAACTTTTACAGATGGCTCGGCATATGACACATCGTTTCCGCAGAAATATTATCTAAAAGCTCAGCTTTCTTATCAACTTGATGAAAGCGAGGAACCGATTGATTTTGTTGAAGCAACTTTTGAAACAGTTGACAATAGAATTTTATCAAGCAGCAATCTCCAAAATAACGATGACGGCACCCACTTTACTATTGCGGGACCAATCTCTGCTGTACAGGGAGAACAAGTGCCCGTTACAGTTACTGCCAAAGACGACAGAATCAAAAAAGCTATCTTATACGCTTGTACTGGCAAAAGAGAGGAAGTCATAGCAGAAGACTCAAGCCTGTGTAGACACTTAACCGAGAGCGGTTCCTCCGCACAAGATGCTATAAAAGGAGTTATGGCAACGCCAGAGATGATTACTGAGGCAAACGAAGCCGGAGCTGACACAACTGGCTGGAAAGTCATGAGCTTTGATTCAGAAAACGAAGCCGAAACGGTTTTTGATTGGGATACCACTGGAAGTATAGTCGGCTATCATTCACTGATGATAAAGGCTTTTTCTGGCAATGGATTAAGCGATTATATAGATGATTCTAAAAAAGCTATAGAAATTGCCATAAGCGATATAGATATTCCAGAGTCACAGGCCGACAGAGAAACCAACTCTGGTCTGGTAGAATTCGGATCATCTTTTTTCGATATCAATCAACCTGTTACTTCCCTTTCGAGTTTGTTTAGCCGAATTAAATCGACATATTATTGGCTTATCGGCATCTTGGCTTTTGCTGGTTTATTGTATGGAGGATTCCAATACCTAGCCTCGGGGGGAAATGCTGAGACAGTCGCCAAGGGACAAAAAACTATTATGTATACTATTGTCGGGCTTGTCTTGGCTTCTATCGCTTACGGGCTAGTCACTGCTATAATAGATACAATAAATCAAATCTTTTAATTTCTATAAATGATAAATTTTATTACAAAAATTTCTGCCCAAGATAGTGATATTGACCAAGATGTGAACAGCCTATTCCACAATATCGGCGGCCCCGATGCAGATTTAAATACTGTTGTAAATTATGTTGATACTATTATTACAGTGGCCATCAATTTGGCCGGCATAGTTGCATTGCTTATGATCTTTTATGCTACAATAATTTATGTAACAAGTTACGGTGACGATAGTAAAATAGAAACAGCGAAGAAAACCTTGCTCTGGTCGATTATAGGTTTAGTCTTCGTTGCCGTCGCTAGAATATTGGTGTATATCTTAAAAGATACAATTAATTAATTGGAGGGTTTATGAGAATGATTGAAACAGCATTGGCAGTAGTCACTCAAGAAGGATTAAAAATAGGTGGGAAAACAACTGATTGGAGCATGAATGTGCTATTAGGGAAAGTCACGAATTGGGTATTCATAATCGCTGGGATTGTCGCCTTTTTTTATCTAATCTATTCCGGCTTTATTTATCTAACTGCTGGCGGCAATCCAGACGCGGCAAAAAAGGGTCAACAGGGAATTCTAAACGCCATTATCGGCGTAGTAATTATTACTCTTGCATACGGAATCGTCACTGCGATAGGCGGCTTCTTCTAAAGACAAAATCAGGACAGACTTAAGACAGACATATAGAACTATGTTTGGGTTAGTTATAAAATTACTCTTTTGTAACTCGCCAGACCTCTTCGACAGTAGTCACCCCTTGCAAAACCTTAATAAGGCCGTCCTGCTCCATGGAAATCATTCCCTGGGCATGGGCGGCTTTTTGAAATTCTGAAATACTCGCCTTTTTAGAGATCAGAGCTTCAATCTCACTATTTGGAACCAGAACTTCAACTATCACTTGACGACCATCAAAACCGGAATTTCCGCAGGCAGAACAACCTGCGCCACGCTTCAATTTCACACTCGGGGAACTCAACAAGGCTTGATATTTTGAATCAAATTTAGATTTTATCGGCCCTAAAGTTTTTTGTATCTCCTGCCACACCTCTGGTTTAACTTCAACCTCTTCAACACACTTTGAACAAACTTTTCGCACTAGTCTTTGCGCCATAACCAAATTTACAGAACCTGAAAGAAGAAAGGGTTTTACTCCAACTTCCAATAATCGAACGAATACAGCCGGAGCTGAGTTTGCATGGATGGTAGATAGAAGCAGATGACCCGTCATAGCAGCTTGAACGGCAATCTCTGCGGTTTCTGGGTCGCGTATCTCCCCGACCATCACAATATCCGGATCTTGTCGTAAGATAGCCTTTAAGCCAGCTGCAAAATCGTAATTGTGTTCTTTATCTATCTGGCTTTGTTCAACGCCGGAGATTCTATACTCGACAGGATCTTCCAGAGTAATAATTTTTACTTCCGGCTTATTTAGTTCCATCAATATAGCGTACATGGTAGAAGTTTTACCGGAACCGGTCGGTCCAGAAGTTAGAATCATCCCGTTTGGTTTTCTTATAGCTTTAGAAACACTCGCGAGGGCATCTTTTCGGAAACCAAAATTATCTAAACGCATCTTCTGTTTGTCCTGACTCAGGATTCTCATAACCACACTCTCGCCGTACGAGGAAGGCAGAACCGAAACACGTAAATCTGTTGCTGATTTATCAGTTTTAAAAGCAAAACGCCCATCTTGAGGTTCAGTTTTCTTATCCATGCGCATCTTTGATAGATATTTAATCCTAGAGATTAAACTTTTATAATTACGTATTGGGAGCTTTAAAATATCTCTTAGAACACCATCTAGACGATAACGGACCAAAAACTCTTTTTCCGCTGGCTCCAAGTGAATATCTGAAGCCTGCATCATAATTCCGCCGTAGACAATAACGTCTAAAAGCTTGGTGTCTTGAGTCTTAGCAGCAACGGCTATTAGAGACTCTTTGTCAATTATTTCTGCTTCAAGGCCCCTCTGTTCCTCGCCAGTTTCTCTGGTCTTTTTTTTCTCCTCTTTTTGAGATTTTTGATAAGAAAACACCCCATACAAAAACGATGAATTAGAGATGACAACCTGAGCGAATTCAAAATTATTCTCTTTGGCAATTTTGTCTAGGACCTCTTTAAGTCCCTTTTTATTCGGATTCACAACGCCTATTTTTACTGTTTTACCAATTTTTAAATACGGCACAACCTGATGCGCAACTGCTAAATCTTGGGGAATTATATTTAAAATCTCCAGAGTCAATGGATAATTGGACAAGTTAATATAAGGCAAATTTAATTTCTTTGCCAAATCTTGAGTATGATGCTCCTCCTGCTCCCGATTAAGATAGTAGATTGTTTTATCAATATTAACCAATTTCCCTCCAAAGTTATTGTCTGTAAAACATTATATCAGTTTTAAAAGTTTTGGCGGAAGCGAGAGGATTCGAACCTCTGGTACCCGTAAAGGCACACCGGTTTTCGAAACCGGCACATTAAACCACTCTGCCACGCTTCCAAAAAACTATTCAACGCTATCCCCAACTTCAATCTTATTGCGCTTACAATACCCGGCGTTAACTTCCAAAACAGTATCAATTTCCTGCTCAGGGATATATCTAGCTGACTGGCTATAGCGAGATACATTTGGCGTAATTCCCACAATGATATCATTACGTATCCAAACCATATCTATATCAAAACTCATATCCTTCATCCAAAACGCCGGTTTTCCGGGCTGGTCATATTCGAACAGCATCCCCCGATCCGCCTCGAGCTCTTCAAATATCGAAAGCCCCAATCGCTTCTCCTCTTCGCTCTCTGCCAAGTAAACTGATATGGTTTCATCAGCAATTTTGATACTTCTTCGCCCATATTCATGATCAATACTCTTCTCAATAACCTTTGATTTTGTTTGAAGGTAGGATAAACCGACCAAAGCAACCAAAATAGCCGCTAATAGGTAGATACCGACATTTTTTTTTCGAGGGCGAGACATATATTATCAAATCAAAAATTATGCTTTTTTCTTGGGCTTTATCTTAACTCTTCTATCGCGGCCATATCCAGCACTTTCTGTATCAACATCGGCGATATCTTTACAGACTACATGCACAATTCGGCGATCAAATGCGCTCATCGGAGGCATATCATATTCATCTCCGGTAGAGACCACCGCGCAGGCTCTCTCTTTTGCGTCTCTCTTTACTCTTTCGGTGTTTTTGTCTCGATATCCAGCCACATCTAAAACAATGTTCACTCTGTCGTCCAGCTCGGCTCCGACTAAAATTCTAAGTAGATGTTCAAGCGCTCTCAAGTTTTCTCCTCTTTTCCCGATCAAAAGAGGTGCTTCATCGGTCTCAATATTTACGATTATCGTAGATTCGTTTTGCTTAACAATCGGCTCACCCTCAAAACCAAGAGCTTCGAGCAGCTCGTTTGATTTGTCTTTAATTTTGATAATCACTTCTTCCATGGTTTAGCTTCTTAGGAATTAGGCTTGAGCTTTTTAGGTTAACCCTACTCATTCTTCAATCATAAGCATACTTAAAAAAAAGGCTTATTTCAAGCCGGCAGCTAGTTGATAAATAGTAGGATTATATATGTTTCAGTCTCAATTTCTAACTAATTCCATAATTCTTAATTTATTATTCGTAATTCCATTTTCATTTTTTCTTTCTAATTGTGACTTCTACGCCCTTCTTCTTGTCGGATTTGTTCAATCTTTTCTTCATCATATTTGTTACTACGTCCGACTTTTTCTTGGTCTTCTTTTTTTCTGTTTTTTCTGCCTTCTTGGCAGGCTTCGAGCTTGAGATTTGTTTTTTAGCACTTGAGGCCGCAGGCTTCTTGATATTCTTATTTACATACCACTGCTGGCCAACGCTAAATAAAGTTGTAATTATCCAGTAAAGAGCCAAGGCTGCAGGCAGGGATCGGGCGATGAATATTGTCATTATTGGGAAGAGATACATCATCTGTCTGGTCATGTTGCTGGCTGCATCTTTCTTGGCGTTTGGGTCAACTTTTGGCATCGACATCCAGCTCACAAGCAACTGCAAAAGACCTGCTATAATCGGCAGAACCCAGAGATCTGGAACAGAGAGGTCAAAACCTAAAAACAATGTATCTAGAACTTCTGGTCGAGGCGTAAATGGATATAGGAGGTTATAGCTTGAAGTATCTATACCGTGCAGAAAAACCCTATATAAAACAAATATAATCGGCAACTGGATAAGAAGGGGCAGACACGAACCAAAAGGAGAGGTTCCCTCCTCTTTGTACATCTTCATCGTCTCTTCAGATTGTTTTTTCTGATCGTCTTTATGCTTTTCCTTAATCTCATTCATCTTCGGTTGAAGCATCTGCATCTTGGTCGCAGATTTTGCAGCCTTGATCGAAGAAGGTAGTAAAATGGTTCGAATAATAAAAGTTAAAACGATTATCGCCCAACCAACAGAACCACCAAAAACTGCTGCAAAATAGATTAGCAGGTTGTAAATAGGTATATATAGAATTTTTGTAAAAAAGTCAGCCATAATTTATCTAAGGAAGGTCAATTCCTCCCTTGCTCCAGGGGTTACATCGTAGTACTCGCCAAAAAGATCTCGCACTCCCGCTCAAGGCTCCATGTTTCTCTATCGCTTGCTTCGAATACTCCGAGCAGTGAGGCTCGTATTTGCAGTACCCGCCAGCGTATTTTGCCTTGAACCAGCCTTCATCGGGAGAGAGGGTTTTTTGATATATTTCTATTAGCTTTATTAATATTCTCTTCATTCTTCTTCTTTCTTGCTCAACTCCTCTAAGCACTAACATATATTAACATAATTATCGTCTATTTGAAATGGAACATCCTGGGGTGCGCTGCACCCCAGGACTGCGGCTCACTTGTCCCCCCGATACGTCTGAAGCGACTCTCGAATCCTGGTGACCAGGTTTCGATCAGCATCGTTTTCCCTGGTCCTGTCCTTCGCTCTCCCGAGCCCATAGTAAATGGTCGAGAGATCCTTTACGCATGTGACCACCTTCATTATCTCCGGCGGAGAGAAGGTAAGAACATCGCTCAGCAGATGCATCACTATGTGCCGAGCCCACGCCTGGTTCCCCTTCTTCCATCTGCCGAAAATTGTCTCAGCGGTCACATCGTCATCGTCCATCTCTCTGATCACAGCTGCGATGATCTGCTTAGATGTGATCGTGGGGTCAGATCGCTGGTACCCCACGATAATCTCCCTGAATTCATCTTCCGTGGGCAGCCCCTTCATTAAGTTCCAATGCGCGCATATTGCGTTGAGCGCACCGGTCAAGGCCCTGCCGTCTTGAGCCACATTGCGGACAATCTCCTCAATCCAATCTTTGTCGAGATCGACTCCCTCAATCTCAAGCCTCTGTCTCACCATGCCATCCATGGTCGCCTCGCCAAGAGGCCCGAAAGGCAAGACAAGACCAGAGTGGAGGTGGCCGATATTGTCCTGACCCAGGTTAAGCTGACCAAGATCCTGATTGGAGGTGATGACGACCAGTGTCCCTTGGTCCTTCATCACTTTGAGAGTCCGGAAAAACTCCGCCAAAGTCTTTGGCGCTTCCAGTCCGAGGACCGAAGAAGCGTCATCAACCAACCATACATCGGCCGATCAAATCCACTTCCTGAAATCATCGATCGTGTTATCCCGACAGGCGGTAACAAACTCATTCACAAGTCCGTCGCCACGATGCAGGATAATCCTCAAACGAGGATAGCGATCCTGGATACGCTCTCCAATTCCCTGGAGCATGAGGTGTGTCTTGCCTGAACCGGGTGGGCCCTGGAAAACTAGCGGTGAGTAACTATTCCTCACCGGGCTATCAACCACAGCCTCGGCCGCACGAAACTGAAACCGATTGTCGTCCGTAACAACATAGTTTCCGAATCCAGCCCCGAAGACCACAGGTTCAGCAGGAATTTCTGGCTCAAGAGCACGAACAACCACCGGGTCCACTGTCGGCAGCTCTAGCGGAAGCTCGAGTTCCGATACCTCAACTTCCTCGAATCGAAGTTCAATCAGGCCTTTCCCACCTACGACTTCGTCGAGCAAAAGCTGAAGACCCTTCTCTTTTTTTTGCAGAAAGATCTTCCCCCCGCGGTTATGGCCAACCCACAAGGCATCACTTTCAAGACGAAGCGTGCCTCGCCGAGAAACGTCACGCATCAGAGACAGAGATGCGGCTCCAAAAACTGGATTCTCGCGACGGTTCTCTGCTTCGCACAGAGCTACTACCTGCGCCCAAAGTTCAGAGGCGTCAGGTTGCTCATCCGACGGCACAACACCAAAATCGGACATCGTTAGACGCCCCTCTCTCTTAGACTTTGATTTCGCCCGTGACCTAGATAATAACAGAAACAAAAAGCATTCTGCAAACATGATTGTCATGTTTGCGTTTTCGCACTTCTAGACTAACTAATTAGTTCGGCCTTTTTCATCCCCATGAGAACCTCTTCTTTTATCTCTTCAAATTTATATGGATATTTGGGTTGTCTTTTTACCAAAATCACTACGTCAAAACCGGGCTTTATCTTATCCAAACTCTCCCCTACCACCGCTCTCAAGCGTCTTTTTAGTCTATTTCTTCTTGCGGCT
>Ga0307992_1002448_pt1 | contig 10555 bp, 9 predicted proteins | sample EllFjometagen133_FD_203162 | JGI IMG/M metagenome (GOLD analysis project Ga0307992, IMG submission 203162) | Marine microbial communities from Ellis Fjord, Antarctic Ocean - #133 | ecosystem: Environmental > Aquatic > Marine > Unclassified | place: Southern Ocean | collected 2014-10-08
CTTCGGGATCACGATTATAAGCAAAATCGAAATAAAAATTATTTGCACCTATAAGAACAACAGGGAAGCCTTCATTAGCCAACTGATAGCCAAGATCTTCCGCTCCCCAACCCCAAACGTTATTCCATACATATGCTACAATACCATCTTGTACAAGAGAGGGATCCGGATAACGCTGTCTGCCTTCATGTTTACAAGCAACTTCTTCCCAACCCGCTGTATGAATACCATATTTTTTCAGCATAGCAGTAACACGTTTTGTGAAATATTTATGTAATTCTGATGGAGAATTATATTCATCCTGACTTTCAAGAAATGACTGGCTGATAGGTGAATAGGTAAATGCACCTCTTGGGACCTCATCTCCGCCAATGTGCAAGGTTGTTAATGGAGCATCGGCTTCTTTATACATAGCTACTAATTCATCAATCACAACTTGAACAAAACGGTAGGTTGATTCCATGCAGGGATTAGCCGTATTATCATGATATCGTTGAGCTGAAGTGTAAAAAGTGGTATCTTCGAAATCTGTTAGCAGGTACATAAGTGCCGAGTCGGGCTTATCTTCTTTCATATAACGATCATAACGAACTTCCATTGCCTTTAAAGCTGATCGCATATGGCCCGGCATATCTATCTCGGGGATTACTTCAATATGACGGCCTTTTGCAAAACGAAGTAATTCAATAAAATCTTCACGAGTATAGAAACCACTGCCATTTCCTATTTTGGGATCTGCATAAGGCCCCGAACCAAGTGTAGGTTGCAAATGATCTTTCTCATCTTTTGTATGGCCGCGAAATGCGCCTATTTCAGTCAATTCCGGGATGGATCGGATCTCTACGCGCCACCCCTCATCATCCGTAATATGAAAATGAAGCTTATTTAACTTATAGCTTGAGATCAATTCAATAAATTTCATGACATTTTGTTTACTGTGGAATGATCTTGAAACATCAAGATGCATCCCGCGATAGGGAAATCTTGGACCGTCCACTACATTAATACTAGGGACTGAAACAACAGTTTCAGGAACATTATTCAGGTCTGCAGGGAAAAGAGACAAAAGACTTTGAATACCATAAAACACGCCGGCCTCATCCGCACCCATGATAATAATACCCTGCTCAGAATCTATATTAAGATTATAGGCTTCTGCACTTCCGCCTTTTTTGTTTAAGATGATCCTATTGGGTGCAGTTTCTCTAAAATCATCACTTCTGAATTTTGTTCTTATCATGTTTCCACCAAAAACTTCATTCAGCTTATCCTGAAGGAAACAGGCTTCATTTGACAAGGAGCTATGATAATAAATAATAAAATCTTTATTGATCTCACATATTCCTTCATCCGAAGTGATTTTATTGGGTGTTGGAAAAATTGGTACTAAATTTACTTCGGGAATTATCTGAATTGCTTCATTCTCTTCGTATCTCATTTTTGCGGTTTGAACTTTTAAATGATCAAAGGAACCCTTTACGAGATTTACGTCTTTTGGAAATGGCAATACTATTGTTTTACCCGAAGGAATAATAAGCTCTTTACCCAAGCCTTTTTTTATGACAAAATAGCATCCACTTATTGCATCTGATTTGTGTATAGCATAATGACTTCCAATTAAGGGGAAAGTCATACTTTCACCGGGTTTCAATTCTACAAAAGTCTCTGTGGGATATATGTGGCTAAAATCGCCATTAATGGTCTTGCCCGCAAGTCCTTGCCATTCCTGATCATTCTTAATGGATCGGAACCAGGTAAAATAAAATTCCCAATTATCCTTTGTTAAAGTATATCTGGAATTATTTGTGAATGTAATTTCACATTTATGCTGATTACCTGTTTTATATTGATTTTGAACCAACTGCCAGGAAACATTAATTTCATCCTTACCTTTACCGCAAGATGTCATTAGGATCACCATTGCAACTATCAAGGTCATTATTTTCAATGATCTCATTATTATTCCTTTTTCTTAGTATCAATTACTTATTTATGACAACCAGGAAGAAAATTTCCTCTTAATCTTTAACTCATGATTACGAACTGCCTGTTCGCCAACCTCGATCAATTCTTTTACATGTTCAAAATCCATGTTATAGGCCCCTTTATATGCCTCTATTGCCACAGTCGCTTTACTTTTCCTATGTGCATTCTTTATGGAACAGGACATGGCGCGGAACATCACATCAAGACTGTTTTTCAAGTCTGGTCGACTGACCGTCCTTAGAGGTGATACATCTACTGATAAAACCTTTTTATATCCCATCTGATGAGCAATATTGACAGGCATATTATCAGCAAAAGCACCATCTATATACAATCCATCCTGCATATCATAGGGTTCAAAGAATGGCGGAATGGACATGGAACAACGAATTGCCTCCGCAAGATTACCGGCTCTAAAAACCTTTTCTTTTCCACTTAACATATCTACCGCATTGGTTACAAATGGAATCAGTGTATCTTTAATATCAATATTATTCGTTACTTCTCTTAATTTATCAAGTATCTTTTCACCTGACTCAGCTCCTCTTTTGGAGCGCAGATGATTTATTGCCTCTCCGGCTTGGAATATCCTGACCAGAGGACCTTCACCCCACTTCAATGTTTGCATTGTTGCAACCATATCACGGATATCAAAATCTTCCGTCATATAATCTTCAATCCACTTGGCTGATCTTCCGGAAGCATAAACTCCGCCTACGACCGATCCCATTGAAGTTCCAATTATTAGTGAGGGTTTTAGTTCTAAACGCTCAAGCTCCTTAAGGACGCCAATGTGAGCTATACCGTTACCACCACCACCAGAAAGAACGAGTGCCCATTTCATAAATATTACCCAACTTATTTAGTAACATTGTAAAACTGTCTTCATCTTCCTTATCTACTGCTCTCGGATCAGAGATCACATATAGATTTACATGCCTATCCATAAAATCCGTTGTTGCAAGAAAACATCCATCCGGTGAGATATCCAATCCTGTCGGCTGATTACCTTGTGCCCATGAAGTTAGAGTTGTCATCGATTCCGTATCAATAACTACTATATCTCCATCCCTTGGACTTGGTAAAGTATAGCCATTGGGATTGTTTGGACCACGGCAGCTGACAAAAAGGTACTTTCCATCAGGAGTCAAACGAATGGTATTGGGGTGACTGTCAACTTCTTCCGTTGCAACTGTCTCCCGCTTTATCCAATCGTATTTATAAACTAATGCAAAGCGCATATCATCGTAATAAAGCATTTTCTTTTTGGGGTCAAAACGAATATCACGCATTGCTGAGCGATGTTCAAGCATAGTTTCAACTTTCTTGCCAGTACGAACATCAAAAACTTCAATACCGCAATTGGTACTATTGGCACCTCCATACAGGGTAACTGCTAAAGTATCATTTCCAATCCATGCTAGACCGCGCGGGATCTGTGAAGTTTTTAAATTTCGAATGATCCGATGTCTATCAACATCGAAAATAGAAATACGTCTTGAGACCCAATGGGACATAGCAACCTGTTTTTGATTAGGACTGAATTCAAGCGCTTTTGTCCAGTCACCACCCGTATATCTACCGGCTTGCAGGGAGTCCGCTTTGGGATCATAAACAAAATAGTCAGCGGTCGTCATGCGGGTGAACCAGAAATTACCATCGCATTCTCTAAAAACACCTTCGGCATATCCAAAATCATTGGCAGGATCATCACAACCGGGATAAATTGTCTTTATCTTTTCGAAAGGATCTACAGTGTAAATTTGAACAGCAACACGACGCTGGCCAAGCAAAGTAACATATACATACTTCCCATCAGGAGAGAAAGTACAGCTCTTGGGTGAACTCCCGGTCCTTGCTGTTTTTTTAAAGTAAGGGAACTCAGTTCTAAACTCCCAATCATCAGCAATAAGAGAGTCCTTGATCTGATCCAAAGCAAACATATCATTATACATCAATTCCCCTGCACACAAGGGGATAATAAATACAAATAATAGTAGACATATCTTATTTTTTATCATTCATTTCCTCATAAAATTTACAATCCTCGTAAAGTAGATTATTTTTCTTGATATTAAAAGAATTTCGCAAAAAAAGAGGTGGATAACTTAGGGATATCGGGTGTAAGATACGTAACTCTAATGCACATTTACTCTCTTGTCCTCTTTTTCCCGTACAATCAACTCTTCAACTCTTCAACTTATCGACTCATCGACCTCCTTTAGAGATCTCGCTACGCGACTCCGCCAGCTGGCGGACTGAACAAATTTCTTTCCCCCGATTATTCGGGGTTTCAGGATGACGCACTTTATCAACCATCAATTATCAACCTATCAACTCTTCGATTTTTCGACTTATTTTTCTTACAATATTATAACACTCGGAGCATTTTTTTATTATATTAAGCCGCACCTAAAGAGAGGAATTATTCATGAAAGAATTTTCACAATTACATAAAGCCAGAACAGGATATCAGCCAAAGCTACCGTCCGTTTTTCTTAATGGCCCCAAGGTTAAGATCGTTAATGGTAAAACCGGTTCCGCCGTTGCTGACCAAGATAAAATAAAAGCATTGTTCCCGAAAACTTTCGGCATGCCGGCTATAGGTTTTGAAGCAACTGAGAATACTGAGTTCAAACCCCTTAATATTGGTGTTATTCTATCAGGTGGACAGGCACCAGGTGGACACAATGTGATCGCCGGTCTTTACGATGGTATAAAAGCTTGTCACCCCGATTCTAAGCTTTATGGATTTCTGGGTGGTCCTTCCGGTCTGACCGAAAATGATTACCGTGAATTGGATGCGAATTATATTGCCGAATATCGCAACACAGGTGGTTTTGACATGATCGCTTCCGGTCGGACAAAACTAGAAACTGCCGAACAGTATGAAGCGACAGCTAAAAACTGCAAAGCATTGGGAATAGAAGCTCTTGTCATTATTGGCGGAGATGACTCCAACACCAATGCAGCCGTACTGGCCGAATACTTTGCTCAGCATGATACGGGCATTTCTGTTATGGGTGTTCCCAAAACAATTGATGGCGACTTGAAAAATGATATGATCGAAGCCTCTTTTGGCTTTGACACTGCAACAAAAGTTTACAATGAATTGATCGGAAATATTCAACGCGATGCAAATTCAGCAAAAAAATACTGGCATGTCATCAAATTGATGGGGCGTTCAGCCTCGCATATCACATTAGAATGTGCTTTGCGTTCACAACCGAACTTAGCTATTATTTCTGAAGAGGTTGAAGCTAAAAAGCAAACCTTACATGAGATCGTTGATGAATTGACCCAAGTAGTCGTTAAGCGTTCCAACAATAAAGAAAATTTCGGTACCCTGATCGTTCCGGAGGGTTTGATCGAATTTATTCCTGAAATGAAAAGCTTGATCTCCGAATTAAATGACCTGATGGCAGCCAATAAAACAGAGATCAATGAGATCAAAGATACAGATACCAAAAGAAACTATATTCTAGATAAACTACAGAATGATACGGCAACACTTTATAGGTCATTACCCAAACGGATCGCAGAGCAGCTAATTATGGAGCGCGACCCTCACGGCAATGTACAAGTATCCCTAATTGAGACTGATAAACTGTTGGTCTATATGATCGGAAAACAACTTGAGCTCCTGAAAGCCGAAGGGAAATATCATGGTAGCTTTAAAACTCACACCCATTTCTTTGGTTATGAAGGTCGTTGTTCTTTCCCCTCAAATTTTGATGCAGATTATACCTATGCCCTTGGTTATACCGCTTCACTTCTCGCGGAAAACAAATGCACAGGGTATATGTCATCTGTACGCAATCTAAAAGATGAGGCCAAAAACTGGATACCCGGGGGTATTCCCATAACGCAAATGATGAATATGGAGCGCCGTCATGGAGAAGATAAACCCGTTATTAAAAAAGCTCTTGTTGAATTGGATGGTCTGCCTTTCAAGACCTTTACAGCCAATCGCGACAAATGGGCAATTGAAACATCATACATGTATTCTGGACCGATCCAATACTACGGACCGTCCCAGATACGCGAAATAAAAACCATTACATTGGAATTAGAACACCAATAAAGGAGCATTTATATGTCAACTAAACCTAATTTAAAAGCTGGCGTTGTAACGGGAAAGGTCCTATTGGACGTTTTCGAGTACGCAAAAGAAAACAAATTTGCTTTTCCTGCTGTCAACGTTATCAGCTCAAGTACAATCAACGCAGCGTTACAAGCTGCCAAAGAAGCTAAATCAGCGATCATGATCCAATTCTCAAATGGCGGCGCAGTTTTTAATGCCGGGAAATTATTGGATAACACTGATCAAAAAGCTGCCATTGCAGGTTCTGTAGCCGGTGCATATCATGTTCGCGAAATGGCTAAACATTACGGTGTTCCAGTCATTTTACATACAGACCATTGCGCAAAGAAACTTCTACCCTGGATCGACGGACTCCTTGATGCAGGTGAAGCCTATTACAAAGAACACGGCGAACCTCTGTTCTCTTCACACATGATCGACCTTTCGGCCGAGCCCATGGAAGAAAACATTGAGATTAGTAAAAAATATCTTAAACGCATGTCAAAGATTGATATGTTGCTTGAAATTGAACTCGGCGTAACCGGCGGTGAAGAAGATGGTGTTGACAACAACAGTGTCGACAACTCAGAACTTTACAGCCAACCTGCTGATGTAAATATGGCCTATGAAGCACTAAGCGCGATCAGTCCCATGTTTACCATTGCAGCAGCTTTTGGTAATGTCCATGGCGTTTACAAACCGGGTAACGTCGTTCTTACACCCAAAATTCTTGATAACTCTCAGAAATATATTTCAAAGAAACACGGATTGGGTGAAAAACCGGTTAATCTCGTTTTTCATGGTGGATCAGGCTCCGCTCCGGAAGAAATTGAAGAAGCAATTTCTTACGGTGTGATCAAGATGAACATTGATACAGATACTCAGTGGGCATATACAAAACCCGCCAAAGATTATATGGATGAGTATGATGCTTATCTTCAAGGACAGATCGGTAACCCCGAGGGTAACGATAAACCCAATAAGAAAAAATACGATCCACGCGCATGGGTCATAGCATGTGAAAAGGGTTTTACCAAACGCCTTATTCAGGCATTTAAAGACTTGAACAGCTACGACCAATTTGAATACCTATATTAAATGTAATATCATAGGCCGGACATCTCCTGTCCGGCCTTCTCTTACCACATATTAACTTGACATATTGACCGCATTATTGTATTATCATACCAGATATAAATTTTATTAAGCAGTTTCCGATTTCTTATAACAGGATTTACTATGAAGAATGTATCTTTCCTTACAAAAATTATTGTTAACCTAATTGCTTTTACCATCGTCGGTACGATGTTCAAAGGCATACATATTGATGGTATATTTACGCTCATTGCCATTTCAGTTCTCTTTGGAATTTTGAATGCTTTTGTTAAACCATTTTTAACGATCGTTACAATACCCGTAACAGCAATGACCTTTGGAATATTCTATTTATTTATCAATGGTTTCATGGTATGGCTGACTTCATTTTTGATCGCAGGATTTACGATCGTAAATTTTTCTACAGCATTCTGGTCAGCGATCTTTTTATCACTGATCTCTTGGCTTGTAGAAATGATATTTTTTAAACGAAATGCCTAATTTAACAAAACATCACCCGGCTAAGTTCTGGGACGCTAAAGGCGGTAGCATTCAATGCTGGCTTTGCCCACATCTTTGTACTTTATCCGAGGGCCAAAGCGGTCAATGTTCGGTTCGCAAGGTCGTTGATGGCGAATTGGTATCAACGGTCTATTCCCTACCTTCGGCTTTACGTGTTGATCCCATAGAAAAAAAACCGCTTTACCATTTCCTCCCCGGCAGTAAATCTTTCAGTGTAGGGACACATGGTTGCAATATGACGTGTGATTTCTGCCAAAACTGGCATCTTTCCACGCAACCAGGACATGCTAATGTAAAAGTATCCCCCGAAGAGATCGTTTCAGAAGCCCTGGAAGCATCATGTCAGTCAATTGCTTTCACATATAATGAACCTATAGTTTTCGCTGAATATGCCATGGATATTCGCGATCTCGCAAATAAAGCAAATATTCCCTGTGTTTTTATTACTAACGGTTATATTACACCTGAAGCTCGTGAGGAAGTATTTGCTAATATTAAAGCAGTAAATATTGACCTTAAAGCTTTCTCAGAAGATATTTATATAAAATATACAGGAGCCCAATTAAAACCTGTTCTTGATACGATCAAATGGTGCATTCAGGAAGGGATACATACCGAACTTACAACTCTTATCATTCCCGGTGTGAACGATGATCCTGATATGATAAAAAAAGAATGTCAATGGATCAGCAAACATTGTGGAAATGATACTGTTCTGCATATTAATGCATTTCACCCCGATCATAAAATGAAAGATTATCCCAGAACATCCCGAGCCGTATTGCAGCGTTGTAAAGAAATTGCCCACAAATGCGGTTTAAAATATGTTTATGTTGGAAATTATCCGGGCTTTGATAACAATACATATTGCCCGGAATGTGGTGAAACTATTATAAAAAGAGACCTTTATTCTGTTAGTGGTAATGCGTCTCATATTCATGAATTACCAATAATCTGGAGAGTCTCATGAAGTTCATAAATTTTAAACAAGCCATTCTGTCCCCTTTTGACAAATTACAAAATGAAAGCGGGGAAGAATTCTTGGAACTCATGGTAGATACCATTGTATTACAGGATGCGGAAGAGAAAGAAACCGCCATTCTAAACGGATGGAAATATAATCTATCCCGGTCCCGGCACTGGGACAAAGAACAGGAAAACTACATCATGCATGATGGGTTTAATGATGAACATCTTGGGGAACTATTCGAAGATATTCTGGAAAAAGCACCTAATTCTACGCGCGTTATTCTAAATGTTGAAGGAATGACTGACCTTGATGAACCGATTCAAAGACAGATCATCGTGGAGTTAAACGATATCAATGACTAATTCCTTTGACTTCGATCAATATATGGATAAAAGCCCGTTTTCAATGGGTCATAGCAGTATAGAGATCTCTATTACACGACAAAATCTATTCATGATGCAGCGGCAGTTCTCTGTGAAAGATCATACTGATTTCTTTCCTTTTGATGTCTTTGGCGCCATGAACCCATCAAATAATGTTGATAAAAATTATCGTGTGCGCACCATAGAGATAATCACTGACGCCGGCTTTTCAATCGAAACTGATATCGTTGAAAAAACTTTTGTATTTCGAAATCGTAGTATGGCCAAGGGCAGTACACGCTATATGAGCGAAAAAAACGTAAAACCGGGTGATATCATTAAGATAGAAAAGATCTCACCCTATGAATACAATATGAAATTAAAGCGGAGTGGGCTATGATAAATAAGGTCAACTTTGAACTGGATGATGACGAATTAAATGCATTTAAAGATCTTATAAGAAAGCTAGAACCGGTACGTGGCGAAACGACAATAAAAGTAGATGGAACCTTGCGCGGAGCATTACAGCAGATCAAGCATGAATTGCATATTTACGATGACTTTAAAAAACGCGACCTCTGGTAGGCCTTAAGGAGAAAGAATAAACAATGATCAAGCAGACCCCTTTTCATGATCGTCATATTGCTCTAGGAGCAAAATTGCATGAATTTGCCGGTTATATGATGCCGATCTCATATACTGGGATCAACCAGGAACATCTTCAGATCCGGGATAAAATTGGCGTTTTCGATGTATCACACATGGGTGAATTTTATGTCGAAGGCGAACACGCGGAAGATTTTCTTCAACATATAACTATAAATGATGTTAAACAGCTGGTTGATGGACAAGCTCAGTATTCAGCAATGTGCTACCCTGATGGTGGTATAGTGGATGATCTGATCGTTTATCGTTTTAATCAGCATAAATATATGATGGTCGTCAATGCGTCCAATATTGAAAAAGACTATGCATGGGCAGGTGAACATCTTGTAGATGGTGTTACCTTAAGTGACCACAGTGACGAAACTGCATTACTTGCTATACAAGGTCCCAAAACACTCAAAGTCCTGCAAGCATTAACGGATGTTGCATTGAAGGATATTGAATTCTACCATTTTGCCACCGGAAAACTGGCAGGAAAAGAAATGATCATTTCACGAACAGGTTATACCGGTGAACCAGGTTTTGAGCTATATCATGATCCCAAAGACTCATTGGAACTCTGGGATGCTATCTTTAAAGCAGGAAAAGACGAAGATATTCAAGCTGTTGGACTTGGCGCTCGCGATACCCTACGTCTGGAAATGAAATATGCTCTTTATGGTAATGATATCGATAAAGATACAAATCCCATCGAAGCCGGACTTTCTTGGATCACTAAGTTAAATGGTGATAACTTTGTCGGCAAAGAAGAACTTGTGAAAGTTAAAGAAAATAAGCCCAGTCAGCGCTTGATCGCTTTCAAAATGCTGGATCGTGCTATTCCTCGTCACGGATATGAATTATATCATGATGACACACGAGTAGGAAAGG
>Ga0307992_1002449_pt1 | contig 10555 bp, 15 predicted proteins | sample EllFjometagen133_FD_203162 | JGI IMG/M metagenome (GOLD analysis project Ga0307992, IMG submission 203162) | Marine microbial communities from Ellis Fjord, Antarctic Ocean - #133 | ecosystem: Environmental > Aquatic > Marine > Unclassified | place: Southern Ocean | collected 2014-10-08
GACACCTGAAATTAAATTTGCTAGACAATGCATGAATCATTTTCTATTCACTAAGGAGTATTTCGCCGCATCACTTGACGAATATAGCGAGCGTTTTTATAAAGATCATCCACTTGCAGAAGTAATTGATTGGATAACGGCATTTCCGCCAAATTTGCCAATGGTCAACATGGAGATTATTCATTATCCGATGAAAATCATACCATTCAAATATCGAGAGAGGAATATAGTGAATGCCATGAGAAATTGGTATAAACGCAAACTGTTTAATCCGATCAAAGCTTACAATCGAGTGTCAGTCCCAGAATGGTTTGGCCTAACTGAAAAAGATGTCGCATTTTAAGGTGTACATCAGGTTTCAATTAATATAATATATCACTCAACATAACAAAAGTAACAAACGGAACATATGAATAATAATAATAGTATCAGCTCTTTTATCCGAGACATCATAATCGTCAATGAAACATATCCACCACTCTCAATGAAAGATGAGCGAGCGATGATCGCGAAGCTTAAGGATAATCGAGAGCAACTCAATGAAGAGCTGGTCCTTCACAATATGCGGCTAGTCTTCACACTCTCAAACAAATATAAACACTCATGCTTCGATTATGACGAAATGATCCAAGCTGGCCTTCATGGTTTGACAATTGCTGCCTCAAAGTTTGACATCAATAAAAAGCTGAAGTTCTCAACATATGCAGCATTCTGGATCCGAAAATACATCCTTCAGCAGTTTTATAATAAGCATAACACTCATATCAATTCATCTTCAATCAGTTTTGATAGAGAATTCAGTACTGTAGACAATCACACGATGTCCGATATTATCACATCGTCAATTGACAATGAAGACTATCTACCTAACACACCCGAACAATCATTAGAAGAAAATGACATGACTGAAATGTATAAAAAGCTTGTCGATTTTGTGAATTCAACAGAACAGTTTGAAACAATTGATAAACACATCTTCAATGATCACTTCATTAAGCATCACACGTTGACAAAAGTGGCCAAGAAAGTTAAACGGTCAGTGCCTCTTGTGTTATATCGTAAGAAAAAGATCGCGACTAAATTGAAAATGATGATAGAATCTCAGTATAATATTACAGAATTTAGTCAACTGTAAGAGAAAGAGATTATATGCAAAAACAATTTAACGTCATTCAACTTCCATCAGACACATCAGGTTGCTCATGGTATCGTCTATTGATGCCACAATACACGCTTGAATCGGGTTCACCTGAAATCAATTTCAGTATATCCAGGCGCTTTATTACTGATGTTCAATACTTCACTGGTGTCAATACGATCATGGCTCAGCGGCAAGTTAGCAATCCTCAAGAGATCTACTTCAATAAATTTCTTCACCCACTCTCAAAAGCAAAGGGGTCGTGGTTGATTTACAATATTGATGACTGTATTCATAAAGACGACATTCCACGTTATAATAAAGCATGGCCCGCATATCAAGTTGAAGGTCTCATGGACAATGTTAAATTGATGCTTCATAATGCTGATTTCGTTTTGGTCACGACTGATGAACTTAAGCAATATTACATCAACAAGTTTGACGTCCCAGAGGAAAGCATGTTAGTCATTCCGAACTATCTACCAAAATGGTGGATTGGTCAATATTACAATCTGGACAACAAAGTAGCACAGTATAATCATAACAAAAAGAAGCCAAGAGTCGGTATCATTTCATCAGGTTCTCACTTCAATACTCATGATGCCGAATGTAAAGAGCATGATGATCTTGATCTGATTTATGATACGATTGTTAAAACTACGCAGAAATATCAATGGGTGATGCTAGGAGTTCCACATCCTAAACTTATGCCACTTATTCAACAAGGTGTTATCCAATTTGCTCAAGGTAGTGACATTCTTCATTATCCTAAACTTATTAATGATCTTCAGCTTCAAGCAGTTGTAGCACCGCTTCAAGATAATACATTCAATCGATGCAAGTCAAACATCAAGTTACTTGAAGGAGCGGCATTAGGTGTCCCAGTGATTGCTTCAGACCTTCCAGTCTATTCAAAATATACTGACTGGACATTCAAAGACAATGATGAGCTTCAAGCGAAATTGAGTGATCTTCTTTCAGTTGACAAGTATCATTATAAGAAGATTGTCCAGGCCAATTACGACTTCATGAATACACCACATGAAGATGCTCCGCGAGGTTGGTGGCTTGAAAACAACATTGCACAATGGGCTGAGGTTTACAAGATGAGAGCAAAAGCTATTGAATTTGATTACACATCATATGCTAAGAAAAAAGCTGAGGATGATAAACCAAAATTGTCACTTTATAAGAATGACGGCTTGGAGATCGTAACATAATGGATGATATTGTCAAGGGAAAACTAATTAATTGGAATAATATTCCATTAAATGAATTAATAGACATATGTAGTAAAGTTTATGGTGCGAAATATCTATTATATCAACGAAATGAAATTGCCGCAATGGCCAAGTTGAAAAAATGTAAGCGAATTCATATAATTGAACAATTAATAGGTGAAAGTAATGAGAATCTATAAGACAACTGATCTATTCTTAATTGATGAAATTCATGAGCTTGATAGAAAGCTTTTTAATGATGGTTCTGAATTTGTTGAGAATGTAAAAATAGCAGGTGAACGTCATTATTGGTATGTCAAAGATGGTCAGAACGTAATTGCGTTTGCTATCGCGGATTATGACGGAGAAATAGTCATTGGCCAACGTTCAGGTGTCTTAAAGCCATATAGAGGCAACGGCCTACAGAAGCGTTTTATTAAAAGACGTCATAACCTATTCAGTCCATCAACTCACATCACATACGTTCACCCTCAAAATCCTGCCAGCCTCAACTCATTCATCTCGATGGCTTATAAAGCATATTGGCCGGATTATCCATGGGGCGGAGATGGAATGGTTTATTTAACGAAAACAGTCTAAGGAGAAGTAATGAACAATAGAGTAATAGTCGTATTAACAAATGGTCAACGAGACCTCTCTCAGGTCATTCAGAATCATCAGAATCATCAGGAGACGTCTCAGATCATTCTAGCGATGCCATCTGATATGTCATATAAGGTCGATGAGCTTAACGTCTCAGATGCTAATAAAGTGTCAGAAATCATAAAATATGAGCCATGTTCTAATATCCCTGCGGCTAAGAACTTAATCATCATGTCAACTCGTCAATTATATCCACAATATCGTTTCCTTCATATTATTGAAGACGACATGATCATCAAGTCAGACTCATATCTAGATGACGTAGAATCACTGATGAACTTCCTTGATGTGAAGTATTGGTTCAACAGTTATACAAACCCATTGAATACAGTCATTCAGAAGAAGTCACCACGTTTCATCATCAATCTAGGTGAATACACGACTGATAAAATTGAAGATATCCATTTCAATGCGCATGAGTCAAATGAACACATGGTCTTTGATTTGAGTAAGTTTGATGAAGCCCCACAATTTGATGACCGTCTTAAACTTCTCTATAACATTGAGTTCATTTATCGATCACATGTTGAGAATGACAAACGTCAATACCTTAACTTCTATCCAACGATCGCTAGTGAATTGACAGACATCGAACGTGATGATGTGCATTTTGAGCATCGAGTGCCAACTGAAGCCGATTTGAATCTTGAGGACGAAGAAGCCGTCATGAAGGAGCTTAAAGTCGAGTGGATACCACATACAGTTCTTGATGGATTAATTCATTGGGTTGACGAAAGAATGGAAAATCGAAAGGCTAGAGAAAATGGAATCATTACTTAACATTACCGAAAAAGATCGCTTCCAAGAGATTGTAGAGAAAACTGATAGGACATCTGATGAAGATTTTCTCGTTGAATTATTCTTCAGAGTGATGTATAATTCCCAGATAGATTATATGATGGACCATGGAAATGTGCATAATAGTGCATCTCCAAAGTTTAAAAATGTAGCAAGATCAACTAGCATAAGAAGAGGACGATAATATGACAATACTAAAGAAAAGATTTGATAGCGTAAACATTGGTGAAAAATTTACATATGGTGATGTAGATTACCTCAAAAGGGATCTATCAGTTGCTACATCGCTAGATGGCTCACATGTAGTCTCATTTGAGAATGACGACCGCCATACTCTAGTCGAATCATCAGGTGAATCACTTCTCAACGGATAATTATGAGCAAATCAATCAAACATTGCATCGGCCATTCGGCTGGTGAATTTAATCCATCGTCAATTGAAGTTCCAGTTGATAAAGTCGCCCTACGAATTATTGACATCGGTAGCGAACGTAAAGTTGGCGAGATCATCGTTCAAGAGTCGGCTGAACTTAACAATCGTGTAGGTCGTTATGAAGTCATAGCAGTTGGTGAAGAAGCGTCTGAAGAATATGGGCTTCAAGTTGGTGATTATGTGATGGCTGACCGATTGGCAGTCTATTATGACACTGGGCCGATATGTGTGATGGACTATAACAATGTTATCTATAAAGTCGATGAGAATGGTGCGCATCCAGAGCCTCTTAAAGGCATGGTTTTCACTGAAGAGATCAAGAAAGATGACATTTATAAAGAAGGTGGTTTATTTATTGCCTCGAGAACGAATCATGTCCCAATTGGGCTGATTACTAAAATGAATATTGATGAAGTGAAATATCCGGACATCAATATTGGAGATCAGATCATAATGACTGATGGCGCCGATATTTGTATAATTAGTAATAAGAAGATCAGAATATATAAACCATATATGATTATAGCAAAGGTAGAAGACTAATGGAAGATTTCTCAATATTTCAAATGAAGCATCAATATTTTCTAGATCGAACAAATGGCCATATTACTAGAGTTCAAAATTGGGCAACAAGGATTGTAAAGGAATTTCCTGAACATGAACAATTAATGAAGGAAGTTGCACTCCATGATGCTTCAAAATTCAAAGCGCCGGAACTTGAAAAATATGTTGAAATTACATGGTACTATAAGATGAAAGCTGAGGGTGTTGACTATCCGTTTGATCCATCACTCAATGATGCCACTTTTCACCATGTCAAAAACAACAAGCATCATCCAGAATATTGGGATGAAAATGCAACAGAGAAGTCAATCAACTCAAAAGATCGCGACGAACCATCTGGTTACATTGTAGATGCTACGAAGATGCCACTTCTTCATATTGCTCACATGTGTGCCGATTGGATGTCTATGAGTGAAGAACGTGGTGGAAATCCAGTCAAATGGGCTGATGATAACGTAGGAGTCAGATGGAATTTTGATGAACAACAAATTGCATTTATGTATAATATACTCAACACAATATAGAGAAAAGAGACTAATGAAAAATAGAGAAAAGAGACTAATGAATAAAAATTATGGCAAAGAGCTTATTTTAGATATAGAGAAAGAAGAAATAAAATGATCAATGAGCTAAAACTAACAAAGACTCGAGATGTAAAGACACCACATCGCGGAACACCTGAATCTGCTGGACTTGACTTATTTGTTCCAGATGATTTGAGAATTCATGAATTAACTGGAAAGAATCCATCATTGTCACTTGATCAAATTGAATGGACAGTTGATCATGATGATATTGCGTCTAGAATCACTATAGATCCAGGTGAAGGCCTTCTTATTCCAACGGGTATCTACTTCAACATTCCAAAAGGTTATATGCTGAAGATTGACAACAAGAGCGGCATTGCATCAAAATATGGTTTATTATGTGGAAGTTGCATAATTGATTCTGACTATACGGGGATAGCTCATATTAATATTTGGAACGTTTCAAATGAACGTAGATTCATCAATGCTGGAATGAAACTTGCTCAAGCCATTTTGATTCCAGTTGAATATCCAAACGTTCAAATTGTTGAAAATGTCGAGGATCTATATAAAGACAAAGAGAGTGAACGCGGAGATGGTGGATTTGGGTCGACCTCAGAATATTAAGGAGAATTATGAATAAGCCAACATTAAGATTAAATGAAGTCCTCTGGGAATTTTGCCTCACATGTAACAAGAACTGCAAATATTGCGGATCTAAAGATGTCCTCAATAGAGATGGCGCAGTATCATATCGAACTCAGTTAGAAATTGCCAGCAAAATCGCCGGAATGCAGCCAAAAAATGTGACTTTTACTGGCGGAGAGCCGACCACTAATAATCGCGATCTAATTGAATGCGCTGCTAGATTACGTCATGATCATAAAATTGAGCATATTGGCGTAGTAACAAATGGTATTGCTCATTTTGCTGACCTCATCGAATCAGATCTATTTGATGCAGTAGGTGTCTCAATCAACATACTTGAAGACATTAAATATCATAGTGAAGAAATAGATGAACATATTATAGAGTCATTCGGCCCAGGTGGCAAAACGACAATCATCACGAATGTCGGCACTCATAATATCTTTGATGTCCATGCGATCTTCGACTTTGTTAAAGATGTCAATGGCTTCATCCAGATTCAGCTCACAATGGGCGAGTATCAATTGAATGCATCAGGCATCAAGTATCTTTATCAGCTGATCAGAGAGCATCTCTTTGACGATAAGAACAGTGGTTACATTCTATCCGACAACCTACAACATTGTCATGATTGCCAAGCTGGCCTGACGTCATGTTCGATCACTAGTCTAGGCGACGTGACACCCTGTCTTTCACAACGAGCATGGCTAGATGATATCGTCACATATGGTAATATTCTTGATGAGTCATTTGAAGACATTTGGCAGACTAAGTTTAAAGCTGAGCGTTTTACTGGATGTGAATGTTGTCGTGATCAAATTGACTATCCAGAGATTTCAACTAATGAATGTATACCTGATATGAAGAAACGTGGTGATAAGTTTGTCGAGGAAGACAAAGAATCTCAAACTCAGACTACGCCCTCTCCGCTATTTCCAAAGGACTGGTATAAACTCCATCCAATTACACATGATGATTGGACAAAGACACCACCATTTGATCCATATGATGGTAGTGATAAAGTCGTAATGTATGCAGTGATCACACCTTATGAATCACCAACACCTCAAACTTACACTTATGCGGTTGTTAAGCCATATGAATTTTACACGACAACAAACTGTTAAGGAATATTATGAAACCAATTATACTTTCACATTCGGCTGATTATGATGGCCAAGCGTCTGCAGAAATTGCCGGAAGATACTATAAAGGAAACCTAGATGTCTACCCAATCGATTATGGTGATGACGTTCCATGGGATCAACTAAAAAACCGAGATGTCATTATGAGCGACTTTTCATTGAAAGCACCTGAAATGTCAAAACTATGTGATATCGCGAAGTCAGTCACATACCTAGATCATCACAAATCTGCAATTGATGAATTGTCAAAATGTGACTTCTGGGAGAAAATGAACACATTATGCACTGATAAATTAGCTGCGTGTGAAATCGTCTGGTCATATTTTTTTAATAATAAGACACTTCCAAAAGATGAATCAATCATTCCTAAGGCCATCAGAATGCTTGGCCGTTATGATTCATGGAGATTTGATGAGTCTGAGAAAGAACGTCTCTTTGCGTTTCAATATGGTCTCAAGTCAATGGGTGTTACATTTGGCTCAACATTATGGGATGAATTGCTTAGCGATATGTCGAGAACATATCCTATAGATTCATTTAAATCTCACATTCTTATTCAAGACGTTATTGATAGAGGAACAATTGTCAATGACTATTATCACGACTATATCAACATTGAGCTGAATAAACGTTTAGGTCGTACGATATCATTGAAGGTTAAAAGTAAGACATATAGAATTTATGCGATGAACGCGCCAATGACGTTCTCAGAGTCGTTTCTTAATGGTTATGATAAAGCGACACATGATTGTTGTATGTCATATTATCAAAATGCTGATGGTACGTGGTCATATAGTGTTTATGTTCAAGGTGACAAAACTGGCAAAATATCAGCTGTTGATGTGGTTAGAGCGATTCATCCAACTAACTCTGGTGGTCATATTTCTGCGTCAGGAGCGACTACTGATAAGCTTCTTAAGGAACTTCAATGACCAAATTTGAACGCTATCAACAAATGTTTATGAAGATGGCCATATTGTCATCTGAGCAATCATTTGCAAAACGTAGTAAAGTCGGGGCAGTCCTCGTTAAAGATGAGCGAGTAGTTGTCAATAGTTGGAATGGAAGAGTATCCGGGCAACCCAATATATGTGAAAATGGTGATACCACTCGTTTTGATGTTATGCATGCCGAAATGAATTGTATAGCGTTTGCCGCAAAATATGGGATAAACACTGATGGATGTGATATTTACTTGACACTATCTCCATGTCCAAATTGTGCACTTCTTCTCATACAATCTGGAATTCGAGCGGTATATTATATAGATGAATATCGAATTACTGATGGCATAGACCTTCTTAAACGATCAAATATTAAAGTAGAGCAATTGGAGATAAAATAATGTATATATGTGTGGATTTTGATGGAACATGTGTCACACATGAGTTTCCCAAGGTTGGTAGAGATATTGGTGCTGAAAGTGTACTTAAGGAGTTAGTCAATAACGGTCATGATTTGATTCTTTTTACAATGAGATCAGATTTAAAGGGTGGAGAATCACCAGAGTTTCCAAGTGAATCAGGTGGCCAATATTTAACTGATGCTGTAAACTGGTTTAAGGAACGAGATATTCCTCTATTCGGAATTAATACCAATCCGATACAATCTAAATGGACTAATAGTCCTAAAGCATATGGTCATATATATATTGATGACGCTGCATTAGGGATGTGGAATATAGAAGTGGATCATGATCGACCATATGTTGATTGGAAGAGGGTTAGACAATATTTAGTCACTAATGGCTATATTGACAATGTAAATATGGAGATAAAATAATGAGTAAGTTAACAAGTCACGCGAAAAAAGAGTTGGAAATAATTGGAGCATTTGATAAAGATGGTGATTATGATGGGATGATTGGTAAAGATGTTATTGAATTAATGGAAGTTTTTGCAAAACAAGGACACAGTGGAATGAGCGCCAGTATTGTGCGAGATCTATTTTACAAACTGTCTGCCTTCAAGCCATTATCTTCACTTAGATTTACTGATGATGAATGGAATGAGAATCCTGGCGGAAGAGAAGATATGTTCCAGAATAACCGAAACTCGGCTGTGTTCAAAGAAGGTAAAAATGGTAAACCATATTATATTGGCTCATATGTAATGGAAAAGGAACCAGGTAACTGTTGGGACGGATTATTATTGGTAGAAGGTAATAAACGAATATGGCGCTGTTATATAAAAGATCAATCAGATATGCCAACTATAGTGGTTCGTCCAGAAGTTGTTCAGCATTCAAAAGAAATGTCTGATTGGGATTTCCTTCCAGTGCCAGAGTCTGCTTTAGATGAACTCAGAGAACATTATGATGTAGAATTAGTAGAATTAGTTGACAGTGAATTTATAGAATCAGTTGATATTAAAAATGAAGAAGTTGTTGATCAGGAAATAAAATAATGGATATGTTAATTACACTTGGACATAATGCTTCAGCGATTTTAGTTGATGGTGATAAAATTGTTAATGGATATGAAGAAGAGCGTCTTACTAGAATTAAAGGTGATAGCCATTTCCCAATTAATGCTATTCAAAAACTTGAATGTGATATTACTGATCTTTCAACTATTTATATCAGTCACTGGTTTAATGATTTTAATTTGGACAATTATGATAATAAGTATTTTGATAAAGCATTTATGATTGCATTTTGTAAAAAATATGAAGCTGTTACAGTATCATTAAATAAAGGCTTTACACATCATGATGGTCATGCACTTGCGTTAGAAGCATTTCTTAACACTCATATGAAAGATCATAAAGACTTTCATCTTATTGTAGCAGATGGTTTTGGTAATAATGAAGAAGTCTTTTCAGTTTATAAAGGATCTGAGAATGGTCTCCAGAAGATCCACAAATGTAGTGGTTATAAGAACTCATTGGGTTTGATGTATCAATATGCCACAAGCTTTACTGGGATGAAAGAGAATCAAGACGAGTATAAGTTCTTAGGTTATGAGTCATTGATTGACAATGTGACAGATCATAAGAACATCATGAACTATTGTGAAACGAAAGTTGATGAATTATTCACTAGTATTATTGATGATACTAAAGACATCATATCTGAAAAGACAGTCTTCCCAATTGACTTAGCTAAACTCGAATCAGTTAAATCATCATGGTATGAATATTTTCAAACTATTCTTGATGAAGCAAATTATGATGCTGAGGCAGATGAAAACAACTTCAATAAGCGAGTTATTATTGGTTATGCTATCCAATATATCATTCAAGAAGTAATTCTTACACTTATCAATTATTTTGATATTAAGAATGTTGGCCTAAATGGCGGTATTTTCTATAACGTGAAACTGAACAATACAATCATGAATAATGTTGAGAAAGTTTGCATTATGCCAATCGCAGGTGATCAAGGTTGTGCAATCGGCCTCTATTGTCAAGCCACTGGCA
>Ga0307992_1002450_pt1 | contig 10553 bp, 14 predicted proteins | sample EllFjometagen133_FD_203162 | JGI IMG/M metagenome (GOLD analysis project Ga0307992, IMG submission 203162) | Marine microbial communities from Ellis Fjord, Antarctic Ocean - #133 | ecosystem: Environmental > Aquatic > Marine > Unclassified | place: Southern Ocean | collected 2014-10-08
AATCTTTCGTTGGTTCTGAATACCAGCTTATAGTTGCTGTATGTGGGTGTTTTACTAACATCTTACCAAGGCTTTACTGAATTGATACCACTAACTCCTCCATCTTCGTCTGAAGCATCCCACTTCCTCAACAGTTGAGTTCGTAGGTTCATGAGTTTCTTGTTGTCAAAGACAATAGAAAGTCCTCCCTCAGATTCAGATGCTAAATTAACAAGCGATAGACATACGTCTGCAATACAAAGGTCAACGTCTTCTTGTAGCGTTGAGTCATAGTTGTCTCCTTCAGTAACTGAACGGTCAAGCATAACCTTTTCTACGAGGTTGTCGGGAACTTCAAAAGCAAATGCAGATACTACTGCTTGTTTATTTGTTAGTGCCATGATTATCGAATTTCAAGACAACCAGTACTACCTATGCGGCAGTACCAGTGTCCATGATGTAACATTTGTCGACGTTCTTCCAACTTGGAAAAGCGTTCAATTCACAGGCAGTGTACTCCTTAACAGGGTCAGTCTCTGACCATTTCTTGAGCAATACACGATTGTATTCTGCATACGTAACGTGTTTAGCCGGGAATATTCTCTCTATGATTGGAGCATTCAGCATGTCTCCCATTGAGCCTGCTGGCACAAAAGTAACATTCTCATCATCCCAAGGGTTGATAGCAGAAGTTACTCCGTCCTTCTCAATGTCGATAGATGCCTCAACAAGAACAATACGAGGTAGTCCTTCACCAAGGAGAAACTCATTGACAAGTGCAAGAGTGAGGTTTACTTTATTGGTTCCTGTACCAATTTTGTAACCAGTCACATAACTTGAAACTTCGTCAGCCAATTTCATGTTGTTGAATACAGACCTACGCATGAACATCCTGTCAAAGACTCCTCCAGCAGTTGCACCAGCTTCCACTACCGCCATGATGTCGGTAATAGGTTTAACAGTGGCTTTATCAACTGCATCCCATACTGCAACAACTTTCTTCTTGTTGGCGGCTGGCATACCGAAGTCGATTGCTGATTCAGTTACCATACCATCGGGGTTGGTAGTTGTACTCAGAACAATCTGTCCAGTGGACAATGCTTCGAGAGCGAATATATCAAGGCGTTTGTGAGGTGCTTCACCTGTATTCTTGACATCAGCATAAATGAGGTCGAGAATAGACTTGGCATCAGCGTTCAATCCAGTTGACATTCGAAGATAGTCTTGCATATCTTTTTCAGTCATTTGGAATTTCTCACGAATAGAGGGTATCTCTCCTGTAAGCTTTCTTATAGATTTACGAGTCCTAATAGGAGCCGCAGAGTCATAAGACACTACAGAAGCGGCGGCGGCATTAGATGCGTCACCAATAATGGTTTCATAAGTGATAGACGTACTATTCTTCCATGAGAAGAAATTTGGCCATAACACTGGGCGATAGCGGTCTGCTGTTCTGTCAACCAGATACTGCAAGTTTGCACCGCTATTTATCTCTTTCAATAAACTTTGTCGTTCCATGATTTAAGATTTAACGGTTTAAAATGATTGACTGAAAAGGATACGGTCAGACATTGCTGTCTTCTTGGCTGCTGGAACAGAGTGTCCCCCATAAATACCGGGAAGTCTGCGTTCGTAGACTGTACCTTTAGTTACTACAGAAACGGCTACATTACCACCAGTGGGGTCTGCGTCGTTTTTAAGAATGCCATTTGGCGTTCCAAGGAATGCTCCGGCTGTCGCTCCGACTGCTGAAGAAAGCCACAATACATCACCAGCAGTAACTGCGGTAATGGTAGCGGAAAGCGTCAGTGTGTCGTAATCGTCAGAAGTAGTTGTGTCGATGGCGGTAATCGTTGCGGCATCATCTCCTACTGCTCCAGTAGAAACGACATCACCAACAGACAAGCAATGTCCTTTATTGACCTTGTAGGCGGTAGCGGATGCTCCTGCTTCTTCATAAACAGTTGCCAGTTTGTCTATAACTACTAAGCGAGTCGCCTCACTGTAGATACAGAGTTCCCCTTTCTGAACAATAACTCCTGCGTCGAAGTTGTTGTCGTCCTCGTCAAGCGTTAAGCCTCCGGGTACATCCTCAAGATTCTTGGACTGAAAAACCGCCATGCCTTGCGTTCCGGCAGAAGAATTTATTTGTAATCCCATTTTCTTAGGTATTAAATTATTACTAATTAATCAATTTTCTCTACTTTCATCGTCTCTGCTTCAGTTGCTGTAGCCTTGACAAATTCGTCGATTTCCTTTGTGCCAACAGTACCTACCTTGGACGCAAATGGAGTGCCGGGTATCTGGCTATCCTTTAACGCTTGGTCGATTACTCCTTGCTTAATTCCGTCATACTCTTTTGTAAGTTCGGCTACTGCCGTGCCTATCTCGTCTTCAGCTTTCACTTGTACTCTGCCCAACCATGTTACCGGAAGACCTGCTTTTGACAGTGCATCCTTTGCCAGTCCTCCCAGCCTTTGTTGTTCAGCTACTTCTTTCTGTCCGGAGACGGATTCTTGTAATTCAGTCATCTTCTTCAGTAACTCTGTTACAACAGGGTCGTCTGATTTCGGTGGAGTGCCTTTCTCTGCCATTTTCTTTTCAAATGTTTCGAGTGCTTGAGTAACTCTCTTGTCTGATTCACTTTGTACCATCTTTGATACTGAGTTGTTAAACTCGTCTTCCAATCCGTTTTCCTTGAGGAATTCGGCAAGCGATTTAGGTACGTCTGGCTTGTACGTTGCTTTGAACGTAGTCACCGCACCAACCACATCTGCTTCGCTTTCGGCTGTGATTTTTTCTGCTAACGCCTCTGGCAATCCTTGCTTGACAAGTTCTGCCCTAATGAGTTCAATTAGTGTCATTTTTCAAAATATTAAAGGTTTATAAAGTTGAGAAGTAACGCTTCTCTCCAATAAAAAACACCGCTTTCCAGTTCTGCATTGATGCTTTCGCAAATGCAACCCTTAGTTCTTCGGTGTATTTGTCGAGGTAGTTCTTCTCGTTATCTACTTTGTGAGGAAACTTAACAGTGAGCGTAGTTCTGTCTACATCTACTGATAAGCTTGTAGGAATCTTATCGCTCAATACCAACTTGGGCATTTCCTTTGCTTCTATTGGATATTTTGATTCCTTTTGCGTACTGGTCTGTGGCTTGTCGCCTGTTGTAGTCTTTGCCATAATATACTATTTAGTACCTTATTTGATACCAAAGATATATTATCTACATCATTCTGTCAATACTTATCGGGGGAAACTTCTTCACTTTCGTTTATAGACAATATCGTTTGCCTGTTCCTTTATCGGAATGAAGTGGTCAGCTCCCTCAAGTATCTTATACGGTATTCCGGAGGGGAATGCTTTACAGGTTGCATCACCGTTATAGTGCTTACAAGTATTACATAGTGCAACTCTAATGTTCGATGCACTCATATAATCTCTACGGTCTTTTTTTGCCATTATAATTCTGTTACTTCTAAATAAATTCTTTGAATCTTAGTACCATTTTCCTCTAACTCTACTTTATTAAAGCTATCAACAATCCATTTTGAATCCTTATCAAATAAGACCTCCATCTCTCCCTGTCTAACAGATACTCCAGCAATATAATTTCCTTTCTTCCCCCTCATCTTAACGAATATCTGTTGTTCTCCCTTTCGGAAAGAGTACGCCCGACTCTTAGACAGTGATGAAGATAGAAATATAGACTCACTATAAACATCTCCAACATTTAGGTTATCAAACTTTGCCCACCTTTCTGCACTCCTTGTTCCAGAACACCTATAGCTTATTCCTTTATACTTAACTTTTGACTTAGACAACCCATGACTTATATCTGAAATCTCTGTCCATAGTGATTCAGCAGTATTCTCAAATATTGTCTTTCCACTATCGAGATACTTATTAATAGCTTGATAGTGTCCAGTAGTATATTTTTTTATAGCATTTAACTCGTCTTCATGAACATAATTAGATATTGGCTTACTCCAATCATGTCCAGTTCTGTAATACTCCAGCTCTGTATTTGCATCAAACCCCTCAACCTTTCCATACTTCTCCCTCTTATCCCACATCTCGTTTGCTCGTTCTTCTGCCGTTGCTCCTTTTAATGGTTTCGGTTTCTTATACGGTTGTGCTTTCGGTATCGGAGTAGTCAATCCAGTCTTCTTTGATACGCTTGCCGGACTATCCCAGTTATCCTTCGGAATAAGCGGTTTTACGTACTTCTTCGGCTTAGTGATAGAGTTGTTAAGAATGTTTTTGTTTTGCGTAAGCCAGTACGGAGGATTCTTATATCCGTTCAGTGTTGGTGCTACGGACTTAACGTAATTCATTTTGTCCTTGGAGAGTTTCTTTATATACATTTTCTCCTCAATCTGCCCAGTCTTTAGGAAGTTCTTGAACTTATCCTCTCCAAGCAACTTTGATGTTACATAGCAGAAACAGTTTGGATGCCAGCCAACAAATTGAAAGGTCTTCGGGTACAGGCCAGCCATGTGGTCACAGATGTCTTCAACAGGATGCTGACCAGATAAGTGGACTTCATACCCTACTACGAAGTTCATTTGCTGATAGCGTTCCATATCGGCACTACGGTAAGCCATGTTGGTTTCTGTCCTTGCTACTCTCATAGCATTACGATATGGACTCCTATACTTCCCAGTGCCGGGTTTCGTGACCCACTTGTCGGGGTCTTTTAGCAAAGAGCGTACATCTCTGGATATTTTCTGAGCACTTCTTCCGGATGCGATACCTGTACCAAGGTAGGCTTCCATAATCTCCATAGAGTCGTCTCCAAGCTTCCAGATATTACCACTTATGTTCAATCCGTTGATAGAACGAGATACAAACTTGTCCATGGCTCCAATGTTGGCGTTGAAATAGCTTGGGAACTCCTCGTTTGCAATATGGAAGTTTCTGAGATACTGACTGGCAAGGATATTGTTCTTTTGATTAGCCAAATCCCATCCCTTCTTCATGTGATATTCAATGGTCGATGTCAAGTCATGATTCATCCCACCAATGATGCCGTTCATCTTCTTTTTGAAAGATTGATTCTTCGCCCATGAGAACGAGGACGGATTCTTGAGGTTGTATCTGGAAAGCTCATAGGCAATCAACTTACCTTTCTTGGAGTAGATAGCATCTACACTGGCTCCCATGCTTTTCACATTGAGCAAGTTCTTTTTCTCGAACTTCTTATCTAAGCTTTCACTATCCATTATTCTTTCTTTAAGCCACCAAACGAAATTGGATTTACACCCCACTTGCCTTTCTCATCTGGCTTGTAAGGTGCTTTCTCTCGAATAACCATTGCATAGGTAATGTGATTAACTCCTCCAATCACAACTCTGACCTTTACCCTTATTGCAACTACTTCGATAACCTCATGTGAGATTATCTCGTAGCTGTCAATATTATGCTGGAGTAGTACATTAAGCTTAGTCTTTGAATTGTTGTTCTTCCAGGTAATCTGACAATACTTGTAAGCTTTCAGTAGACTCCCTTTGATTATTGCTTTTATGAATGTGTTAAGCACTCTATCAACTTGTGGGTACTCCATAACTTTCTGGTATTGCATTAAGTAATTTCTCCTCCTCCTTAACAGCGTCAACCTCATCCTGTGGACTATCAACAAGTGGATTCTGTTGTATTGCAGTTTCTTGAGACATGATTGCCTTACCTCCTGTAGCAGATACAAGCAATTCAACCATCTCCATTGTATTCTGTGGCAATGATTCTTGAAACTCAATAGACAAGTCAAGGTCTTCCATTCCTTTGTTCCCTGTGAGATTAGACTTGGACAACATGGCTTTTATGAGATTATTCCGTCTCTCAAGGTTTTCTCCAAAGACTTCTTGCTTGTCCTTGGCTTTTAAGAGCGAACCCCAAAACATAAACTTCATAGCTATTCCAGATAAGTCTCCAATGCCCTTTACATTGTTGAACGACAAGTCTGGCGTGTCAGTCTGAGAGAATATGAGGTCTTTTAGCATTTCATACTCAAGCTTCATTGCTTCCGGTGCAACATCCCAAGTAAGATATTCGATGTCTCCGTATGTAGTATTGCCTTCAGATACTACTGGCTCAATTTCAAAGAATTTACCAACTTCCCCTTTCTCCGGAGCAGTCTTCAACTTTCCTTTTGAAACTACTGCTGGACTACCAAAGTAATCATTGGTGTCAGCATTCTTGCTTATCAGTAGCTCAACCCTGTTTATCAATGACTGGACATCTGCCCATTCAGAATCATCTTGTTCATAATAGATAACCGGAATCTTGCCGAATACATTTGGAAACTTTTCTACTGACCAATCATCACTTTTCTTGGCGAAATAGTAGAACTTGGCGGTGTATAGCTCAATCTTCTGGACAGTCTTTACTGCATCTCCAGACAGGTCTTCATAATCATACTTACGAATGAATGCAGTCATATCTCCATAACCATCAAATACAGGATATATCTCATCTCCATTCTTACGGCATAACAATAATACCTTGAGCTTCTTTGTGAGAGTCTTCTTTGGTTCTGGGTTCTCCTCAGTGGGTTCGTCGCCAGTTTCGTAAGGTCGAATGTATAGGAGTTCTGCAACCCTGCTTTCAACGAATAGTCGTCTGGCCAGCTTCTTGTTATGATAGTCAAGCTTGGCTCCATCATAGGATTCAATGAAGTTAGAGTAAAGCTTATCGAAACTTTCCTCCTTGTTGTTCTTTACAATGTTCACTGGGTCTCCAAACAGGAACGATACTGCCGAGTTGACAATCTTCTTTTGAAAAGGTATGCCGAGCTTGGCTTGTTCAACAATCTTACTTGTAGAGCCAGAACCAATTTGCTTGTCTGGTCTTTCAAAGATGTCGTGCTCCATACCATACTCATCCATCCAAGTATCAATGTTCTCTTCATAGTGAGTGTCTTTACTGTACAGTTTGTCAACATACGTCTCGAAATCTTGTACAAGTTCTTGTAATTCTAATGCTTGAAATTCTTCAATAGTCATGTTCTTGTGTGTTTGATTAAAATAAACCGTATTCTTCCTTGTTAGAACCGTCCGTATTGGCTCCAGATTTATACTCCCATTCCTCTGGAAAGAATGTCAGTGCTAATGAGTCTGCAAGGTCTGGTGAACGTCCGAGTCGTTCCTTGATGTCATCCTTCTTTTCAATTTGAATCTTACCGTTGCTACCTACCTCGTAAGTGTGTTCGGTTAGTTCCTGTGTCAGCATATCGTTTCTTGGTAATGCTAACTGATAATCAAAAGCTGGGTTCAGATAGTCTCTCAGCTTCCAGAACATGTACGCCCTCATGTTTGCGAATTTACGAACTCCTGTCTCATCAGTCAAGCCTTTTGTTCCAAAACTTGACTTTGCAGAGTATGCGTTGTTCTTTCCAAGTTCAATTATCCTTGAATAGACTCCAGCACCCTCTCCAATGGTGTCAATGAAAGCCTTAGTCATTTGATTCTCCAAATGAGTAACAACCTGTCCGGCTATAGCCATGTGAACTGTAGCCTTTTTAATCGACGGAGGCAGTGTCTCTATCTTTGATACGAAATTGCCGTATCTGTAACAGAATATTGTATTGTCTCTACCCATACCAGCCACATCTACACCGAGCCGTAGGGTTTCTTGAGTGGTCATTCCATTCTTCTCGACATAATCATCCCATCTTTTGTTTGCCGACTCAAGCCATGATAATGGAATGAGCGTATCTTCTGATTCTTCTGGGAATTGTCCAAGGACTTTCACTCTAAATAGATCTCCCGGTCTGTACCATCTTCCTTCCCATTCAAAGTCGTGTGAATCTTTCATCACTTGACTATACGGAACTTCAACTACCCAGCCGGGTTTCCTTATCTTTTCATCAATCCATTCGTAGTCTACTTGACCCGGAATGAATCGTTCATCAAACTCTGCTCCAGTTATCTTACCCATGTTGAGTAGGCGTTGATTCGTTACGTTGGGAGCGTTGAGGTCGTTTAAAGTGAATTTGGAGTACAAAGGAGACGATTGTGACGTATAAGCCTCCCCAGTTGTATTGTTAGGGTTGAACATCAGAACAAGACGAGAATTGCCTTGTAAGATACCTTCAATGGAATCAAAGGTTATCTGGTTCAGTCCAGAGGCTTCTGTGATAACTACCATGACATTGGCGGCATGGAATCCAGACCAAGCTTCTACGTTGTCGTCTCCAGCCTTGAATCCAGTAAGGAACCATTCCTTGTAATCTGTCATGCGGATGCCATCTGAGAAAGGATAGCCGGGCAATATCCCTCTGGCCTTATTGAACAATCGACTCACTTCTGGAATCATGATGTTCTTAATCTGTCTGCCAGTTGGTGCAACCAAGGCTACTTTCGTGTTGTGGACAAGGTCTCCAGTCTTCTTGTCAAACCATGGAGTCAGATACAGAAAACAAAGTGAGGCTACTGCGGCAACATAATCCTTTCCTCTCGATGTGCCTGAGCGAACCGATACCCTCCTGTCTGTTTGAATAGCTGATAAGATTTCTTGCTGGTCTCTATCTAACTTGGACTTGAAGATGTCGGAGGCGAATGCGTTCCAATCATTTCTGTAGAACATGTAGTTGCGAGCAAGGATGTCTTTATTCATTCTTCTGTGGTGGATTAGTGTCGTTCTTGTCAAAGCGTTCTGATGCGGCTTTCATCATTTCTATGAATGATTGGTCTCCAGATACTCCTACCTCATGCCTTTCAATGTACCCTCTGTCTTTCATCTGGGTCTTAGCATAGAAGATGAGCATGGTCGTGTTGCCCTCCAGTATCTGTCTCCTAATCTGTGTCTCCACAAAGTCCTTGTCAGCTTCCTTCTGGTCTTCTACCGCTTGTTTAAATTCTGGGTAGTCTTTCACCCAAAGATAAAACGTGTTTCTGCTAATGCTTATCTTCTTGCAAGCTACAGATACATTCAAAGATGCCAAGTCCAACGCCTGTAGAAATTCTGCTTGATGCTTTTTGATTCTCTCTACAGTAGTCTTGTTTGTAGTCTTCTCTTTTTTATGTGATGTCATAAGCGTACTATTTAGTATGTTGAGCAAACTTACGAAATTTCTTGTTCATCAACAAAAAGAAGAGGCTGATTCTCGTTTGAACCAACCTCTCCATCAACGTAGCTAACCAAACTACTTCAAGTCTTCAGCCAAAGCTTTCTCATCGACCATCTTTCCAACTACCTCGTCGATGTCATAGATGTAGCTGATAGTTCCGTCTTCGAGAGTTACCTTACAGTAATGCCTGTCTCCCTCTCCCATTGGTTTATGATGCTGGATGCTTTCTACGTCTTCGGCACTCTCCAGTATGCCTTGAGTTCTGTTATTGAAGATTACTTCTTTACAGTCGAATAGTTTCATGTGAATTATTTAAGTGATTATTATACCGAGTGAATCGAATTTCAAATCATAGTGGTAAGCATCCGAATCGTATAGCCAATCTCCACCTCTCTGTTTCCTTAGAGCTGTTATCTCATAGTAGGCAATGAGCGTGTCTTCTTCTACTTTGAACATTGGAACCCTGTCTCCTATGCAATAATCAATGAACTTTCCGTTCTTATCAAATGCCGGAGGAAGAGTTTCTTCTGACATGTGTACTACCCTTGCGAACCAATCATCTTTAATGGTTGCTGGTAAGTTGTGCTTCTATTGCTAATGTGATATTTATTGTATTTCTCATATCCTTAATTATTAATTGTTATTCCGTACTGTGAGTACTTATATTAGATTGTTTTTAATCTGTAATTACAAAGTCATCTAATAAGTGTTTATGCTCGTGGATGTTACCGATTATTTCATACCAATCGTGTATGGTGTATCCGCAAAATAGATACTTTGGTTTATATTCAATTATCACATTTTTATACTTTTTATACTTGTCAGATAATATTGTTGATCCATCTTCTCGTGGCTCCCAATAATGTGTTCTACAAATATCACCCTCATATATCTCAACTCCGTTTTTATCGGTTAGTCCAGTGAATTGCATTAGTTTAAGTTCATAATAATCTCCAAAATTATCTTGATCGCTTATTCTTAATTCGCCTTGATCTGCGTGACAATCGTATGCGCTAAATTCATGAATCATTTCTTTTTTGAAATCATCCCACGCTCTACATTTTATTGTTCTCATCTTCTTAGTTTTATTTCGTTATTCCGTGTTTTGGTACTTATTTCGTTATAGAATAAACCCTAATTAATGGGGTTTGTATCAGTTAGGTCAGCTTAAACCTGACTATTGCGATACAAAACGTGCCAAATTATTGCCAGTAATTAGATTTATTGGCGTTTATTGGGTTATTCCTCCCCGTCTTGAACTTGTGCATCTTTTACACTCGTTGCGTATTGAGTAAGCCACTTTCTAAAATGCTTTAATCCATGAATCCATCCCTCGTAGTATTTTTTATTATGCTGGTTCATGTGCTTCTTTTCCGTTTCTGCTTTTTCAATATCGGAATCAACGTTCTTTATTGTTTCGTTCCAATTAATTTCAACAGCACTCGCCTCTTCCCGAACTGGCGCAGATTGATCGGTTGGGGTGTGGTGTTGGAGATAATTAGCACAGCTT
>Ga0307992_1002451_pt1 | contig 10548 bp, 14 predicted proteins | sample EllFjometagen133_FD_203162 | JGI IMG/M metagenome (GOLD analysis project Ga0307992, IMG submission 203162) | Marine microbial communities from Ellis Fjord, Antarctic Ocean - #133 | ecosystem: Environmental > Aquatic > Marine > Unclassified | place: Southern Ocean | collected 2014-10-08
AAACAAAGCTGTTGAACCATGAATGTTTAGAATATTTTTATAATCATCTGACTTGCAATTATCTAACATTTTAAAACCATGTATCTCTTCAATATTGCTAGAGAAAGCAATTAATCTTATTAGTAGATTGTTCGCTCTTGGACTTGATTTGCAAGCTTCAACAATACTTTGTATACATTTTTCTAATTCATTTTTAAAGCCTTGAACACTTATACTCACATCGACTAATATAGTCGCTAATGTATATTCTGTAGCTCCTAGATTTTCTATTGTTGTTGCAGAATAGCCATAGTGGGAGCCAGTAAGTTTTTTAGTGTCTAAAGATGGGTCATTTAATTTCGGCATTTGTTTCTCCTTTAATTTAAAAACGTCATTGTTGTCGAAAATGTTGATAGTGTTGATAGTCGCTGCTGTCAAAGGTTGATTATTATGATAATAAGATATTTTTTACCACTTTCACTTTTATTTTTATTTTTATTTTTTAAAAGGAAAATGCGTTAAGATATAGTAGATAAATATAGGAATATATAAAAGGAGGTAGAAAATGATAGAAATTAAAAATGAAAAATATTATTCACCAAAAGAAGTTGCATTAAAATTTAATGTAGCAATCGGAACCGTAGCAAGATGGAGACAAGAAGGGAACTTAAAGGGATATAAAATCAGTTCACATAAATTTATTTTTAGTGAAACAGAATTAGAAAAAATGCTTAGAGGAGATAATAATGCCATATAAATTAAATAATATAGGAGTTGTATATAAATTGACAAGCCCGAGTGGGAAGTTCTATATAGGACAAAGTTGGAATTATAAACAGCGATGGAATTGTTATAAGAATAATTGGGTTAAGAATCAACCGAAGTTGGAAAGGGCTTTTAATAAATACGGGTCAAATAATTTTTTATATGAAATTATATGTACTTGTAAAAATCAAAAAGAATTAGATAAAAAAGAAATTTATTATATAAAAATTTTAAATAGCGTAAAAAATGGGTATAATTGCAGATTGGGTGGTCTTGGTGGAAAAATGAGTGAAGAATCAAAGAAAAAAGTTTCAATTGGCAGAAGAAAATGGCTAGAAACACATCCAAATAATTTTACTGGAAAACATCATACGAAAATAACAAAAAAGAAATTAAGTCGAATACACACTGGTATTAAAAAGCCTCCTCACACGCAAGAATGGAAAAAACACATGTCTGAGTTAATGAAAAAATCTGGAAGAGTCCCTCCATCTTGGAAAGGCAAAAAGCACAAAAAAGAAACCATAGAAAAAATGGCGAATACAAAATCTCAATTGTGGCAACTTACTTCTATTAGTGGAAAAATTTTTACAGTACGTAATTTAAAACAATTTTGTATAGATAATTCTATACATTATAGTAATTTATGCCGTGTAGCAAAAGGATATAGAAAAAGCTGTCACGGATGGAAGGCTATTAAATTGTCTAGTTAAGATAGGAAGTCAACAGTTGTTGATGTTTTCATTCCTTTCTTTTTCATAATTTCGATAAAGTCTTTTTCTTGTTGTTCAAATCCAGGAACTGGACTACAAGCGTCAGTAAGTAAAACAATTTTATCAATATAGGAATCATCATTAAATAAATTAACAAGATCTAGAACAGAGTTTCTTAAGCAATGCGAACTAGCCTCACCGGCAATAGCTATAATATCTGACTCCATAAGTAAATTAATAAGTTTTGTGTTTATCTGTGTTGTTGGGTCTTGAGGATCTGAGACTTCTGCTCTAAAAATTGAATAGTGTTCTGTAAAAACGTTGCTTCCTTTGGTCACATAATCTACCATAGCAAAATCTTTTTCCCACTCTAATAAAGCCTCAAATAGAACTGGATAAATATTATGTCCTTCGCTTCCTATTAAGCAGTGAGGGGGCCAAATACATAGAGGATACTTCCCGCCTTTTTCTAGTGTTTCAACGTAGCTAATCATCCTGGCTCTCCAACTAAGATTTGTTGGATTCCAAACACCATTTTTAACATCAACAGATGTTATGATAGTGAATGGATCTGGATGTTGTCCATTACTATCTTTCCAAAAAACAGGGTGAGAGACATCTACATAGTGGTGAGAGTCCATTGTTACGTGGATATCATCTATCTTGGGTTTAATACGTCTAATCATAGTCGCTAAACGTTCCATATCTTTATCTGCACCATTAACATAAAGTTCACCTTTTTTCGGATCGCAGAATGAAATTTGCGGGTCAATTATAAGGCAGTCTATTTTACTCATTTTATTTTTCTCCTAAAGTTTTGCTGGTTCGTCTACGCCGTTATACCAACTATATGCAACAATTTTACAATCTTGTGGTAGCTTACAAAAAATATCCGAAAAGTATAAAGCTTTAAGATGTAATGTAGAAAGAGACATGTTAAGTCCATCCCATTCAGATAAATAGCATCGATCCAGAACCAAATCGACAACCCATCGATTCTTATTTGCTTCCAAAACTTGATAATATTCACCAGACTTTTGAGTATAGCAAAACCAATCCACTACACCATCAATTTCATCCACATCCTCTGCATCGCCCAACCGCTGCTGAAAATATGGATAAACATCGTTCCAATTCTGACCGTCAAGTTCTGGCAGATATAATCGAATCGCTGACTTAGCTTCTTCTTGGCTCATGGTATACTCTTTATTTAGGCTTGCCCTGTTTGATCATGCGCATTTTTGTAACGCATCTGTCCGCGAATGCCTCAAGTTTGCGATGTTCCTCCTCTGTACTATAGAGAAGTGGCTCATTTTCTACTATTGTCACGAATTTTTTATTTTCAGTTCTCAATTGGGCTATTATATGGCTCTTCCAGCAAGACCAACACCAGCCATACGGTTTACCATATTCATCTACTGTGTCATCTGGACCGTCGTGTTGGCCAGGGTTTGATATCCCTGGTAATCCCACGAAATGTTCGCAGTCACCACGACCTGGACCTACCATCGTGCATCCACTCTTGCCTAGTGTTGGGGGCTCTTGATTTGGTTGGCAATTCGCATCCGGTTCTGTTGCTTGTTCATTATCTTTCATTTTCATTTTCATTTTATCCTTTTGATTAAATCTAATAATTTATGTAGCAGAATGTGTGTCTATATATAAAACAAATTTTCGCCACTTTTCTTGTTTGTTTGTTTTTTCATCAATCGCACTATAAGTATGCTGATAGGTACGTTGCTATAAACTCTAGTAGTTCCTCTATGGATGTAAACGATTCCTTTTGAGTATAAAACTCAATTTCACTAGGATAAATTATTAAGTGGAGTATTGTGTCGTCGTCCTCATCACGTTGACAATGGATAAGCTTAATGTATTCATCGTGATATTCTATATTAGACTCGATACATACTTTTCCAGGTCGTAAACGCATTCCGTTAAACGGTTGAAGAGCTTTTACCACTCTATTTTTCATTCTTTTAACCGCCGCAACATACTTCTTTACTGATGCTCTATTTTCCGCGACAATCTCACGGTGGTCTTTTTTGATCTCCGCGGCCAGGCGACGAGTATGGGCTACATAATCTTTACTCATAATAATACTTCTATTTTAGTCCCTTGAAAGACTGTTATGATTGTAAGCATACCGCTTGCAATATAAAATGGAAATGGGGTATAAGTTCATTGCTTTTCTTTATTTCAACTTGGGTAAATACTTTCATGAGTCTTAAAATCTTCATTGTCAATTTTTGCATTAGGAAATAGTTTTGCGAATATATCTTTAATATCTTTTTTTATTGAGGCTTTAAATCCTTTGCCCGTTTCTTTGTCTCCGATATCACTCCAGGATTTACCTAAAAATATATTTTCTTCATCATCGTAAAATTCTATTTCTGGATTTATTTTTTCTATTTCTGTATACAAATCTATTTCATAACGAACATCGTCGTCTAAACCAAGATCATCTTGAGTAGTCATTAATCCAAATATACAAAAACTCGAACTACTTGAATTGCTTACAAAACCATTTCTTATTTTCATTTCAAAAATCCTTTTAGACGATTATTGATGGTTTTCCATCATTTTGTTGAGTTAGATTATCTATCTCTTGTAAGGAAACGGCAGGTGCGGTGACTATCTTTTGTCGTTGTTGTTCCATATTCTCTTGTAGCATTTTCATAAATTCTTGAGCTGCACCATATGCTATATCATGATACATTTCAAAAGCTTCTTCTACCGTTGTAGCCTCAGGTATTTCAAATTTAATTTCTTTTACTTGCGGGCCAACGGGAATATGAGCAACGCCAACAAAAACTTTTTCAGCAGAAGAATACTCGGTTTTTTCGTCTGATTTATTTTCGCTAGGTTCTTTTGTCTCTTCAATTTCATTGATTTTTGTAAAAACCTCAACATAACGTCCGTCATCTGATTGATAAGTTTCTTTACAGCGTAATGGAACCATTATAATCTCCTTTTATTTAAGTTATGGTTATTCTTTTATTAACATCCCAATATTCAGGCAAGAATTTTGGGCTCATTAACCCTACGAAATGTTTTCTCCACATAATCATGAAATCATCTAGAGATTCAACAGAATTAATTACGTATTGTCCATAGGGAATGTAATTTTCATCTTTAATTCTATATTTTATTTTTATCGCTCTTTCTAAATCCCGAGCGGAAAATTTTTGTTTTTTATAATGCTCTCTGATTATGCGCTTAAATTTCTTCACTTTAGATAATGAAATTTTATTATTTTTTCTTAAGAGGGCGATGGCAGCATCTTTGACTTTTTTTGAATTCAAATCAACTTTCAAATTCACGCCAGACATCTTGCACTTATATTTTTTTGCTAATTCTTTTTTTAGTTTGTCTGCTTCTTTTTCATATTGATTATGATGATTTCTACAAAGTAAAAGAATATCGTGAGAACTATTTTCTTTTATCGCTTTTGGGAAAAATTTACGAAAACAATAAGGAATAACATGGTGTTTAGATAAGTCTTGAATAGAACCGCAGATAACACATTGATTTTTTATTTCTTGTAAATAATATGGATCATTTTTCTTACCAGATGCTTCGGGTTCAAAATTCAGTCTAATAGTAGGTGGATTATTACTTTCTAGTTTAGCTAATCCTTTTTTAAGATACCATTTAATACGATCTTTTCCACATCTACACATAATATTTCCATGCGGATCTAACATAATGCCGTTTGTGTAAATATCACTTGTCAGATTACAACAATGAACAGCTAATAACCAACTTTCTTCACTATCCACAAATCTAGCTATTAGATTTTTGCCATATAATGAATGTAAATCATTTTTGTTTGATGTTATCTTTATTAAATTTATATTTTTGTATAATAGAATTTCTGAAAACTTATTATTAGCGAATGTTCTGTTTATCTTATATTCTACAATTTCATTTTTTGATAGTTCAAAGTTAAGACTAATGAGTTTTTGGCTTATATCGTTATTATTTTTATCCATTTATTTTACACCTTGTTTTTTTTAAATTAATCGGAGATTTTAAAATTCTACTGCCAGGCCAGCATTTGGGAATTAAATTTCTATAATTCTCATCATAAAGAATAGATAAAAATAAATTAGTAAATGTTTTTGGACAGTAATAACTTTTCCATAATGTTTTTGATCTATTTGCGAAAGGTTCCGGATCTATATCTCCAAGTGAGTCTAACTTTCCAGGATTATCTAAATATAGATAATGCACATTGGGAAAAAATGGGAAGGCATAAGTTGGTTGATAATTTAGAGCTAAAGGCATTCCACATGATAAAAATTCAGCTTCCCTATAGCATTTCCCATCATCTTGGAATCCAGCTCCTTTTAAAGATACACCCCATCTACAGTCTTTAAGAGTTTCGGAGAATTTCTTTCCACTCATATACTTCACTATATAATGACCATTTTGTTTTGCTTTTGCTACCCATTTTTTTCTGTGACGTTGGACTTTATTAAGTCCAAATCCAAAATGGGCTAAGTACTTATGATTAGTTTTTCTCCAATTGAATTGCCCGATAGGGAATAGCCCACTTGTTCCATATATTAATGGGAATATTTTAATTCCTGATTTTTCACTGATATATTTATAATGTTCAGTTTTACCAGAACAAAATTGTAAAGGAAAATAAAAGTCTATATCTTCGAATATCTTATCTGATTGAACTTCATCTAAATTTACTTTTGGACTATCTATGCCGTCAAAAAGGCATGTTATACCATTGACTTTTATTGTCTGTTTGTGTTTCGCTGTAGGTAATTTTTGATACTCTATTTTTGAGAACCGTTTACTATTAATTAAATTATTTTTAATAAATTCATAATTTGGATTTCTACGATAAGTAGTAGGAAGAATTAAAGAGTTCTGAGTTCTTGTCATTCGCGCTTTTTTTTGTTCTGTTTTTTTTAAAGATTTTTCGTTTTTTATAATCATATGTCAATATTAAATTCTTTATATTCTATTTTTAACTTATTTTTAATTTCTTCAGCTACGAGAAAACGATGACAAGTTTCTAAATTTTTACAAGAACATAAGAGAAATATATTTTTATATTTTTCGAGTATTGGAAATAACATATTAATACCAGATTCCATGTCTAGTATTTTAAATGAATTTCTGAGTTTATAATTAACATTTCCTAATTGTTTAATATGGAAATAATCAGGTTTAAAAACTTCTTGTAATTGATCTAGTGTCCAAAAAGGATTTCTAGAAAAAGGGACATAACGGATATCTACAAGTGCTGCTTTCCTCTCGTCTATTTGACTTTTTAATTCTTTTCGTGTTATATTCTGGTATCCAACTGTAAATATCATTAGCGTCCTCCGTCAACCCATTCTGGATTACATTTTCTCCAATGATTTAGGTGTAATAAAGGTTTTAAAATATCCCTACTGCCTAGTTCGTCTTTAGGTTTTTTCATAACAATTGTACCATTTAGCTTTCTTCTAAAAACCTTATCAGACATGAATTTATTTCCATTTTGATGGAATAAATTACGATCTCTTTTTTTATCACAATAAGTTATACGATTATCTTTAAGGTACTTTACTTCTATCATTTGAAAGTATCCTGCTCCTGGAGCCCTTCCCCTACATGAGTATTGTCCTTTTAAATCCCAACAAATATCAAAAGCATTTGAGACTGGAGAGGCACAATTATAATCAAAATTATTTACTAATTCATATGTTGTTTCTGCTGGAACATTTATCCTTGGTGCCGTTATTATTTTTCCTGTATTTCTCCAACTGTCTAAATAATTAGCGACTATTTCAGAAAAGAATTCTGGATGAAAAATCATATCCGCATCTGTAAAAAACAACCAATCTGATTTTGTCTCTTGAATATCAACACTTCTAGTTAGTCCTCGATTACCGAATAAATTTGGATCTTTATATTCCTTAATAGTAATATCGATTAGCTCGCTAAAAGTGGTAATCATTTTGTCTGTAATCGAAGCGAATCTGTCTTTCGAAGACATTATTGAAATTTTTATGTTTAATTTTGGGATAGAATTATTCTGCCAAGATTTTTGTTGAACTAAAGATGACAACATCCACCAAAATCTCTTTTGGAATTCGAACATTTGAACAGAAATTTCTATTGTTGGTTCTACCGACATAATCCTTCGCATGTCCTTTTCAGTTTGCGGTAGCGAGCAATATGCCCCCAGCCCATCCGCTTAAATTTGATTTTTAGATATTCGTATTTCATTCTTTGTGCAATATAAATTAAATATGTATCTTGGGATGCTACTGGCAATTTATACTCGCCATCTTCTCTTTCTACAAAAGATGATATATATTTTGTCCATTCAGTCTGACAAAAAGATACCCAGGTAACAAGTCTTGAATGTTTTACTAAATTAGACCCTGGATTGGGGTGTAAATCTAGCCTTGGATATTCGCTAATTTCCGGAATACTATCGCCCCATTCATCTAAAATTTCTATCGCTTTTGGGGGTTTTGTATAGCCCCAGGGATTCCCTATTATTTTTATATCGTTTGTAAACCATTCTTCTTTAATCCACTCTTTTGTTTCGATTGCTAATGTGTCGGTGTCCAATTTGAGATACCATTTAGTTCTTACGTGTTGTCCTGGACAGACGACTAAAGATGTTAGCATTTTTTCTCTTTGATTATCATAAATATTTTTTGGATCTCCCCAAGGGATGAGAGTGACATCTAGCCCAGAAAACATATTGAATCTTGGATCTGTATCTTTAACTTGTGCAGTATCATACATTATAACATAAGGATTATTCTTGAAAAAATCTGGAAAGAATTTAAGCCAAGTTTTAAAAGTATAGCACAACTCATTCAAATGATGGTCATCTACAGCAGTCACTACAGTTATTTTATCCATAAGATAATTCCTTTTGACTTTGTTTTCTACAGTGAGCAAATTCTATTTTCGCCTTCTCAATATGAGCAAAATCCATCTCGGCCAGAACCTTTTTTGCATTTTTGTCAAATTGCGACCAGAATTTTACTTCTTCAAAATCTAGAATGCCATCTTCTATCGCCCAACCGACTTCTGCCCACCAGTATCTACTATTACGGCGTTTAAGGGATGTGTGTTTATGACCATGATAATGCATTATTTTAGCAGTTGCTAAATCTCCCCAAACAACTGAGGCATTCCATTCTGATGGAGCTAGATAGTGAGGATGTTTCCAAAAAACACATTGACAAGCGATCTCTTCTGCAATAAATCTTCCTGCTGTTTTATTTGTCAAGTCATCCCATTCTTTTTGGAATTCATCTCCAACTCCATGTCGGTAGCCTACAACGCCACAGTTAATAGCTGGACGCCTATTTAAAGATCCTAATAGGTCTTCCTTCGATATAACATCTGCAAAACTTGATATTCTATTTCTCATTATGTTTCCATTTGACATCCAATTGCAAAAATGTGAAACTAAAACACCATAATCGTGGCATCTATCCAATAAAGGTTGTGGATTTGCTCGGAATGACGCATCAGCATCTACTTGGATAGATGTTTCATAAGGACTAATTTTCAGAACTTTCGGAGCAAGAACGCTTTTAAAATTCCTATGGCAAATCCTATCTAGATTAACGAGTTCAACATCTATTCCAATTTGTTCTGCTTTTTCTTTAATTCTATCTGTATGCTCTTCATTTTGCTGTAATAGAAGTACAGCGTTCCCGCTATAATATTTCCTCAATGTATACATGCATATTAATAGCCGTATAGCACAACTTGACCCGAAGTTAAAGAAGAGTACGCCTGTGTCTTTTTTATTTGTGTTTACCTGTTCATTCATGTTTTAATCTTTTGGCCTTTCTGGAGAACCATACCAAATTTTATTCTTTTTCTGTTCTATCTTTCTGAAAATGCGTCTTTTATCTATAATATTTTGTTGTAGTTTTTTATAATCTTCAGGAGGCATATCTTCTTTTCCTGCTTCCTCGAATTTCGTTTTTGCTTCATTTAATATCTCTCTAGCCTTATCTAATTCTCGTTTTATTTTAGTTTTTTCTTTTTCTTTTTTGCTTTTTGCTTTCCGATCATATAACCCTTCTGTTCTCTCTGTTTGTAAATTCTTTGGCATTTTTTTTGTAGATGACTCAATCGCGTCTTCGAATGATACAAAATCGAAAACTTTTAATCCAGATTCTGGATTGCAATTAAATATATGAAAGTCATTTTCTTCGAATATGGGTTTTAATTCTGCAAATCTAGTTTTTAATAAATTATATGTATCATTATTATTTTTAATAGCAGAATCTGTTCTATTCTGCTCAAAATGATATTTGTTCTTATCGCTCATATCGAAGTCTACTCCTAATAAATAGATTTTTCTAATGCCAAGATAGAAAGACAATCGAATTGCTGCGAGCATTACGGATCGACCTCCACCTAATTTTGTATGGTTGCCCCAATTAACAGTATCTTCAAAAAGATATTGTCCTGCTTTAAAATCCTCATTACGTCTATAATAAAAGACATTAGGACAATCTCCAACAGTCATTTCCATTTCTTTCCATGTTTCATTATCGAATATCTTTTTATCAGCGTGAGACATAGGAGCGAATTTCATAATTTTTGGATCGAGCCAAAGAGATTTAATAAAATGTGTTGGATCATCAACACATGCCCATAAATCGGGTCTAAAGCCTTTTACGGAATTATTTAGCCCGAAAGTTAGAAAACCCGCAGAAGATAATTTTTCAACGTTTATGTCTTTAAAGGATGGACCTCCACCTATCAAAAAAGCAGATGCCCCACGGAACATATCTCCCAGGTAAAGAGAGTGACCATCTCTAGTAAATAACAGAGGTGGTGTTTGGAGGTATTTACCAACTTTAAACCCAACATCGCGCAATCTATTATGTCGAAAGGCATTTTGGTCCGCACTATCTCTTGCAGAGCCACCAGGGGCTTCTGTATACATATTATTAGGTAGTTTCTTTGTCGCAGGAGTTTGTTTACCGACCTTAAGAGCGACTTTCTCGATATCTTGGGTAGTTGATACCGATATAGCTTTAGCTTTAGGCTTAGACTCGGTTTCCGGCTTCGCTTTAGCTTTAGCTTTAGG
>Ga0307992_1002453_pt1 | contig 10547 bp, 9 predicted proteins | sample EllFjometagen133_FD_203162 | JGI IMG/M metagenome (GOLD analysis project Ga0307992, IMG submission 203162) | Marine microbial communities from Ellis Fjord, Antarctic Ocean - #133 | ecosystem: Environmental > Aquatic > Marine > Unclassified | place: Southern Ocean | collected 2014-10-08
GTATGAAGCGTAGGGCCCTTGCCCCTGTCTTCTTTTTAATCGCTTTCTTCGCGATCGCTTTTAACGCGGCATCCACGAATGTAAGCTTAACATCTTCCATGTCAAAACACTTTATATACTGTTTCACAAGAGCGTTGCGCGGTTTTGTAAGAACATCTATAAGATCCGATTCGCTTAAAAGATTGAGCGTAGCAATAATAGAGAGCCTGCCGACAAACTCAGGTATCAAACCAAATTTCAGCAAATCCTCTGTTTCAACCTGTTCCAGAATATTATTAAAACTCTTCAAGCTGTGTTTCGCAAGAGAGCCTGCCTTAAAACCTATCTCTGTCTTACCTATTCTTGTCTCTATAATCTTATCAAGTACACTAAAGGTGCCGCCGCATATAAATAGGATATTCTTTGTATTCAACTTTATGTACTCCTGTTGCGGGTGTTTCCTGCCGCCCTGTGGAGGGACATTTGCTTCTGTACCTTCTATTATCTTAAGAAGTGCCTGCTGTACACCTTCGCCTGAAACATCTCTTGTAATAGATACATTATCATGGGTTTTGCCTATCTTGTCTATTTCATCAATATAAATAATACCACATTGCGCCCGATTTACATCATAATCGCAACTTTGCAATAAACGGAGCAGTACATTCTCCACATCTTCGCCTACATAGCCCGCTTCTGTTAAAGGCGTGGCATCACATATGGCAAAAGGCACATCCAGTATTTTAGCCAAGGTTTGAGCTAGAAGGGTCTTTCCGCTTCCTGTGGGGCCAATAAGTAGAACATTAGACTTTTCAAGCTCTACCTCAGCATCACCCTTTGACGCGGTTGACGGACTTATAAGCCTTTTATAGTGGTTATAAACAGCTACGGATAGCTGCCGCTTTGCCCTTTCCTGGCCCACAATATATTTATCTAAATCTTTCTTTATCGCAATAGGTTTGGGCAGTTCTTCCATCGCGGTAAAAGGCGCGCTGGACTTTACGCCTTTACTCTCTTTCCTTACAAGAATCTGGTTACATAGATGTACACAATTATCACATATATAGACTCCCGGCCCGCTAAAAAGTTTTTTAACTCCAGATTTATTTCTTCCACAAAATGAACATTTACTCTCGTAATACCTATTTTGCCTTTCTGTTATCCGCTAAATTTAGCGTTGCTAAACTATCTTTTATTATAAATGCCATATCATGGTGCGCAAGGTAAAAACACGTAAACAATTTTGCCAAAGACAAAATTGGCTGGCGGAGGTGGGCTCGAACCACCACAAACGGCTCCAAAAGCCGTTGTGCTACCATTACACTATCCGCCATTTATATAGGTTGTCGGTTATAGGTTATTGCTGAAAAACCAAAAACCTAAAACTGAGCGCCGAAGTATGGCAGAATTAGCTCAAATCTACATCACCGCCAAGTGGCTCTGCTCCCGGAATAGGTGCTTCAGGAAGCGGGGCTGATGGCACGGTTGACTTCTCTAACTTATACGCGTCCAGGACCTTCTTCTGGATCTTCTCCCTGCACTCTGCTGTAATTGGATGGGCAATATCTCTATGTTCTGATTGGCGCTGATTTTTATCATCACTCTCTACATGCGGAACTGATGGCGGCATAGCAACCGCGCACTGACTGCAATATCTACTGCGCGCCGGATTTTTAAAACCGCACTTAGGACATGCCTCCTTGATCTTGCGCGAGGGCATAGCCACAAAAAGCCCTTTAGTGCCTTCAATTATCTTTATGTTCCTAACCACAAAACAATCATCAAATGTAATAGTAGCAAATGCCCTTAATTTCTTGTCATCCGATGCCTTAGCGAATATTCTGACTTCTGTAATCTCCATCTCTTGCCTACTCCTTTTTTATTCTTAACCTTCTACACTGTTTCAGTTAAAAAGAGCTGCCATCGTTTGTCTGTTTTAATATCTTTTCTCGCCCTTACTCCCTCCTTTCTTTTTCTAAAAAAGCCAAAAATCGCGGGGCCACTGCCTGAAAGGAGGACCCCTTCCGCGTATAAAGACAAGAGCTTCTTACCTTCGCTGACAATAGGGTAAATAGGCAATACTACATCTTCTAATCTATTATAAAGAGAGTCGGCTGCTCTGAATAACCCATCTTTGCATGATAAAATGTGGGCTAACAGATTAACATCCATAGTAGGTTTTGTCAAGCGTAAAGTCAATTTGCTATATATAGTTTTAGTATATATATGCATATGCGGGATAAGGACTAATATATGGCCAGGAGAAGCCCCCTTTAGCTTTGTGAGCCGGTCACCTATGCCTCTTCCGATAGCGCAATTATATCCGGATACAAAAAACGGCACATCCGCACCTATTGTTTTAGCAAGTTTTACAAGCCGCGTAGGAGGCAAATTGAGCTTAAAGAGCTTAACCATTGCCGCGATAACCGAAGCGGCATCTGAGCTGCCTCCCCCAAGACCCGCGGCAATAGGGATGTTCTTCTTGATTGAAATATCCACGCCTTCTTTTATCTGAAATTCGTTTTTCATTAGGCTGGCTGCTTTATAAGCAAGGTTTCCCCTGCCTGAAGGCAGCGCGGCACAATCAGAAGAGAGCGATATACCTTTCCTTGTGGTATTTACCTGTATTATGTCGCAAAGTTTCAGTTTTTGGAATATGGTAGCTATGTTATGGTAGGAGTCTCTGCGCTTGTTAATAACATCAAGATAAAGATTAATCTTTGCTGGCGCGTCTACAATAATTGATTTCATATTATACACAGTCAAGTTGTTCTTTGGATCAAATGCAAAAAATAGATATTTCTCTGTGCCTAGCGCGCTATTCTATTTCGCACGCGTTAATGGCCTTTAATACCTTGTGTAACAAGCCTACTTGTTAACCTGTTTTTTTCTCTTTAAGACACGTTTTCCCGCGATTACTATGTCTTCCGGCATAAGCTTAAGTTTTTTCATAAGATCCCAAGGCGCTCCGGATTCACCAAAACGATCCTTTACGCCGACCATCTCAACGGGAACAGGCACCTCTTGTATAAGAACTTCTGAAACAGCGCTGCCCATGCCACAGGCTATTAAATGCTCCTCCGCGGTAACAATAGCACCTGTTTTTCTCGCTGCTTTTAAAATAACTTCTCTGTCGATAGGTTTTACTGTATGAAGATTTATTACTCCCGCGTTAATACCCTCTGCTTTAAGAAAATCAGATGCCTTAATAGCGTGGTAGACCATGATACCACACGCTATGATAGTCAGGTCCTTACCTTCTCTTATTACATGGGCCTTTCCTATCTCAAATTCCTTATATCCCTCTGTTAGTAACGGAAGCTTTTCTCTGCCAAGCCGCAAATAGACAGGGCCTTCTATCTCGGCTGATGCTATTGTTGCCTTTTCAGCCTCTACTACATCACAGGGAACCACAACGCTCATATGCGGAAGAAGCCTCATAAGCGCTATCTCTTCAATCGCCTGATGCGTAGCTCCATCCGGGCCAACAGTAACGCCTCCGTGAGTGCCGCCTATATTTATATTGATATTCATATACGCCGCGGAAACCCTTGTCTGCTCCCATGCTCTGCCCGAGGCAAAGACACCAAAACTGCAGCAGAACGGTATCTTCCCCGAAAGCGCGAAGCCGGCGGAGGTACTTATCATGTCCTGCTCCGCGACACCAAAAGAAAAGAATCTCTCCGGGAATTCATCCCTAAACCAGTTCGCGCGAGTCGATTCTGTAAGGTCCGCGCTCAAAACTACTATATTTTTATTTGCTTTACCTAAAGCTACAAGTCCTTTTCCATAACCATCTCTGGTGGCCTGCCAGCATGACCTATCTTCATTAATCAATTCTTATTCTCCTATTCCGCCACTTGTTAATCTCATCTTTTGATATTGTTAATACCTTGTTATCAAACTTATTAAAGGCCTCTAGCTGATCGACCTTCTTAAAACTATAAATATATAAAACATAACACATTTTTTGCATACACAACTCTAATACTTCTTCATGCCAGGCCTTACCATGAATAAGCTCGCTTACAGGCAGGCCCTCTCTGCTTATATCGACAACAAATTTTAACTCGTCTTCTTCAAACTTGCCCTCACAGGAAGCAACCTTAAACTTGCCGGCCAAATCCTTACTCTCCCTAAACTCATCTGTGATTCTACGCGCTATCTGCTCGCACATAAACTCAGGAAATTTTTGTTCTTTTAGTGTAAAATCTCCAAGCCAGGTATCTATTATGGCCTGCGGGTTAAAACGGACATCAAAAACCATGCGCTTGGCAAACTCACCCCTGGATATATCGCCTAGAAAAAACCTGCGCAAGTCATAAATATAACGGGTCATGACAACTTCCGCGCCGGGCACCTTTGCGTCATAAGCTATAACTGTGTAAAAATCTATCGACTTGTCACTGCTTAGAGCTACACGGGACGCGCTAAGCATAACCCCTGTAATCTTGTCAAAGGCTTCGGGTTTTATCTGGAGAGTCTCTGTATTAAAAAGCCCCTTCAGGGGAAGACGCACCCCCATTGTAGAACCTTCTATAATTACTTCTACCTTGACGCTATACTCTCTTTCACAGAGCTCCTGGACACTCTCTACTATCTTCTCTTTCGGATATGTAGGCGCGCAGGAAGTTAACACAAAGCAAAAAACTAATGGTAAAATTATTCTATTTATTATCATCACCGCTTGCGGATGGTTCGTTCTTGCAAAATTGTTTAAAAATGGCTTCTATCTCGTCAAATTCGAGCTCTTCTTTGCTTAGAAGTTCTTTCACGATTTTCTCTACAATGTCCCATTCTTTCTTAAGCAGAGCCTCCACTTCCTTGAGGCAATCCTGCATAATACTTTGAGTCTCCTCGTTAAGCTTCTCCTTTGTCGCCTCTGACAATTGGTTCGCGGAAGGCGCGTCGCTATTTGTGTTGTTACCGTACAGGCTATAATCGCCAACAAGCCCGCTCCGCCCCATGCCTAGGCGCCAAACCATTGTATGGGCTATAAACATTACGTTTCTGAAATCACTGCTTACTCCATTGGTAGTTGTCCCATATTTTATCTTCTCCGCGACATAGCCCGCGAGGGCTGTCTTGATATCCGCTAGAAAAGCCTCCTTGTTTCTGCCGTGTAACTCTTCCTTTGGATGCTTCATTACCACACCTAAATATCCTTTACGGGATACTATAGATATCTTGAATACATCATCCGCCGGATGCAGCAAATATAATATTACGCCATGGCCCGCTTCATGATAGGCCGTCATTTCCTTCTCTTTTTGCGTCATAAAACCGCGATGTTTTATACCCCAATCCACCCTGTCCATAGCCTCGCTTATCTCTTTTAACGCAACCTTGTCTTTCTTATTTCTGGTGGCTATCAACGCGGATTCTTTTACTATGTTCATTATGTCCGCGGGGCTCTTATATACGGCCCTACGCGCTAATCTCGCTATGTTCAGGGCGTCATCATGTTTGACCTTGCTCAGGTAAAATCTAAAAAGCTTCTCTCTGCCCTCCAAGTTAGGCTTGTCTATATAGACCTTCCTGTCAAAACGCCCGGGACGCAGCATAGCATCATCAAGCGTCTCCTCAAGCGCGTTGGTCGCGCCGATAACAATAACGTTCTCTTGTTTCTCCTTTAAACCATCCATTTCTACAAGCAGCTGGTTTTGTGTAGAATTTGTCTCCTGGCCCTGTCCTAAATAACTATATCCCCTTTTTTTTCCGATCGCGTCCAACTCATCTATAAATACTATACATCCACCGTGCGCTTCAGCTAAGCGTCGGGCTTTTTTAAAAAGCTTTCTCATTCTACTCGCGCCGACTCCTACAAATATTTCTGTAAACTCACTTGCTGACATAGAGATAAAAGGTATGCCTGATTCCGTAGCTATAGCCTTGGCCAGATATGTCTTGCCGCAACCGGGAGGACCCATCATCAATATGCCCTTGATAACCTTTCCGCCTATCTGCTGCAGTTTTCTTCTATCTTTTATAAGCTCTACAACCTCCCACGATTCCTGCTTGGCCTCATCTATACCAATAACATCTTTAAAGGTTACAGCAATCTTCTCTCCTTTTACCAGGCCTTTATCAAGTTTAGCGAAACCGCCCCTAAAAACAGTCATGTACATATAAACGAATATCATGGCGTTAACAGCTACAATAAGAATCTGCAAGGGCAGTGTAGCCAGAGTCATATGCCTGTAAAATGACTCTAAGGTGCTTAAACCGTATATAGCAGCGCCGATTAATAGGATCACGGCGCTTCCTATGGCCATCTTTATCCAGTGATCAAGAAGAAACAATTTTATCCGTTTATGTAATATCAACATATTAATACTCCTATGTTTTAAGTATTGAAACCGCTAACAAACTATTCAAGCTCTTTAAGCGCGCATTCCAGCTCGTCAGGCTTAGGAGCGATACCGTGCCATCCTGCCTTATTCTCAATAAAGGATATTCCTTTACCTTTTATTGTATTCGCAATTATCATAGTGGGCTTACCCTTTACAGTCTCTGCCTTATCTAGGCTATCAAAAATCTGCGCGAAATCATGGCCATCTATCTCTATAACGTTCCAGCCAAACGCCGCCCATTTATCATCCAATAAAAGCATATCCTTGACATCACACAAAAAACCATCTATCTGCAATTTATTATAATCAATCATCGCGCAAAGGTTATCCAGGTTATAATGCGCGGCTGTCATAGCTGCCTCCCATACTTGGCCTTCGTTTGTCTCGCCATCACCTAAAATACAATAAACCCTTGTATCTTTTTTATCGAGCTTGGCTGAAAGGGCCATGCCATTAGCGATAGACAGACCTTGGCCAAGAGAACCTGTCGAGGCCTCCAATCCGGGAAGGCCAAGCTGTGGATGCCCTTGCAACAATGTTCCTATCTGCCTTAAGGTTTTAAGTTTATCCTTTGAAAAAAACCCGAAATGAGCAAGCACCGCGTATAAAGTAGGACAACCGTGCCCCTTTGAAAGAATAAACCTATCCCTGCCTTCCCAATGCGGATCTTTAGCATTATATCTTAATTTATAACTATATAGTGAGAATATAAGTTCCACGCAAGAGAGCGAACTTCCCGTATGACCGCTTCCTGCTTCTGAAAGCATACTCAATATATCTCTTCTAAGTTGTTTTGCCTTTTTGTTTAATTCTACTATATCCGGTTTTTTCATTATATGCCCTTTAGTTTCTCTTTAACATCTCTGTTTTCTGAATCGAGTTTTAAAGATCTTTGCCATGCCTTTTTAGCGTTAACCTTTTTCCCCATAGCGTTATATATATCTCCAAGGTGGTCATACATCACCGAGTCATCACCATAAATCTTCAAAGCGCTCTTTATAAGTTCCCGCGCTCTGTCCATGTCCCCTTTTTTGTAATAGGCCCATCCCAGACTGTCTATAAAAGCACCGTTTTTTGGCTTGCTCTTCAAGGCACGTTTAATCAATCTTATAGCTTCATCAAGATACTGGTTATCCTCTACGTACATATAGCCAAGGTAATTTAAGGCATCCTCGTCATTTGAATCAAGCACAATAGCTTTTTTAAGAAACTCTTTTGCCTTTACGCGTTGGCCTATTCTCTCATTAGCGGCACCTAAATAAAAATAAGCTGCCTGGTTCTCCTTTTCAGCGTCAAGAACCTCGCTAAGATACTCTATGGCCTCAATATAGCTTTGTTGATCAAAGTAGATTATACCAGTAAGCAATAACGCGTTAGTATTTTTTCCATCTATCTTCAACAAACCGCTTAAAACTGAAAGCGCTTCTTCTGTCTTTTCCATCCTAAGATATATCTCCGCGAGGCCTAGAAAGGCATCGGGCATATCAGGATAATTTACAATGGCCCTTTTGTATTCCGACTCCGCCATACCAAGAGACCCGCTTAAAAAATAAGCCCTCGCGAGCCTTAAGATAAGCGTCCTATCCGCGGGCGCTATGTCAATTGCTCTCTTGTAATAAGTTACAGCCTTTTTATAATCCTGTTTAAGCTCCTCGATAATACCAAGGGCTATCACAGGTTCAAGATAATCAGGCCGCAAAAGAAGAGACTGCTTAAAATCTTTCTCCGCGTCCTTTACCCTATTAAGCTTAAGGTAGAGAAGGCCCAGATTAAAATAAAGATATGGTGAAAACCTGTTTTTCTCAAGCAGCTTATTATACACTGCCAGTGCCTGGTAAAGTTTTTTTTCAAAGACATAAACATCCGCCAAAAAAGAGAGCGCAAGTATATTATAAGGGTCAGCCTTTATTATATTCTCGTATTCCCTTGTTGCTGACTCAAAATCTTTCTGCTCAAGATATAATATAGCCAAGAGAAAACGCGCCTTAAGACTATCTTCATCCAGCTCAAGTGCCTTCTCAATAACATCCTTCGCCTTAGCGTATTCTCCCATGTTGATATATGTAGAGGCTATCCTGAAATAAAGATTTTCTGAATCCGTAATATCCTGCTGTACACGAATAAACTCTTTGACCGCGTTGTTATGCTGATCCTGATTATCAAAGATAACGCCCATCATGTAATGGGCATATGTCTGGCTTATTGCATGTTGGCTCGTTAAATCCTTATAATGTGAAATAAAATCCTGTTTTTTCCAAATATTATGGAAAAAAGAGAATATAGAATCATGCCCTGATTTCTGCCTGACCTGTACTGGCGGATTCGCGTATCCTGGTTCCACGAAAAGAGAGCATAAGAACAGCAGGATCAAAAACCCTGACAAAAATTTAGTATTCAATATGGCAAAATACCTTATAAAAATAGGCGCTCCACGCGGTCATTTTATAGTATTACGACTCAAGCAGGCGGCACCCGCGCCACTTGGGGGATTGAAAACCGCTGTAAAATAAGCACTGCGCGCGCTATCTTACTTTACGTATGGGGAGATTACAAATTCCCGTATTATTCAGTCAGTCCCACGATCTATCCGCTGTTACGTCTTCTTCTTCTTATGGCGCATCTTCCTAAGACGTTTATTCCTCTTATGCTTCGCCATCTTTGTGCGTTTTTTCTTTTTGCCACACGGCATATGTATAACTCCTTATTTATTCGTATTGAAACTGTTTCGAACACTTACTATAAATTTAATAAATCGCCTTGTTAAGCGGATACTCAATAATGCCCTGGGCACCTGCGCGTTTAAGCGCCGGTATAAGGCGCTTAACATCCTCTTCATCTATAATAGTGTCAACATCAAACCAGTCTTTATCTGTCAATGCAGATACTGTCGGCCTCTTCATCGCGGGCAAAAGCGATAATATCTTCTTGATATCAGGCTTTTTAACATTCATCTTAAGGCCTACCTTTTTCTCGGCAAGAATAGCACCCTTAAGAAGCATAGCAAGGGATTCCATCTTGGACTTCTTCCACGCGTTTTTCCAGGCCTTTTTATTAGCTATCATCTGTGTCGTAGAATAACATATCGTATCGATAATACGCAGCTTATTTGCCTTCAGGCTTGAACCTGTCTCTGTAATCTCAACTATAGCGTCAACAAGGCCTGCCGCTACCTTGACCTCTGTCGCTCCCCAGCTGAACTCTACTTCAGCATTCACCTTGTTCTTTCTTAAAAATGCCTTTGTAACGCCGACCAGCTCTGTAGCAATGCGCTTGTCCTTTAAATCCTTTACAGAACGTATCCTTGAGTTCTCAGGCACAGCCACAACCCATCTTACACTGCTTAAGCTCTGCTTAGCGTATTCCAGTGTTTCAACGCGCTTAACATCAGAATTATTTTCTCTTATCCAATCTTCACCTGTAATACCGCAGTCCAGTACGCCATCCGCGACATATCTTGACATCTCTTGCGCGCGCAGGAGTATAGGATCAAGCTCCAAGTCATCTATTGAAGGAAAATAAGAGCGACTCGCTAGGTTTATATTAAACCCCGCCTTCTTTAATATCCTGAATGTTGATTCCTGTAGACTACCCTTTGGGAGCCCTACCTTAAGTATTTTCTTCATCATTCTGCCTCGTTTCTATCCTTCTTAATCCCTGCTTAACAGATAATCTACTCTGCTTGTTTGAGTCCTGGATTATGCGCGTCCCGGGATTGATGTTCCAGGTTTTCCTGATTTTTGGTTTTTTTGAAGGTCTATTTTTCATAAAAACTTAAAAACTGCTCATATAATATACATTTTTTTAACCCTTGTGTCAATATAATACTTATTTATATAGGGCCCATAAAAATGTTTGCTGAGATTATATCCCAATTGAGCTGTAATTACAACAAATCTATTCTGATTAGTAAAGAATGATATGGAGCAAAGACATTGCTTATGCCTTTGTCTTTAGCAGCGCATTGGATTTTTTTGCTATGGGTATACGTAGGCGGCAAAAATACCTGCGATGCGAAGGCAGAAGGCATAAGCGAACTTGATAAAATGAGTAACGTGTTTTACGCGTCATCAAGCTGTTAACTATATTTTTGAAGATTGTAATTTAAAGTGCGACAAATAGGAGCAAAAAAATAAAGCTCCACAGATCCGAAAAAATCTGTTATTTTGTAAGTGTGAAAACCAACAAAAAACAGGAGGATCTAATGGAGCTAAGTAA
>Ga0307992_1002454_pt1 | contig 10543 bp, 15 predicted proteins | sample EllFjometagen133_FD_203162 | JGI IMG/M metagenome (GOLD analysis project Ga0307992, IMG submission 203162) | Marine microbial communities from Ellis Fjord, Antarctic Ocean - #133 | ecosystem: Environmental > Aquatic > Marine > Unclassified | place: Southern Ocean | collected 2014-10-08
TTAAATATATAAACCAAAGAAAAAAACCTGGTATTACTTACCAGGTTTTGCATTTTTTAATACCTCTCTTAATAGTCATAAGTAGAGGAGTAAGTTACAGTATTTTTTTCCACCCAGCTAACAACTCCAGCGCCCAGCACGTAGAGCCCTAACCCTAACAATAACCACCAACTAGACACATTTCTAGAAAAAAATCCGATAATACCAATAACATCAAAAACTGCAGAAGCGAGCATAATAATATATGGCATCGCTCTACAACACACATTAGGTGCAATAATCTTAGTAGCCATAATATTAAAATTTAAAGAACATTATATTTAATCATTTTTTTATACTTATGTCAATACTAATTGGTAATGTGCACACACATATTGCACTTTTTGGTAAGCTAGGAGCATATGAAAACTATGCCAAATAATACAAAAGAAGAGAGATATCGATGGATTAAACCAATCCTAGATAAAGAAGTAACAATTAAACAAATGATGAAAGTATGTCCCTTTAGCGAAAGAACTATTAAGTACTGGTTAGCCCGCTATAGGGAGAATGGATTAGGGGGATTAGAGAATAGGTCCACTAGACCTAAATCTCAACCTAATGAGTTGCCTATACGTGTCAAAGAGAGAATTATTGAATTAAGGAAAGAAACTCATCTCTGTGCTAAGAAGATGAATTACAAACTCAAGAAAGAGGGATTAATAGTGTCAGACAGAGTAATTGGAAAGATAGTCAAAACAGAAGGATTAGTAAGGAAGTATAGGGTAAGGAAGTTGAAGTATAAATATGTTAGAATTCCTCTAGCCCCAGGTGAGTTAGTAGAGATAGATATTAAGTATGTACCTAGTAGAATAAAGGGTAAGAGATACTATCAGTATACAGCTATAGACTGTGCTTCTCGATGGAGATATCTAAGGATATATGATGATATGGGCAATGGTTCATCCATTAATTTTTTAAGAGAAGTAATTAAAGTGTCCAAATTTAGGATTAGGGCCATCAAGACAGACAATGGGGCTTGCTTCACCAACCGCTATACTGGCTACCTGAAGTCAGCTGACCCAGTTAACCCTAAACTCCATTCCCTGGATATAGAATGCCAGAAATTAAATATCATTCACTATCTAATTGATCCTGGCAAACCGGCTCAAAACGGGAAAGTGGAGAGATCTCATAGGACAGATCAAGAGATGTTCTATGACAGGAATGAATTAAAAACTCTTCCGGAGCTTGAAAAGAAGATTAAAATATGGAACAATTATTATAATAACTTAGAACATTGCGCCCTAGACGGCCTCACCCCAAATGAGGCTTTAGCTAGAGTGCAATATGTGTGTGCCTAAAACAAATTATTTTAAACTTAACTTAATTATTATATCCTTCAATCTATCTGGAACACACTTCAGTATTAGCCTAAAGAAGAAACTTCCGGGATAAATTAGATATCTAATTTTAGGATTCTTAGATTCCACGGCATGCAAAATAGAATCGTTTAACTTCTCTACTGGCATTGCTTCTCTGTCATGTTTCTTAATAGAAGCTAAAAAATGATCCAATTTTGGTTGATACCACTTCAACCTATCGTTAGACTGTTCTAAAACTTTTTCTGACCAGTGCAAAGACGTTTTCCAAATTGATGTTTTAATTGGGCCTGGTTCAATAATACTAACTTTTATCTTCTGCTCGTTCAATTCTCCTCTCAAACTATCTGAGATAGCTTCAACGGCGTATTTAGAAGCAGAGTATGGCATTAAAAAAGGAACAGAAAATAATCCTGAAACAGAACTAATATTAATAACCCGCCCGGATGACTCTCTTAATAGGGGCAAGAAGGTTTGAGTCATTTGAATTAAACCAAAAACGTTTACTTCAAACACTTTTCTTATTTCATCCATTTCTAATATCTCTAATGGTCCACCCAGGGCAATGCCGGCATTATTAATTAAACATTTCAATTCAATGCCCTTCTCCTTAATTGTCTTTCTAGCAGATAAGATAAGATCGATGTCAGTAACATCGATCTTTATAGGTAAAATATTATTAGAATGTAGTTTAAGTAAACTTTCTCTATCTAAGTCACTTCTATATCCGGCCCAAACAATCCAACCTCTTTCGGCCAAAATTTGAGTAGCATACTTACCAATTCCCGAGGAAGCGCCAGTAATTAAAATTGATCCTTTATTTTTCATTATAGTCTACTTCGTACTTTTCTGAGTCTTGAGAGATATCCTCCATATCCCGCCAACGATCAACCCAGTCTTGAACATTATATTCTTTTATATTGCCGTCTTTATCATTGCTAATGAAACGCTTAATACCAGCATTCACTATCATCTTTTTACACATTAAACACGGGTAAGCATCAATTGGGGTCAATTCACCATTCTCTAATCGTTTCTGACCATACATATACATATCACCATTTAATAGTGAGACACCCGCTCTGGCAGCGTTTATAATGGCGTTCATTTCTGAATGGACAGAACGACACATCTCATAACCAGTGCCTGATTTAACATTTTTTTTTCTCCTAATGCAGAAGCCTAATTCAGTGCAATCTTTAGTTTTTCTGGGAGCTCCCACGTATCCAGTAGAAATAATTTGATCGTCTTTAACAATCAAGGCACCATGGGCCACGCATAAACAATTACTTTTTATGGCTACTGCCTTAGCAATTCCTAAATAATAATCGTACTTATTCATTTTTTTAATCATAAGTTTAATCTATTCTTTTTCTATTTTCTCTTCGTCAATAAATAATTCTGGCTTACCAGTTTCTAGATTAATTTTTACAGGTGGTCTGCCAAAATCTTCTTTACCCTCAGTTGTCTCGTTGATAAACAACTCCGGGTTACCAGTTTCTTCATTTTTCTTTACTGGTTTTTTAACTTCTCGTGTTTCGCTAATAAAAAATTTACTTTCGCCCGTATTCTTAGATTAATTTAATAAAATCTCTTATATTTATTTTATCACGAAATTTCAACATTATAAAGCCTGACTACAAAAATATCTTCTAATTCTCTATCGTATTTCTTTTCCATTATCTCAATTTTTTTCGTATTTCTTTATTGTTAATAGCTAATTTTCTTAATTTAATAAAAGTCCTTATTATCTGTATATTAACCTCAATGGCTCTATCGTTATTTAATACACTAGACAACATAGCCACCCCTGCTCTGTAAATACATACGGATTCTGTCTTGATCCACCCCAACTTGTTATCACAAACTGTGATTTCAAGTTTACTACCTCTTCTTTATTAAGTCGAAACATGAAATCAGAAGGAAAACGTTTATACTTTCTTTTTACTGCCTGATTCAATACACCAATTTTCACGCCATAAAGTTTAGCCAAATCTTTATCTAAGATAACTTTTTCACCTCTAATAAAGAATATTTGACCAATAATTACGTCAATAGGCACTTCTACAATATTTTTATTGATTTCTTGATTCATATGTTCAACATATTAAATACTATATGAAATTTCTATAAAAAAGAACCTAAAGTAATTAGATTCTTTTGTATGCAGAGAGGGTGGGACGTAGTTGGAACTTTTTTGAGATAAATAATTTTTATTTCAACAAACTTTAGAATAAGTCTGAATGTAAACCAATTCTAAGAAGAAGTATGGATATTTCCTGCTTATCTTTCTTGTATATCAATAAAACATCTGGTTTTAAATGACATTCAAAGCACCCGTTAAATTCACCTTTTAAAGGATGATCTCTATATTTTTTTGGTAACGACTTACCAGAAATAAGAATATCCAGAACCTCTTCAAGCACCAAAAGTAAGTCTTTGTTATATTTAAAAACTTTTAACTCTTTTTTAAAACGTGTAGAATATTTTAAAGAAAACATAATTAACTCTTTAAAGCATCTTTAATAAGAGTTTTTCCATTTTCAAATGATTTTGAGCTACTCTTGGCATCAATTATAGATTCTCTTAATATTTCAGCATTATGTAAAGTAAGTCCGTTTTCTCCTCTTATTTCAAAAGGGATATTTTTTGCATTTATTATCTGCTTAAAAAACATTTTAACAGCTGAACTCATATCTAGTCCCAGCTGATCAAGAATAGTTTTAGTTTCTTTTTTTATTTTAGAATCTATGCGAATTTGAAGTTGTTCGCTATTTTTAGTTCTCATATATTTAGATTTAAATACTAAAATTTATATATTATTATTGTATATCATAATAATTGATTTGTCAATACATTTTAAAATAGCTGTCTTTCAAAAAATAGCCCATATTTAGGGCTATTCTATATCTGCGGGGAGGGTGGGACGTAGTTGGAACGATACTATCAAATACTAGCTATAAACAAATAATACAAAGAGAGCCGACCTTTTTCTAGTCCTTATGTAATTCACTAAATAACTTGCTTTGTCTCGCCTTTCTGAGAGTTTTTAAAAATCTAGATTTTATTTGACGATTAGCAATTAAAAATTTTGCCGGACTCAATTTAAACAAAACGCCGACTAAATTTCTCAGTAATTCATTACTCCATAAATCATAATTATCAAAAATGTAATTTTGAAGTTTATTGGTCTCAATCGCATTTAAAACACAGCGTTCAAAACCGTCCAGAGGAGTAATCTCTATTTTTTTTCGACGCTCCATCAAAATTGCTTTTGGATTACAAAGTCGATGGCAAACACCGCAACCGATACAAATATCATAATCGACCACTGCTTTTTTATTAATAATTTTAATTGCACCGACCGGACATTTTGAGGCACATAAACCACAGCCGACACATTTTTCACTTTCAATGATCGCCAAGAAATTACTATTTATGCGTCGGCGGAAGCCCAGTTTTTTATAAGCCAATAAAGCTTCGCAACAACAACTGCAGCAATTACAAATCCAATTAACTTCATTTTGAATATTATCGCCAATTTGAACTAAACCGTAATCAACACATTTATCTAAAACTGCCATCGCCTCTTCTTTATTAATCTGCTTAGCTATTTTATGCTTAATTAAACTTTCAGCCGCCAAATTAAAAGTCAAACAAACATCTTGTGGTGCCTGGCAAGCTTTGCCCATATGCTCCATTTTATGACGACAATAACAAGTCCCCACAGTGATACAGCTAGCAGAATTAATTATATGCGTCGCTCGCTCATAGTCCAAAACAATTGATTGATCTTTACTTTGAATTGCTTGTTCTTGGACAAGAGTTCTCGCGATCCCTGTTTTCTGCATTAAGGCTTTTTCCACAAAATCATCTTCAACATTGATATATTGATAAAAAAGTTCAGATAAAACTTGACGATCAAAGCGACCATCGGTACGCATTAAGGCAAACTCAAAAAATCCGGCCATAGTTGGTGCTAAAATATAAGCTTGCTGGCCGTTATTATTCATATCGAACAGTAGACCTTTATCGGATAATTCGTCTAATATTTTTACAGCCTCATTTTCGTCTATATTCCACCTTTTTGCCGCCTCAGACGAGACAAAAGGCTTAATCGGTAAATTAGAAACTTTCTTAGCCTCATCTTCAGAAAACAAGATTTCTAATATTTTATAAAGAGATTCGGAAGCCGGTGCCCCCTGAGCGTTCATGTCTAAACGCTTTTGTAAATCAAAATAATTTTTTGAAGTAACATGGCCCATTTTTTTAAAATTAATTTAAAAATATTTTTTAATAAATTATAGTAAAAACAATATCAAATTGATATATTTTTATCAACTGCGGGAAGGGTGAGACTTAGTTGGGGTTTTTTTGTCTTAATAATACAATTTGCTATGAGATCCAATGGCTACAAAATAGCAAACGTCTTCTTCTTTAATTTCTTTAAAAATTGCCCTCCAATCACCAGAAACATTAATACTCCTACAATTCTTCAACTTTCCAGACAAGGGGTGATTATTTAATATAGGGTGATATCTATTTACAACAAAAATATTCAATCTATCTTTGAAATTATTTTTAATTATCTGCGAAGAATTTTTAAGATCCTTAATGAATCTTTTAGAATACTCAATTCTCATGAATTATAGAGTATTAATAAAATCAATCGCATCGGCATTACTCTGAAATTTCTTCTGCTTTTTATTATTTCTTTCTTTCTCCGCTTCTGCCACAGAATTTATTAAATAATCACTTGGATTATTTTCATTTAAAGTAAAAGAAATGGTTTTAGTTCTTACTAACTGTCTTAAAAATCCATTAATAGCTCCGCTCAAAGACAAGCCTAAATCAGAAACTATCTTTTGAGCTTCCTTTTTGACTTTTGCATCTGTTTTGATGTTTATAACAGTAGAATTCATATTTTTATTATTATATACTAAGTGTATACTAAGTATATACTGTCTTTTAAAGGTTGTCAATACTAAAAATAGCCCACGTTTAGAGCTATTTTACATATGCGGGGAGGGTGGGACGATGTTGGAACTTTTTTGAATAGTAATTAAGCTTGGACATATTTTAATTCTCTGCTATTCTCTGTTAAAAAGTCGCCTCATAATACGTACTGGATGACTGCCCCATTTGTCTCAACAAACCAATATCTCGCATTCTTGCTAGGTCAGAGCGAAGTGTAGCTTGTGGTACGTTTGGTATGAATGTTTCAACGTCTTTGCGTATAATCCTACGCGTATCCATTAAATGTTACCAAAAGTAGAAAGACTCTTCCTTATTGCTGTCTTTGAAAAACCACCTCTAGCTTTCTTAAATTCAACTAGGTCAGTTTCAGAGTTTATGCTTAATGCTTTTTTAATTTTTTCAATTATTTGTTCTCTATTCATATATTCAGTACAACAAATATCGTATGAAATTTCTATGAAAAAGAACCTAAAAAAATTAAGTTCTTTGTGTGCGGGGAGAGTGGGACGATGTTGGAACGCTTATTAACAATAAAACAAGCTAATCACCCAGTCTTAAACTTTTAGCATTTTTCGGACTTATAACTGCCCGTTTAGTCTGTGCTTCAATATTTTTACGAGCATCTCCAGCAATCTTACCACCACGTTGAGCGATATCCTTATTCTTCTCTATGTTTTTAGGGTTAATTGTTTTACTTAATTCGGTCGTTGATGTTTCTGCCAAAATATTAAGGGCTAGCTCCAGACTAGTCATATTATCACGCAAATTCTCCTTCTTTAATCCTTTGACTCTTTTATATTCCTTAATCGTTTTCCCTGCCCATTCTTCTGTCATGATATTTGTTAGAATAGCGAATTCTATCCCCTCTTTAACACCTGTGCGTTTCCATTCGTCAGTCAGCTCTTTACGAAATTGAATAGACTGTAGACGAGCGTTGATCCAATCTTCACTATACCCGAGATTTCTATAATATATCATTGCCCTATCTATGGCTAATTCTGGATCCTGTGACTCATTAATGCGGTCATTACCCACCTCGGCCAACCAAAGCTTAAAGGGCTCCGCCTTAGGAGAAGGAATAGATTGGATTAAACGTAGCAAGGTTTCTGTATCAACAACATCTGTTATTCTCATTTTTCCATCCTGAGCTTTCATTTTCAACTGTCCCAATTTTTGGGACACTTCACTTCCCTCCTCTTTTAAATTTGCCTTTAGAGCATTCCAATACTTCCTTGGCCTTGGACTGTCTGTTAAAATTTCAACAACATCTATAACAGAAAAATACCAAAGTTCTCTGTCTTCATCCCAATGACGACGAACTTGTTTTTCATTAAAAAGTATAATTGTATTGTCTTTTTTATTCATACATTTAGTATATCAGATACTATATGAAATTTCTATAAAACAAAAGAACCTAATAAAATTAGATTCTTTATCTGCGGGGAGGGTGGGACGATGTTGGAACGGTTTTATTAAAAAAGTCTTATTGATTTAAAAAGTAGCCATTTACCTTCATATTCTTTCTTCAACATCACAAACAATATAATTATTTCTTATCTTTTGAGGAAAGTTTTTTGATTTGTTTATCAAAATCTGAAATATAATCTTTCTCTTGAATTGGTTTATATTTTTCAAATTCATTTTCGGCAAAGGATTTCGCAATTTCCGCTGTCACCTTGCCAGCATCTTGCAGAACATCTTCTTCGTTGAATTTTAAAAAAGTATTTAGTTGTTTTACCCAATCTTTCATAGTCATGGCAACATACTTTTCTGCTTGATGCTCAGCATAATCCAAATACATTGTTACAATTCTATTTAATGGTTTTAACTCTTTTTCAGTTAAATAATTTTTAGCTATTGTAACATCGGTCTTCCTACTTTTTCCTTTTGGTGAATTTTTCCAAGAAGTAAGTCCCATTTTATTTTTTTTAGCATCTACTCTGCTGACAATAATTTCTGCAGCAGTTTTTCCTGTAATTGCCCAGTGAAGTTTATTTTGAACAGTAGCAAAAAATTCTTTTGTTATTTCTGAATTTATATCATAGTCAATTGAACATTCAACATAGATATCGGTAATTTGCTGATACATTCTTCTTTCACTACCACGAATATCTCTAATTATCTCTAATTGTTCACGAAAGTAGTCTTTTCCAAAAATAGGAGTCGGGTCTTTTAATCTTTCAACATTCATTGAAAATCCTTTAATAACATATTCTTCTAAAATTTTTGTAGCCCAAATACGAAACTGTGTGGCTCTTTTTGAGTTTACTCTATAGCCAACAGCAATAATTACATTAAGATTATAATATTTAATCGGCTTATCTGAATGACCAAAGTGCATTTTTTGCACATTGCTTTTTTCTTCCAATTCATCAGTTTCAAAAATATTTTTTAGATGCTTTGTAATAACAGACCTATCAACGCCAAAAAGCTCTGCTATTTTTTTCTGAGGAAGCCAAATGGTTTCATTTTGCAATAAAACATCCACTCTTACCTCTCCGTTCGGGTTAGTATAAAGTAGAAACTCTATTAATTCATCTTTAATTATAAGCTTTTTATTATCTTCTTTATTCATACATTTAGTATATCAGATACTATATGAAATTTCTATAAAAAAGAACTTAAAAAAAATTAAGCTCTATATATAAAATATAGTGGGCTATATTATAATACTTCGTTCCAAAGTGATAAACCCCCTATCGAAAATAGCCCTAAATTAAGGCTATTTTATATCTGCGGGGAGAGTGGGACGATGTTGGAACGATTTTAAGTAAAGCTAGTAATAAGGAAATCTAAATAATTGTCTTTATTAATAACCTTAAACTTACTATTTTTATAGCCATTTATAAAATTTTTAGGAGGCTCCACTCTAGATTTATTCCATTTAAATTCATAGGCATAAAGCGATCCCTCTTTCTCCTCTATTAAATCAATTTCCTTCCCTTCATAATTTCTCCAAAAATAATAGTTGCTAACTACGTTATTATTTTTCATTTTATCCATAATCAAAAAATTCTCAAATAACGCACCAATATCATCTCTCTTATCTAAGGAATTAAATTGAGAAATAAGAGCATTTCTAATTCCATTATCTAGAAAATAATATTTAGATTTGTTAGTAATTTCATTTCTCAGATTACGACTAAATCCTCCCACTCTTTTAATAACAAATCCTTTCTCTAATAAATCTAAATATCTGTCCACTGTTTTAACGTCTAATCCTACTTGCTGAGATAATTCATTTAAAGAAACTAAATTCCCCACTTGAAAAGCCAGTGATTTCAATAAATCTAAAAGTTTTTTACTAAATTTTATATTATCTAAAGTTAATACATCTTTTAATAAATAAGAATCTACTAATTCGTTCAAGATATCTATTTTCTCTTTTTTAGTTTTTGCTAATACTACATCTGGATAACTTCCAAATATAAGAAAACTGTCCAGCTTCTCCTTCAATTCATACGTATTATATTGCATCTTCATTTCTGATTGAGAAAAAGGATGAAGAATAAAAGTCTTTTTTCTACCAGTTAAAGGTTCCCCAACTTTCTGAGATAAATCAAATGAAGATGATCCAGTAACTATAACATGTATGTCTTTTACTTGGTCAACTATAATTTTTAAAGCCATGCCGATATTAGGTATCTGCTGAGCCTCATCAAGAGCTATTAACTCATATCCCTCAACATATTCCTTTATTCTACTAAAATCCTGAGATTGTAATAGTTCCTGTAATCTAATATTATCACCATTGTCTAATTTATACTTTAACTTTGTTGTCTTTAAAAAATCATTCAAAAGAGTAGTTTTGCCAACCCTCCTTGCTCCATATATAATTAAAACTTTATTTTTTTGTATATTATTTTCCAAATTAACCTCTCTTTGTATCATATGTTTAAACTTATTTTTATAACTATATTATATACCTAATCCATATTTTTGTCAAGTTTTATGGATTAGCACTCCATAAATTAAGATAATTATATAAATAAAAACAATGTCTTTTACACCCTATTAAAGCCAAAAAGGAGTTTAAAATAAGAAAAAACAACAAACAAGAAATAATCACAAAAACCTTACTTTGGAACGCTCAATTTAGAAACAAAAAAATCGCTAATCTTAGTTTTAAAGAGCTATATTTGACTATCTCTAAAATCAAGAATAAAAGCGATTTTTTATCAGTGCGGGGAGGGTGGGACGTAGTT
>Ga0307992_1002455_pt1 | contig 10542 bp, 7 predicted proteins | sample EllFjometagen133_FD_203162 | JGI IMG/M metagenome (GOLD analysis project Ga0307992, IMG submission 203162) | Marine microbial communities from Ellis Fjord, Antarctic Ocean - #133 | ecosystem: Environmental > Aquatic > Marine > Unclassified | place: Southern Ocean | collected 2014-10-08
GCACAGGTAGGTCAACCAATATATGCTGATCGCTACTTTCTAATCAGCACACCTAATGATACAGTTTTTAACCTAAGCAGTGTTAATCACCCATTTGGATTATTAAACAGAATTAGTATGGACTTAGGTGATGATAATTATTTGTCAGTTGCAGCTATTCAATATTTAAGCGAAGCATCTTTCTATCATGATCATGCTTATGCAAAAATCTTAACAGGGAATGTATCATACAATGTTAATCATGTAGATAGCATTGTTGCGACAGATTATAATATTTCAACTCAATATCTAAAATCGGACAATAATAATGAACCTGTTCAGTTTATGATGCCTCATCACTATCAGAATAGTGAACAAGCACTAACTGATTATTCATTTGAAACTGTTCGTGGAGAGTTAAAAGCTACTTTAGGTTCTCATTTTAGAACAAAATTATCATTTAATGGATTATTGCCTGGTATGACATTGCCTACAAATTCTGAATTCAGTGAATCTGATTTAACATCATATTTAACAGATTTAGGAACCAGAACCGAAATCGATGATACAGAAAATTTCATAAATGATGAAGGTCCATATTGGAATGGTAAGGCTATTTATCCTTTAGCTCAAGGTATTATCATTGCTGATCAAATGGGGAATAATACCCTTAAGCAAGAATTTATTTCAAAATTGAGATATCTATTGGCGGATTGGTTTACTTATTCATCCACAAGTGATAGCAGATATTTATATTATAATGAAGCATGGGGAACAGTTTATTATTCAAATAATGATTTTAATACAGCAGGAGAACTGAGTGATCATAGTTTCACACATGGTTATTTAGTTTATGGAGCAAGTGTGCTTGCTATGTACGATGATACGTTTACAGACGATTATGGCGATATCGTTTCTTTATTGCTTAATGATTATATGTATCCAGAAAAAGACGATTATGATTTTGCTTATTTGAGAGCTTTTGATCCTTGGGCAGGACATACTTGGGCTCATGGCTTTGGTACATTTGCTGAGGGTAACAATATGGAATCCTCCAGTGAAGCTTTACAATCATGGTTAGGTGGTTATCTTTGGGCATTAAATATTGGTGATACCGAATTAAGAGATGCTGCTATTTATGGTTTCGTATCAGAACTTAATTCAGCTAAAACATACATGTTTGACTATTCTGAAGAGATATTTCCTCATGAATACAGTGAGTATGCATCTGTAGCTGGTATGATTTGGGGTGGGAAATATGATTATGCAACATGGTTTGGAGCAAACCCAACATTTATCTATGGTATCCAATGGCTACCCAATGGTGAATATTTATCGAATTATGCGACAAATGATACAGAAAGAGCACGTTTAGCTGATATCTATCAAAATTATTTGAGTTCAAACAACCAAACAATTGATACATGGTACGCCAATATGTGGAGCATTCAAGCACTTATAGATCCAACAGTAGCTTTGAATCAGTTTAATGCATCACTCATTTTAAATGATGATTATCCAAGTGATTTGGCACAAACATATTATCTGATTAATGGCTTAAAGAGCTATGGTCAAAAAACTGATAGTTACCATATGATGGTCCATGAGCATGCAACATCATCTATATATATTGACGCAAATGGAGTTGTCATGGCTATGGTTTGGAATTCTAACAATCAAGATGAAACAGTTTTCTTTGTTAATCCTAATGGAGAAATGATAACTAAAATAGTACCAGCAAGAAGTTTTACTTCTATAAAATTATCTTAATTCAAAAGTGGGAATTCATTATAAAATAATTTATTACACTGAAAATTAATTTATAAAATTTATTGAGGTGAAGAGTTTTTAGAAAATATGTTAATATATAATTAGAGATGAATACCTTACAAAGGAGAAAAATTATGGAAGATCAACGTTATCAATACAAAGAAAAAGCCAAGGAGTTAATGGTTGGCAAGTATGGAGCAGTTATACCAATTTTATTAATATTTGCAGTGATTGAAGGAGCTTTTTCTGCAATTTCAACATCACTTCAGCCAAAGTATGAGATTGATTGGGAAACTATGACTCGAGTTCTGGTTGCTGAAGGAAATTCAGCATTAGCGAGTATAGTTTCAATCATAATATTTATTGTTGGTGCAATTGTCATTTATTCAACTACAAAAATGTTTATTCAAACAGCAGACGATCAAACACCTGTTATTGAAGAGATTATAGTTGCCGGCGTCAAAGAAAACCCTTTAAGATCAATTGGATTACAATTTTTAATTGGTTTATTCACTCTTCTATGGGCTTTATTATTTATTATTCCGGGTATTGTTAAGGCTTATGCATATTCTATGAGTTTTTATTTAACAATTAGAAAACCATCAATATCATCAAGTGATGCTATTGACATATCAAAGAAAATTACAATGGGTTACAAAAGCGATTTATTTATGCTTGACTTAAGCTATCTAGGTTGGTATTTCTTAGGACTATTTACATTTGGTATCTTATGGTTATGGATCATACCAAAGCATATGACAGTAAGAACTTTATATTTTAAAGAAATATATGAAGTTAATTTCCCAGAACCTATCTTTGAAGATGGAGAAATAGTAGATTAGTTCAAAAAGTAATTAGTAACACAATAGACAAATGCTTATGCGTTTGTCTTTTTTTTGGACATTTCCTATCGATTTCAATAAGTTGACATTCTGATATTTAAGAGTATAATAAAAGTGTATTCCCCATATATAGATTTTTAGTTTAACTAGATTAAAGAGTTTAGTATTGGGATTTACAGTTTCAATTTTCTCATTAAGCAATGATTTACGATTTATTTTTAAGTAGTAGGTTTTGTGTTTGTATATATGGGGAATACCTTTTGTATTTTAATATGAAGCTGAAATGCTTCTTTTTTTTGCTCTTTTTAGCATTAGTTTATTAAGTTTGATATAATATCCTTAGATAATCGTAAAGTCTGGAGTGATTAATCATGAATAGAAAAGAACCATTAAAAATACTGGCCGTAGGAAATAGTTTTAGTGAAGATGCTATGACTTATTTAGGGGAGATATTTTTTGATTACGGGATGAAAGAAGTAGTTTTAGGATATTTATATATTGGTGGAGCATCATTAAAGTTACATCATCAAAATATGTTAAGCGAAAGTCATGATTATGACTATTGGAAGAATGAAAAGAATCAGTGGAAGCATCTTCATGATCAGAGTTTTTCATATGGAATATTCGATGAACCATGGGATATTATCGCGTTTCAACAAGCTAGCGGTTTAAGCGGTATAGAAAGTAGTTATGAGCCTTACTTAAGCAACTTAGTTAATCACATTAAAGAGACTAAAGATAGCCCTACAGTATTTATGTGGCATTCGACCTGGGCTTATGCTCATGATAGTACGAAGAGCGCATTTAAAGATTATAAATTCAGTCAATTGTTGATGCATAATCAGATTAAAAAAACAGTAAAAAAAATAATTGATAACCATAAAGAATTTGAGAAGATCATTCCAGTAGGTGATGCTATCCAAAATATCAGATTAACTGAAATTGGTGACAACCTTACAAGGGATGGATTTCATTTAAATGTTTTAGGAAGATATATAGCTGCATTAACATGGTTTGCTAAAATAACAGGACTACCTATCCAAGATATTGAATATAGACCAAAAGAAATAACTGAAAATGAAGTAATACTTGCTAAAGAAGCAGTTAAATTAGCTTGTGAGATATAAATAAAAAACGGCTAATTAGGCCGTTTTTATATTTTTAATATTTATTAGTTATATAAATCAAATGCTGTTTTTAATATATAGTAAGATTGCTTCAGTCTTTCATGGTAAGTAGGCAGGTCCCATGCATCCCAAGTGTAAGGATACATTTGAATATTCACTGTATCTTGACTTGATTGGATAGAAGCAGCACCAATGCGAATGCCATCGATAGGTATTGAAACAATACTATTAGATTCATAAAAGTCAGCAAGCTGCATTTTTGTTGAAGGATCTGAGATATTGAGTAATGCCCAGGGTATTTGTATTTCTATTTTATTATTATTAACGTAAAAATCGGATAAAGAATCATATTCTGATGTATCTGGATTCGCATTACCATAACGCAAAACTCCGGTTTCATATGTACTAAATGGAATCGTTACTTGATCTTCTGGAAGAAGAATCTGTGCTGATAAAGCAAGTAACATTGAATTGAATATACCACTATTTTTTTGGGTATAAGCAGTATTTTTGGGTAGTAGAGTTGAAGCTTCAGAGTATAGATAATAAAATGAATCATAATAAGCATCAACAGTTATTTTAGAATTTGTTTGTCCATCAATTTTTATTAAAAAATCAGTGGAATTACTAAAGGTGATATTTGAATTTATAAGATGATCATTACCTTGGTTTGGTAAAGTTGAAATCGGGATATATAATATATCTTCATCAAATTGAAAATCTGTTGAATCAATATATAGATACATATATCTTTCATCTGTTTGCATAGATAGTGTTAAGGATGCATCTTCATAAACAGGTGTGATATCATCCCATTCACTAAACTCACCATCGGCATATGATACTCTATGTTCACTTCCGGGTTCTAAACTCAATATGCCAAACATTTGTTCATTGGTTTGTACATTTGACCAAAATGGACGTCTCAGTGATAAGTCAAAATCCATGGTATTCCATGTTCGTTTAAACCATTCGTCTTGCCAAGCAAAGACCAAACCACCCATATATCCTTCATCGTGAATATCTTTTAACATAGCAGCAAGCATTTCACCTTGCTGTATTTCAGTGACATTTCCTTGGTTATAGCCTGAGTAAATGGCTTCGTGTGCCATTCCTCTAGATGCGGGTATCCCAAACTCAGAAACAATCACTGGGACTGTGTGCGCTTGAAATAGGTCCCTTAAATAGGCTTTATAGGGATTAATGTTTCCATCATCATCAACAAATGATCTATATTCGTTCGAATAATTCATAAATTCAGGATAATAAGGATAAACGTGGTAAGAAGCGAACATGCCGGGCAAGAAAGCTTCAGTAGGTTTGATATGTTCTGTATTAACTGAAACGATATCTTCTCTAAGATCGGGTTCATTTGGATGATCGAGTAGATCAGTGCTTAACCAGTTTGTAAATGCAACTGGTCTCATCATTTGATAATTTTCAGCTTCGTAAGTGATAATAGCATCACCAAATTCAGCTAAGAAGACTTCAAAAGGAGAAGCAAGTGGTGTTGTTTTTAAATAGGTTCCATCATGAGCAATCTTTGTAGGATTATTTGTATTGGTCCCTATAACAAAATCAGGATTCCACTCAACTCCTAATATCCATCCAATCACATATCTTGATATATCTTTTGTGTATGTTCCATAAGCAAACCCTAGGGTCACATCTAAATCAGCATTACCATGGAAGATATCAACAAGATCTTGTCCATCTTGTATTAACTCTTTGACGAGTTGCCCATCATTCGCATAGGCATCACCTAATAATTTAGAAGTATCTTCATTCATCCATAAGCCTTGCATTAAATATAGAGGTCTTGTTTTCCCTTTATTAAATTCACTTAATGCTTCATAAAATACTGGCATCATTGTCGTATAAACTCTAATAACATCAGAATTCATTTCATGGATATATTCAAACCATCTTAAGTATTCCTCTTTTGTAATTCCCAACTCACCAGGAAAAGTTCCAGGTTTAGTTGCACCTATGTTAACACCAGTTAAGAAGTTTTGATCAAATTCACCATTTTGATAAATAACGAAATCTCTTCCATGAACTTTAGAAACGTATTTTATGTCTCCCTCAGTATAAATATCTTTTGATTGTTTTACTAAAAAGAGGACTAGAAAAGTCGCTGATAGTGTTAAAACTATTGATAAAATTATAAAAATCAATTTTCGTTTCATAATAAGTCCTTATTATTTAAGTTTTCTATTTCTAGAAGCATTATAATATATATCAGGTTAATAATGAAATTATATGTCTTTTCTTTTAGAGTAAAACATGAAAATGAATAAAATAATGATGCTTTAGTGCTGTTTCTTCATGATAATCCATTTATTGATAGGAAATTGAATCACAAAAGCCAGAGTCATCATCATGTTTTTAATAATGAAATCTGCCCAATTCTGCCCAGTTAATCTAGATAGAGGGATTCGAATCATCGTTGGCAACCATAATTGCAACAAGAATATAATTAAAATCATAACGATATACATTAATGCACTGTTTAATACTTTATTATCCGCTTTAAATGTTGCCTTTCTTTGAACAAAGAAGTTAAAGATTTGAGCAATAATAAAAGAAAGACTAAAAGCTAGAAAAGTACGTAATCCACCATTTTCTATTGAATAATCTAGCAACTATAATTTAAATGAAATTAAAGATAAAGACGAAAAAATTAAATAGTTGAATAAAGTGAAAGTAGTAAGTTCTACGACAGTAGTTATTAAACTGACTAATGTAAACTTAATGAATTGCCACAAACCTTTTTTTTATTTATTTTTTCTATACTTGTTTCAGGGTTATTTATCATAAAGAATGATCTCTTTTCTACAGTTTCATCATTAGTGATTGTTCATCATCTTTAAATATACCTGTATCAATAAACCCGTACTTGATATAGAATTGATAAGGCATATCATTCTCGATTTCACAAGATAAATACAAGGATTTCTTATTTTCGTCTTTACATTTCCGGATAAGAAGATCTAATGATTTCTTGCCGTAACCTTTATTTTGATAATCTTTTGCAATCATAAAGCGCCATAAATAGATTGCTGGTTGATCGCCTTCAGGAATGTCATCTGGTGTTAAATCAAGCATGATAAAACCTATAGGTGTATCATCAAGGTATATAGCTCTAGGCCAAGCGTGTTCTTGATTTACATAAGCTTGTGCTAAAGAATTACCATTCATAGCAACGCACTTTCTTTGAGCTTCATCTAAGGTGTCGCTCAATTCAATAATTTGTCTCAAATTATCATTTGTAATTTTTTTGAAAGATATACAATTCATAATTGCCTCCAGTATTTGTTAACGCATATATTCCGTATTTCAACATTTTTTATAAAAAACGGTTCAGTCGAACCGTTTCTTTGAGTTGATTTCTAATAGAATTATGGTTTTTAAGAACCTAATGAAATGAGCTGTGTTTCAACACCATCAATTGAATTTAAGCCATCTTCTAATGCTTTTATCTCTTCTTTTAATCCATCAAGTTGAAGAAGTAGTAAAGCATCTTCAGCACATACATTAGTTGTTTCATGTAATCCAAGTCTCATTTTGATAATGCAACCGTACTTAGTTAAAACATCTTGAACTGCAACTGCATCTTTAGTTCTTTGACTAACAAGCACACCTAAAACGACATAACCTTTCATCTCATAACCTCTTTTCTCAATACAATTATAGTTCTATTTTACATCAAAAAAGGAACATGGGAGAAAAATAATGCTTTCTATAATAAATAATACTTGAAGATAAAATGTAAAAAAATAATATTCACCGTAAAAATATGAAATTCATTCAATTCAAGGTATAATAAACATATAGCGGAGGTTCTTAAATTATGAAAAAAAATAGCAAAGAATTTTTTAGAGAAGTAAGAAAACAAACGAACAAGGTCGTAGATTCAGTAAAACAATTTGCTGATGACACTCAAGAAAAAGTTGAAATTTACCAAGCTTTTAAGAAAAAAGCTGTTAAAGTCAAAAAAATAACCAGTGAGTTGATTAACTTGGATTTACCTATTTATGGTATTTTAGATAAAAATTTAGAGTCTATGACATTTAGAGCTAAAGATACCCTTGAAGTCAATGAATTACTCATGGTTTCTAAAAAGGCCTTTAAAGTAGAATACATTCATGATGAGATTGTTCAAATACCAGTTGTTGTAAGTGGATTTGAACATCAAGTAGATTGTAAAGTTGCAGTATTAGTAAGACTATAAATTAAAACAAAATGAATAAAAAGGTTGCTTTGTGCATCTGAATCTAGAAAAGAGGAGCAAATGAAAGTACTATTTATTGGTGGAAGTGGTGTTATTAGTACACAAGTATCAAAACTCGCAATTGAGAAAGGTATTGATTTATATGTTCTAAATCGCGGGAAGCAAAACTCAAAATTACCTAAACAAGTCAAAATCCTAAGTGGAGATATTAATAATAAAGATCAAATTAAAGATCTTTTAAAAGGGCATTTCTTTGATAGTATTGTCCAATGGATTTCATTTAATGTAGAAAATGTCAAACGTGATTATGAACTATTTAATGGCCATACAAAACAATTTGTATTCATTAGCAGTGCTTCGGCATATTTCAAACCCATTCCATTTATTCCTATAACAGAGGAAATACCTTTAGGAAATAAATACTGGGATTACAGTGAAAATAAGAAGAAATGCGAAGAATATTTATTAAGTATTCATAATGATCAGTTTAGTGTAACAATGATTAGGCCTTCTCATACATATGATGAAACAATGCTAATCTCTCAACTTCCCAGTAGAAAACATCCATATACAATGATTGATCGTATGCTTAATGGGAAACCAATTATTTTGCCTGATGATGGTCAAAGTTTGTGGACACTTACATATAGTGGGGATTTTGCTCATACGTTTGTTGATATATTAGGCAATCCGAAAACTTATGGTAATTTCTATCATTTAACAGGCGAAAAGGTTTATACATGGGAACAAATAAATCAATTTATTTGTGATGCCGTAGGCGTTAAACCAAATGTAGTGTGTATTCCATCAGAATATATAATTAAGCATTTTCCGGAATACAAAGCTGAAATTTATGGAGATAAGATGGCTAGTACCACCTTTGATAATAGCAAAATAAAATCCGTTACAAAGAACTATCAATCAGTCGTGGAATACAAAGATATTGTTAAACTTGCTGTACAAAGATTAAAAGATCATAAAGAACTTCAAGGAATTGATGATGAGTTTAATGAAAGATATGATCGTTTGATTGAAGAGTACATAACATTAAATAAATAAAATGAAAAAGAACTTAATATTTTTAAGTTCTTTTTTTTCTAAACATATTTAGATTAATATATGCTCTTTTATCTCTGGTTCAATTTTTGGCAAGCTTTGATAAACTTTGTAGGCGTATAAACATACGGCAATTGTTAAAACGATAATAACTGATTCAACGATTAATAGATTGGTAAATTTATCAATACAACAGCAGCAAAGTCCACAATTGTGAACAATAAAATAGTAATTAATAAAAGTATAAACATTTGAATATAAAAAAAATTGGAGAAAGCTAATCTCCAATTTTTAAATGATGCCTAACAACTTCAAATCTTTCCATTTTATAGGGTTGATCATTTCTAATTCCACCCTTTTGTAAAGCGATACTCACTTGTTCTTCAGGTGTATCAATACCTTCAAGATTTGGTAGTAACAATCCACTTCTTTGTCTAAACCTAACAATGACGCCGTAACGTTTTGTATCCAACTCATTTATAGATTCAATGGGTTCATTTTTCCCTAAAACATCAACACTATAAGTGACGTTAGGTAATTCATTTTCTTGTATGGGATCAAAACGATAATCTTGGGTACCCGCGCTAATTGCATTATAAATGATTTCATCAGCAATACAGGATCTTGTTGCGGAAATAGTACCAATGCATCCTCTAAGCCTTCCATGTATTTTTAGTGATACAAATACTCCAGCTTTTTGATTGAGCAGTTCGTCAATTAAATTATTTGGCATATTTAAAAGATGATGTTTTTTAACGTAATGTTCCAAAGATTTCCTAGCAAGACTGACATAAGGGTCTTCACTTTGTTTGAGTATTTCAATTTTTGTTAATTCAGCATTGTCATAAATTTTGTCAAAATGTCTCGTTTCATCTAAACCGGAAATCATGAAAGAAGCAACTGCATAACCTACACCAAATGGACCTTCATAAGATAGGAGCTTAGAATCAACTTTTTTACCATCAAGTGCACCTGCCATCATAATGAATGATCTTAATCCACATTCTGCAGCTTTCTCACAAAAAGAATCATCAAAAGTTAAAAATTTCATAAAATCGGCATTCCCCATTGCCTTTGTAATTTCACGATCAAAAATTGAACCTTCTTTTGATAGTCCATATGGCCCACTTTTCTTCAATTTATGAGATAAATCACCACTTGCTATCCAGATAACCCGTTTATTAGATTGTTCAATAGCTTGATTAATTAGTTTGCCAAATTTGTAGTGTGTTATCGGTGAAAATCCTGATAAAGATAAACGAATTAACTTGTAATCCTGGTATTTTTGATTGATAAAATACAATGGAACCATCGTACCATGATCAAGTGCATTTTCCTTTTGGCCTAATGTGCCTGCCGAAATACCATCTTTTTCAGCATTATTAATAATCATTTTAACCAATTCCGTATCATAAGTAACTTGCATTTTTACCTGAGGAGCACCAAACATTTTAAAATCTCCTTCAGAAATATCTGAAGGTGATATATGAAAATAATCAGAATAAAGTACCGCATGTGGCGTAGATAGAATAAT